>Ga0222713_10007463_pt1 | contig 10252 bp, 10 predicted proteins | sample C33_649DmetaG_FD_165061 | JGI IMG/M metagenome (GOLD analysis project Ga0222713, IMG submission 165061) | Estuarine water microbial communities from San Francisco Bay, California, United States - C33_649D | ecosystem: Environmental > Aquatic > Marine > Unclassified | place: USA: California... | reverse complement strand
TCTGCAGCGGCAGAACGTGGACTCGATGAAGTCTGTATCGGTATGCCACACCGTGGTCGCCTCAACATGCTTGCAAATATTGCTGGAAAGTCTGTTGGACAGATCTTCCAAGAGTTCCAGGGACATTACGCAGAGAATGAAGTTCATGGTTCAGGCGATGTGAAGTACCACTTGGGTACTGAAGGTGTCTTTACTGCGCAATCTGGTGCAACAACAAAGATTTACTTGGCGGCAAACCCTTCACACCTTGAAGCGGTTAACCCAGTACTTGAAGGCATCGTGCGCGCAAAGCAGGATCGCCTTAATACAAAGGGTGCCTACTCAGTTCTTCCAATCCTTCTTCACGGTGATGCCTCATTTGCTGGCCAAGGCGTTAACGCTGAAACCTTGCAGCTAGCTGGATTACCGGGCTACCGCACAGGCGGAACTATCCATATCGTTGTTAATAACCAAGTTGGATTTACAACATCACCAAGTTCTTCTCGTACATCTCGTTACTCAACAGATGTTGCGAAGTTGGTTGAAGCACCTGTCTTCCACGTCAACGGTGATGATCCTGAAGCATGCGTTCGCGTTGCCCACCTTGCCTTCGAATATCGCCAAGCATTTAATAAAGATGTCGTCATCGACATGGTCTGCTACCGACGTCGCGGACACAACGAAGGCGATGAGCCAAGCTTCACTCAGCCTCTTATGTACAAGCTCATCGATGCAAAGCGCACAACTCGTACTTTGTATACCGAAGCACTTGTCGGTCGTGGAGATATCACTCCTGTTGAAGCTGAACAGATTGAAGTTGAGTACCAGAGTCAGCTCGAGCAAGTATTTGCATCCGTTGCTAATTACGAAGAAGAGCACGATCCAAACTTCGTGCCTCCAATTGTTCCTAATGCAGAAGATGTACCAACATTTATCTCAGAACAACTCATCCGCGAGATTGCAGCTACACAGACTGCGATTCCTGAAGGATTTAACGTCCATCCAAAGCTTCTGCCACAGCTTCAAAAGCGTGCAGAGTCAATTAACGATGGCACTATCGACTGGTCAACTGGTGAAATGCTTGCATTTGGTTCACTTCTTAAGGAAGGCCGACCAATTCGCTTGGCAGGACAAGATTCACGTCGCGGAACATTCTCTAACCGCCACGCAGTGATCATCGATAAGGAGAATGGCAGCGAGTGGACACCACTTCGTTCGCTCATCTCTGATGCAAATCAATTCTTCGTCATCGACTCATTGCTCAGCGAATATGCAGCGATGGGCTTTGAATACGGATACTCAGTTGTCCGCGATGAAGCGCTCGTACTATGGGAAGGTCAGTTCGGAGACTTCGCAAACGGTGCGCAGACAATCATCGATGAATTCGTTTCATCAGCGCTTCAGAAGTGGGGCGAGCGTTCATCTGTAGTGCTCTTGCTTCCACATGGATACGAAGGCCAAGGCCCAGATCACTCATCTGCACGTATTGAGCGCTTCCTGGCTCTCTGCGCTGAGAAGAATATGACTGTCGCACAGCCATCTACTCCAGCTTCGTACTTCCATTTGCTGCGCTTCCACGCAGCAAATCCAAAGCGTCGTCCGATGGTTGTTTTCACACCGAAGTCGATGTTGCGTCTTAAGGCTGCGGCATCATCAATCAGCGACTTCACTTCAGGAACATTCCTTCCTGTCATCGGTGATTCAACCGTGAATAACGCATCTCGCTTGATCTACTGCTCAGGAAAGATTTATCACGACCTCGTCGCAGAACGTAACCGTCTCAATGACAGCAGCACAGCAATCGTTCGCGTTGAGCGTCTCTATCCACTTCCAGTTGCACAGATGGAAGTTGAAGCGAAGAAGCATCCAAACGCTAACTTGCTCTGGGTACAAGATGAACCTGCAAACCAAGGCGCATGGCCACACGTTGCACTCAGCACAACCGAGGCAATCGGTGGAACATCTGTTGATGGTCGCGTTCTTCGCCGCATCTCTCGTCGCGCATCTGCATCTCCTGCAACTGGTAACCACCACTTGCACGAGGATGAGGCAAAGGCGTTAATGGTCGAGGCATTCACACGATGACAACTCCAGTGCAAGAACTTGGTTTATCGGGACAAGAGTTCGTTATGTTCAGCACCGATTGGTGTGGATATTGCAAGAGACTCAAGAGTCAGCTCAACGAAAATGGAATTACTTTTCGCGAAATCAACGTTGAGCAAGAGATGAACTATGCATCTTTCGTTGAAGAGGTAAATGGCGGAAACCGCGTTGTTCCAACTCTTCTCTTCTCAGATGGTGTTGTACTGACCAATCCATCTGTGATTGCAGTGAAAGAGAAGCTCGCTAGCCTTTAGATCTTTTCATTCCGCGATGTCTCTTCATGCGGAATTGAATCTTTGCGCGCACTGCAGTGACAGGAATCCAACCCCAGGTGCGTGAATCAGTGCCCGCTGTGTTATCGCTCAAGAGATAGACAGCTGGAGCTTCTCCCTTAAGTGAGCGGATTTCTGAGATGCGCTTTACATAGAAGATTCCGGGCTGTTCATCGCGTTCTATCACGACAACATCACCGACTTTGATGCGGTTAAGGCCTGTGACTTTGTACTTAGCCCAACGCCCCATCAACCAATCGCCGGCGCTATAGGTAGGCTCCATCGAATCGCCTTCAATAATCATCGATGCATGCTTTGCCATGGCGAGATTCTAAGGCTTCGAGTACTCTCGCGCTTATGAGAAATATTCTTACACCAAAAATTACTGTCCACGCACACTGCGACCTTCCATGTGGTGTCTACGATCCTGCTCAGGCAAAGATCGAAGCACTCTCAGTGAAGGCTTGCATGGAAAAGTATGCAGCTAACCCAGATGCAGATTTCCGTTCACGCTCTGTTGCAATTAAGGAAGAGCGTTCACATCAAGTTAAAGAGCACCTCTGGGTACTCTGGACTGATTACTTCAAAGCTCCACACTTTGAGAAGTACCCACAGTTGCACTCACTCTTCAACGAGGCGACAAAGCTTGCAGGAGCTGCAGGAACAAAGGGAACTCAAGATGTTGCAGTTGCAGATTCATTGATCGCAAAGATCGATGAGATTGCAGCGATCTTCTGGGAGACAAAGAAGGCTTAGTTTTAGTTGATTAAAGATTGAGCGGCTGTACGAGCGAGGAAAGATAATCGCTCGACAGTCGCTCTTCTTATTTCTGCTTGTGCCAGGTGACGTTCGCCGTCATAGACCTCGCACTCAAAGGTGAGCTCGCGCCCTTCAATATTAATAACACGCGCATTGGCGCGGATTTCAACGCCAGCTGTTGCAGAACCGACAATTTCTAGAGATGAATGAGTGAGAAAAGTAGTCTCACCAACATCTAGGTATTCAGATAACGCTGCAACACATGCGCTCTCCATCAGTGAGAGATAGATAGATGGTGCAACAACAGGAAGATCTGAGACGCCCATAGTGACGCAGGTATCGCCGGGGCGAACTGAGAGGACAGAGAAGCCAACGGCTCCCAATACCTCTTCTGCAGGTTTCATACGAAGGAGATTAGTCCTCGTCGTCGATAAAGTGCTGGATGTGGGTCTGCTCGATCTGAATTTCTCGATGCTCCACATTTCCGAATTCATCAATCTCAATTGAAATCTCAGTCATGCTGAATTGAGTGACAACCTCTGTGGCGCCTGCGCCTGCCATCTGTGCGCGCAGTTGGCGGTGAATGCTTTGGTGGAGATCTTCAGGTGCTTGCTCATCGCAGGTGCGCTTGAGGACATCTTGCAACATCTGCTGCATCAAACGTTCATGCTCAAGTTCAGCAGAACATGGGGCACATGTAACGAGGTGAGATTGGATCGCGGCAGCTTGAGGAATCTCTTGTAGCTCGCCTTCAATAATAAACACGACCGATGCCAAAACATCACCGCATTGAATTTCGATGTAACTCATTCTGCGCCTCCCTTCTTCTTTGATTGGGGAGATTTAGGAGCTGGGGCATCGGTTGTGTAACCGAGCTCCTTTGCATAAGAGGCAAGTTTTTCGCGAAGCTGTTTACGTCCGCGGTGAAGACGCGACATGACAGTTCCAGCTGGTGCGCCGACAATCTCTGCAATCTCTTTATAGGAAAAGCCTTCGACATCTGCGAGATAGACAACGATGCGGAACTCTTCAGGAATTTCATGCAGTGCACGTTTGATATCGCTATCAGGAAGGTTCTCAAGTGCTTCTTGTTCTGCAGACTTTCCGAGATCACTTGTATGTGATTGCGCTTCTGCTACTTGCCAATCTTCGAGTTCATTATTGGCAATCTGTGGTTGGCGCTGGCCTTTGCGATAGGTGTTGATAAATGTAGTTGTGAGTACTCGGTAGAGCCAAGCACGTAAGTTGGTGCCTTCTTCAAATTGATGGAATGAAGCAAATGCCTTGAGGTAAGTATCTTGAACAAGATCGCGCGCATCTTCAGGGTTCTTTGTATAACGAAGTGCTGCTGCATATAACTGATTTGTGAACACCAGAGCATCGCGCTCGAACCGAATGGTGCGATCGGCAGCGCTTTCTAGTACCAAATCTTTCGATGTCATTACGCCTAGGCTATATCAAAAGAGGGTCTCTGGCGCTCCGAGCTCAATGGGAATAATTAGTTCAGGGCCGTTGTTTGCTACTACGTTGACTCTCGAAGCAACGGGTTGAGCCATCAGGCCGGCATCCGGTTCGGGAATATTCATCATATTAATCAAACGGTTGATGTCGCGCGATTGTGGGTCGAGCCAATCGTTCCACCGTTCAATCGGCATGAAGACCGGCATGCGACTGTGAATCGTTGCAAGTTCGCCAACTGCTTCGCGAGTAATAATTGCAGCGCTCTGAATTACTTCTCCCTTTTCGCTCTGCCATGAACTCCAAATTCCAGCGATAGAAAGTTGTTCTCCATCTTCGCGGGAAATATAGAACGGTTGCTTCGGTGCGTACTTGCCTAGTGAAGTCGCCCATTCGTAATAACCAGTTGCAGGAATCAAGCAACGCGAAGTTCGAAAGGCGTGACGAAATGTTGGCTTCTCGTGAATTGATTCACTGCGCGCATTGATGGCGTGAGACTGAGAAGCGCGTGCATCGGCAAATGATTTCTGCCATGGCGCGATAATCCCCCATGATGCAGAATCAAGAATGCGAGAATCAGATTCATTGCGGATGATGTAAATATCGTTGGTGGGTGCGATATTCCAATTGAGCGGCAGTGATTGATCGAGAGTCGAGCCCGCTAATTCAAAGCGCTCTACTATCTCTTCAGCGCCAAGAGTCTGGGCATATCTACCGCACATATTACGAATCTTAGGCGCTGTTCGAGCCGTTAGACTTAACGCATGAAAGCACATGAACTCTGGCCCGCGCCCTTTCGCGGACGAAAGCCAGTTTCCTCACGTGTCACTATCCCGGGTTCAAAGTCGGTAACAAACCGAGCTCTAATCCTTGCAGCTCAAGCTGATTCACCATCCACACTTCGTCGTCCACTTATCTCGCGTGACTCTGAATTAATGTCCGCAGGCCTTCAAGCAATGGGCGTTGCAATTACTGGCAATGACGATGCTTGGACAGTTACTCCGGCGCCGCTACGAGGACCAGCAAAGGTCGATGTCGGAAATGCTGGAACGGTTATGCGCTTTCTTCCACCACTTGCAGCCCTTGCGCAAGGTGATATCTCTTTCGATGGTGACCCTCGTTCTTACGAACGACCACTAGGCCCAGTCATAAAAGCACTTGAAGAACTTGGCATTGAGATTGAACATGAGGGTCGCTACTCACTTCCCATGGTCATCAAAGCAAATGGCTCTATTCCTGGCGGCGAACTGACAATCGATGCAAGCGCATCAAGCCAATTCTTATCTGCACTTTTGCTTGTTGCACCAAGTATGACCAACGGAATTACTGCGCAACATCGCGGTGGTTCACTTCCATCAATGCCGCATATCGATATGACTGTGCAGATGCTCCGCGACTTCGGTGCAACTGTTCATGTTAATAAGAAGGCAGAATCCTGGAGAGTTGAACCAGGCACACTTCGCGGACAAGATCTCGTGATTGAACCCGATCTATCGAATGCTTCACCATTCTTATCAATCGCTATGGTCTGCGGTGGAAGCATCACCATCGCAGATTGGCCAAAGAGCACCACTCAACCTGGTGATCAACTGCGCGAAATCTTCACTCAGATGGGTGCTCGCGTTGAATTTACTGCCGATGGCTTAACTCTTACCGGCGGCGATGCAATTCATGGAATTGATATTGATCTCCATGATGTTGGCGAGCTCACTCCATCTATTGCAGCCCTTGCAGCTCTCGCAGATTCACCTTCGCACCTACGCGGCATCGGCCATCTACGTCTACATGAGACAGATCGCTTGGCTGCTCTTACCCGCGAAATTAACTCACTTGGTGGCAACGTGGTGGAAGAAGAGACAGCTCTTCACATCACCCCTGCACCTTTACATGGTGGAACTTTCCATACATATGAAGACCATCGCCTTGCTACAGCAGGAGCCGTAATCGGCTTAGTCGTGCCTGATGTTCTCGTTGAAAATGTCGCTACAACACGTAAGACCCTGACTGATTTCCCAGGGCTCTGGAATAGTTTGGTTCTATGAGTCCACGCGAATACGACGAATCGGATGCACGTATCCGACCATCTCGCACAACGCGTAGACGTACCAAAGATCGACCTTCTCACTCTGACTCCATCACTGCATTTGTCACAACTGTAGATCGTGGGCGCACAACTTGCGTTACCGATGATGGCGTTGTTATTACTGCAATGAAGGCGCGCGAACTTGGCCCTAAATCAGTTGTGGTCGGTGATCTCGTTGAAATTGTTGGAGATGTAACAGGAAAAGAAGGAACTCTTGCTCGCATCGTCACTGTAAATGAGCGAACAAACTCGCTAAGTCGCACAGTCGATGATGCAGCCCAAGTAGAGCGAACCATCGTTGCAAATATTGATCAGCTGCTTATTGTCGTAGCGTCTGCAAACCCTGAACCTCGTCGTGGTCTTATTGATCGCTTCTTGGTAAGTGCATTCCACGAATCGATCAAACCGATCATTGTGGTGACCAAGGTAGATGTCTCTCCTGTGCCAGATTTCATCAAAGAATATGCAGCCCTCGGTGTCGACATCATTACTACATCCTCAAAGAGTGAAGCTCGCGCAAAAGATGTCGCTGGAATCCTAGAAATTCTCGATGAAAAAATCTCTGTTCTCGTTGGCCACTCAGGTGTTGGTAAATCAACTCTCATCAATGATCTTGTTCCTGAAGCAGATCGAGTGACCGGAGATGTAAACGATGTAACCGGGCGCGGTCGCCACACTTCATCGAGCGCGATTGCTCTGCCGCTCGTCAATGGTGGCTGGATTATTGATACCCCTGGAATTCGCGCATTTGGCCTTGCTCACCTCAATAAAGAGCGCATCATCGAATCATTTCCCGATATCTATCAAGTCGCTCAAACATGTATGCCGAACTGTTCTCATCACGAAGCATCCTGCGCTCTCAATCCGTGGATTGACTCAGATGCCGCCTTGCATGATGAACGCCTCATCAGAGTCACCAGTTTGCGCTCTCTCTTGGAAGTGAAGCCGCTCACCGACGAGTAATTGCTCGGGAGCGTTAGACTCGCACTATGAGCACGCGACGCGGTGAAGACCTCGCACTCGCCCACCGATTAGCTGATGCGGCAGATGCAATAACTCTCTCTCGATATCAAGCTCTCGATCTCACAGTCACAACAAAGCCAGATAACACACCTGTTACTGATGCCGATAAATCTGCAGAAGATGCAATCCGCGCGCTGCTGCACGCCCATCGCCCTGACGATGGAATTGTTGGAGAAGAGTTCGGAACGCAAGGAACAGAGAAGAACCGTTACTGGGTCATCGATCCGATTGATGGCACAAAGAACTTCTTACGCGGAGTTCCAACGTGGGCAACTCTTATTGGTTTGATGGAGAGAGATGCTGACGGCGTTGAGAAAGTTGTTGTTGGCGTCGTAAGCGCTCCCGCTCTCTTCCGCCGCTGGCATGCCTTTGAAGGTGGCGGGGCATTTGTCATCGTAAATAAAGAAGTTCCTAAGAAGATTAGCGTCTCCGCAGTTTCATCGATTGAAGATGCATCAATCTCGCACTCAGATTTCATTGGCTGGGGCGACCGCCTTGAGCCCTTTAATAACCTCATGAAGAGCGCTTGGCGTACTCGCGCGCATGGTGATTTCTGGTCACATATGTTGGTTGCAGAAGGCGCAGTCGAAGTCGCTGTCGAACCATCACTTGCTCTCTGGGATATGGCCGCTCTCGACATTATTGTGCGAGAAGCAGGCGGGCGCTTCACCAACCTAGATGGTGTTGATGGATCCCTTGGTGGAAATGGATTGTCAACGAATGCAGCGCTCCACGATTATGTGGTGAGCGCGCTCAAGGTTTCGAGCTAGCCATGACACTACTTGCACAAACTTTTGCAGTAACGGGTATGACTTGTTCTTCCTGCGTCAACAGTATTGAACGAGCGCTCAATGAGATAGAAGGCGTATCTGCATCCGTTAACTTTGCATCAGAGACTGTTCATGTTCTTGCTCCAGCTGACTTATCTGCGGAACTAGTGATTACGAAGATCAAGGCCGCAGGATACGGAGCAACGCTTTTATCTGATGGAGCAAGCCCTGCACTACATCGCAAAGGCGCAGCACGCGCACTCTTCTTTGCAACGCTTCTTGCGGTGCCATCTATTGCAATCTCTATGGTGATGAGCTGGCATCAGCCGATCAACGATTGGTTGATTGCGCTTTTTAACGATTACTCAATTCCACTTCCACCACATGCGATGCATTCATTTGCATCGTGGTTGGTTATTGCACTCACTGCTCCACTTATTCTCTTTGTTGCCTTTCCTATCCATCGTGCTGCTATTCGAAATATCTTGCATCCCACAATGGATACCTTGGTCTCACTGGGATCACTAACGGCATATATCTGGTCCATCTATGCGACCTACACTCAAGAGGGGGATGTCTATACCGAAGTGGCGGCGGGCGTTCTTCTCTTCGTGATCCTTGGTCGATACCTTGAAGCCCGAGCTAAGAAGAGTGCAAGCAGTGCCCTTTCAACACTTCTGGCGCTCGGTGAGAAAGAAGTTGCTGTTATTCGCAACGGCACTGAAGTAATCATTCCTATTTCACATCTCATTGTTGGAGATCAATTTGTAGTAAAGCCGGGTGCGCGCATTGCAACTGATGGCATCGTAATTTCAGGGCAAAGCTCGGTTGATAATTCACTTGTTACTGGAGAATCGAAGGCTGTAGAAGTCTCACCAGGTTCTTTGGTAATTGGCTCTGCGCTCAATAACAATGGTCGAATTATCGTGCGTGCCACACGCATTGGTAGCGATACAGAACTTGCTCGCATCACTGCGATGGTGGTTACCGCGCAGGGAAGTAAGGCACCTATTCAGGCACTGGCCGATAAAGTCGCTTCAATTTTCGTACCCGTTGTAACGGTTTTGGCGATTGCCACATTTGAAGCTTGGTACTACTTTGGCGATAAATCGCTCACCTATTCGATCTCTACTGCAATCACCGTCCTCGTTATTGCTTGTCCATGTGCTCTTGGGCTGGCAACTCCGGTCGCACTTCTCGTAGCTTCAGGTCGCGGGGCTCTTCGCGGAATTGTTATTCGCCATCCTCGAGTTCTCGAAGCATCACGTTCTATCGATGTCGTAGTACTTGATAAGACCGGAACGCTGACTGATGGCGCGATGAAGGTTCTTGATGTTGCTATCCCAACATCTGCGCAGAAGGTGCTTGGACGAGATTTCGTGCAATTATCAAATGAGAGAAACATTCTCTCCTCCGCTTTAGCACTTGAAAGTCAGAGTAACCACCCAGTTGCCCACGCAATTGCGAACTTCTGTATTTCGCAAGGTGCTCAGCAGATTCCAGTTACAGAATTCACTGAGACACCGGGTATTGGAACCGCTGGCCGCGTTGCAATCGGAGATAAAGCACCAGTTGTCATTATTGGTTCACCTGCATCAGTGGCTCACAGTTCAACTCCCTTTGATGCAGAGATTCTTCGAGCTATTGCAGAAGGTGAATCACAATCTCGCGCGGTATCGGTTTTGGCCTGGGATGGCGTTGCCATCGCCGTCTTTGCAACTGGTGATGTCATCAAGGCAGATGCGCCTGCAACGATCGCTGCTTTACATGAACGTGGCATCGAGACCTGGTTGCTGACAGGTGAC
>Ga0222713_10007461_pt1 | contig 10255 bp, 9 predicted proteins | sample C33_649DmetaG_FD_165061 | JGI IMG/M metagenome (GOLD analysis project Ga0222713, IMG submission 165061) | Estuarine water microbial communities from San Francisco Bay, California, United States - C33_649D | ecosystem: Environmental > Aquatic > Marine > Unclassified | place: USA: California... | reverse complement strand
AATGAATCCAAATGGCGTTTATTTGCCCGATGGGGACTTTAATAACTTTATTGGATGCCCGGTAAATGGTAACTGGACTATTACCGTACAAGACAACCAAGGTATTGATGATGGGTATATTTTTCAATGGGGAATTTATTTCAATCAAAGCTTGTATCCTGACCAAGAAGGTTATCAAAATATAATTGTATCAGACAACTGGACAAATAGTCCTTCTATTATTTCTGGACAAAACGATACAGCAATTGTAATTCAACCAATTACACCTGGAACAAGTTATTATACGTACAATGTAGTGGATGATTTTGGATGTAATTATGATACAACTGTAATGCTCGAGGTATTGCCACTTCCTATAATTTTCTCAGATACCCTTACCTGTAATTTATTTTTGCAAGTAACTGGGACATCCTCCTATAATGGCGGTGTATGGGCCGCTTCAGACACAGCGATTTCATTCTCAAACACTTCCATTGAGAATCCTTTAATTTCGACCTCTGTTCCCGGAGTTTATAGCGTCACGTTTACCGATAATGCCTGTAACAATACATTAAGTGCAAATATTGAATTCCCCCCTTATGTGTATGTAGATATCCTTGATTCATCCATATGTAACGGAGCAACCATTGATTTAATTGCTGCTTCAATAAATTCAGGCACTTTGCAAGGAGGTTATAATCCACCCATTCAACTGACATGGAACAATGGTTCTACAGATAACTTTATAGTGGTTAATACGGAAGGACAATATTATATCACCGCTTACAATATTTGTCACACTTCTACTGACACCTCGACTATCATAATAAAACCTTGCGATATTGAGGTTCCAAATATCATTACTTTAAACTCCCTAGTTGGGAACAACCTATTCACAATAGACCATGAGGGTGTGGTAGAATTTGAGTGTGTGATTTTAAACCGGTGGGGTAATGTAATTTATACGTTCACCGATCCATCAGGTTTTTGGGATGGAAAAACCGAAGATGGTAAATTAGTTGATGAAGGCACGTATTTTTATAGAATATTTGCCACCTTCGATGGTGGGATTGAGATTAAGAAGCACGGATTTGTATATGTAGAATATTAAATTAGGTGCAATTGAACCCTTTATTCCTTTTGCTGTTGTATTTTTGTAAAAAAAATAAATGAAAGCAATTGGGATTAACGGATTTGGGAGAATTGGTCGGTGTTTTACTCGAATTGCGTTGGAAAGGGCGGATATTTCTGTCGCCATCGTTAACGATTTAACCGATGCTGAAACCTTAGCACACTTATTGAAATACGACTCTGTTCATGGCCCATTGCCTTACACTTTCGAACGGATTGGAAATGAAATAATTTTCTCAAATGGAAAGCGCATATTGTTTACCCAACACAAAGACCCAAAAGATATTCCTTGGTCTAGTCATAACGTTGAATATGTAATTGAAGCTACCGGATTGTTTCTAACCAAAGAAAAAGCGGGGTTGCATCTGCAAGGTGGAGTGAAAAAAGTTATTATTTCCGCGCCGGGAGGTGATGCAGATATCCGCACCGTTGTCCTTGGGGTAAACGATAATACCATAGAATCAACAGATAATATTATATCAAATGCCTCATGTACCACCAATAATGTTGCCCCGATGATTCAGGTAATTCTTGGATTATCAGAAATCGAAGTAGGTCATATATCTACGATACACAGTTATACATCTGATCAACGGTTACACGACTCGCCGCACAAAGACCTTAGAAGATCAAGAGCCGCTGTGAATTCAATTATCCCAACATCAACAGGTGCAGCAAAAGCCATTGTTCAAATCTTTCCTCATTTAAAAGGTAAACTCACCGGATCCAGTGTCCGTGTTCCAGTAATAGATGGTTCTATGACGGAGTTAACTCTTGTCACTAAATCGAAGTTAACTGTGGAACAAGTGAATGAAGCGATGAAAAGGGGCTCTGAAACCAACCTGAATGGGATATTAGGATTTACGAATGACCCTATCGTATCTTGTGATATCATAGGTTCCCAATATAGTTGCTTATTTGATGCTGAATTAACAATGGTTTCAAATAATCTAGTGCGCGTTGTGGGTTGGTATGATAACGAAATGGGTTATTCCGCACGATTAGTTGATTTAATCATTCGAATTTAATCCAACGCATTTATTCCCGGCAAGGCTTTACCTTCAAATAATTCCAATAAGGCGCCGCCACCTGTACTAATATAGCTGACCTCATCTGCAAGTCCAAATTTAGCAATAGCCGCAGCGCTATCTCCTCCGCCTATCAATGAAAATGCTCCGCTTTTTGTTGCTCTTGCTACTGATAATGCAATTTCATGCGTTCCTCGAGAAAAGGAATTCCATTCAAAAACTCCCATTGGACCATTCCATAAAATTGTTTTACTGTTTAGAAGGACTTCTTGAAACTGTTGTATTGATGTTGGGCCAATATCCAGACCCATCCACCCTTCAGGAATTCTATTAGTATGTACAGTTTGAGTTAGTGCCTCCTCTGAGAATGAATCAGCCACCGTACTATCTAATGGAAGATGCAAATTAACGCCCAATTCATTCGCCTTTTTAAAAATATCCAATACCGTATCAATTCGGTCCGCTTCAAACAAGGAATTCCCAATTTCACCACCTTGGGCTTTTGCAAAAGTATAGGCCATTCCACCTCCAATAATAATATCAGTAGCGATATGTAGTAAATTTTCAATAATTAGTACTTTGTCAGAAACCTTAGCTCCACCGACAATGGCTGTAAATGGCCTGGTTGGGGCTGTTAATATTCGTTGTGCATTCGTGAGTTCCGCTTCCATCAAAAAACCCATCATTCGATCATTTGGAAAAAAAGAGGCAATTTGGGTAGTGCTTGCATGCGCTCTGTGAGCAGAACCGAATGCATCATTTACATAGCAATCCCCTAAGGAAGCTAACTGTGAGGCAAATTGTTGATCTCCGGCAGTTTCTCCTGGATGAAATCTAACATTTTCCAACAACATAACCTCCCCTCGGTTAAGTTTTGCAGCCTTGCCCCTTGCCTCATTAATATCTTCACAAAAGGCAACAGGGCAAGTGAGTAATTCAGAAACCACCCCTACAATATGTTTTAGTGAATATTTATCTTCGGGGCCATTTTGGGGCCGCCCAAAATGAGACAACAATACCACTGATCCGCCATGTGATAAAATATGTTTTATTGTGGGTATAGCAGCGCGAATGCGTTTATCGTCTTGAACCTGATTGTTATCTTTGTCAATCGGTACATTAAAATCTACCCGTATAATTGCACGTTTATCATTAAAATCGTAAGTATGTATCTTCATTTTGGACTTTATTTAAGTTCAAAACTATTAAATAAAATTTGCTTAAAATCTATAAAACATCAGTTTGAATCAAATTAAATAAGCAGATTTGCAATTAAAAGTAAATGACTATGAAAAACAAATTGTTTTGGGTTATATTCCTAGTGCTGTTAGCGTCATGCTCTGTAAACCCGTCTAATCCCGAATTAGAATTTGTTCTTGATTCAGATGATATGGGCATGGAAGATTCCGTTGATTCAGACTTTGATTGGGGGGATTATTATGAAGGTGATTTTGACGAATATGTTGAACCAAGATATAATCCCTCCCGTCAGCGTTTTGTTGATTTAATTCACACTAGAATTGAAGCCAACTTAAACTGGAATGAGTCACAATTAAACGGTATCACAACCCTGAGTATGAAGCCTCACTTTTATAGTATTGATAGTGTGGTTTTAGATGCTAAAGGAATGGAAATTAAATCGGTAAACCAAGCTGGGAGAGAATTATCGTATGACTATTCAGATGGAAATGTTTTAACTGTCTATTTGGGGAGAACCTATAAAAAAGATGAGCTCATTACATTAACCATTGATTACATTGCAAAACCGGAGGAACGAGAAACTTCCGGAAGTGCTGCAATTACATCCGATAAAGGATTGTATTTTATCAACCCCAAAGGCGACAAAGATGGCAAAATGCCTCAAGTATGGACTCAGGGAGAAACAGAGTCGAATTCAGTTTGGTTCCCTACAATTGATGCCCCAAATATGAAGTCAACCCAAGAGTTACTTCTAACAGTAGATAATAAATACACCACGCTTTCCAATGGGATATTGATTTCGTCAAAGAAAAATTCAGATGGTACAAGAACAGATTATTGGAAACAAGATCTGCCGCATGCACCATATTTATTTATGTTGGCTGTGGGAGAATTCAAAGTAGTAAAAGATTCTTATACACGAGGTGATGGGAAGAAAATTGAGGTGAATTACTATGTTGAACCTGAATACGAAAATGATGCGAAAGCAATTTTTGGTAAGACACCAAAGATGATTAAGTTTTTTTCAAATAAACTTGGGGTTGAATATCCGTGGGATAAATATTCTGAAATCGTGGTGCGAGACTATGTCTCAGGAGCTATGGAAAATACAGGTGCGGTGATATTTGGTGATTATGTTTATAAATCGAAACGCGAATTGATAGATGGGAACGATGAATCCACCATTGCGCATGAGTTATTTCATCATTGGTTTGGTGATTTAGTAACCTGCGAATCATGGGCTAATCTTCCCCTAAATGAATCCTTTGCCAACTATTCTCAATACCTATGGGATGAATATGAATATGGGATTGATGAGGCGGATTACAATGCGATTGACGAAGCCAATGGATATTACCAATCTGGAGGGTATCATGACCTGATTAACTTTTATTACGAAGACAAGGAACAAATGTTTGACGGGCATTCATATAATAAAGGGGGTAGAATTCTACATATGTTGAGAAATCACCTCGGAGATGAGGCCTTTTTTCAAGGATTGAATAAATACCTTACTTCGAATGCCTACAAAAGTGCTGAAGTACACAACCTTCGTTTAGCAATGGAAGAGGTTAGCGGAGAGGACCTCAATTGGTTTTTCAATCAATGGTTTTTAGGTAAAGGGCATCCCGTTATTTTCACAGAACAAGCGATCAACCAAGAACAACAAACCGTAACGCTCCGCATTCAGCAGGCACAATCGTTTAATTTGTTTAGATTACCTGTTAAAATTGCCTTGTGGGATGAATCAGGGAAACATAGTTATTCCGTGGTGTTAGATAGTACAACCCAACAATTCACCTTTCCGTTCAAAGGGAAATTAGAGAATGTATTGTTAGATGATGATCAAATATTACTGGCAAAAGTATACGAGGAAAAACCAACTGCTCAGTATATTCATCAATTCAATAACGCAGATAAATTTCGAGCTAAATCTATGGCGCTAAAACACATTGCCAAATCGACTGATTCAGAGAGAACAAGCATTCTTATAAGTGCATTGAATGCTGACTTTTGGGGCATTCGCTCTGAAGCGCTTGGATACTTGAAAGATATGGACGTTGCCGATAAACACCCTTCTTACAAAACATCATTAAAAAAAATCATTGAAAGCGACCCAAAATCCAAGGTTAGGAATGCTGCGGTAAGCGCCCTATCAACCTTAGAAAAAAACGAGGCAGTTGCAATTATTCGAAAGGTGCTTAAACAAGATAGTTCACTGATGGTCATAGGTAATGCCTTAAATAAGCTTAAAGAGATTGATACCGTACAGGCTTTATCCTTAGCGAGAGAATTAAGTAATTCGGAAGAAATTGAAATACAAGTTGGAGCCGCAGAAATTTTGGGAGAATACGGCAATACCCAGGACTTACCTTTCATTGAGAATCTCATTAAATCTACAAGGATTAAAGACTATAATAAACTTAGAACCCTACTCGCTTATGCCTATTTTGTTATTCGAAAAGGAAGCGTTGCAATGGTCAGCAGTCAAGAGATTTTAAGCTATGTAAAATCAAATGGAAATCAATATACAGGTTGGTATTATGACCTAATTGTTGAACGATTTTTGGCAATTCTTAATGAGGAAAGTGAACAAATAACTGAAAAAATAGAAGCCCTTAATCCACAAACAGATAATGTAACGATCATTGTATTAACAAATAAGATAAAATCATTAGAGGAATTATATAATCGCTTGTCTGTCCTTACGGAAACAGAGGACATTGAAGAAAAATAAACAGAAATTGTTCTAAAGATTGAACTTTTTTTGAATAAACTCGTTTTGATATTATTTTAATCAGTATTTTTGATTAGTTTTTTATCATTAATCTTGCGGCTATGTTAACCATTGGATCACAAATCCCTGACTTAAACGGGAAAAATCAATTAGGAGAGGACGTTTCTCTTCGTACAACGCTTGGAACTAAAACGGTTATATATTTTTATCCTAAAGATGACACTCCTGGCTGTACCGCACAAGCATGTAGCATTCGCGATGGAGAACAGGATTTGGCGAACAAAGGGATTTCGGTAATCGGCATTAGCGCCGACACCGTGAGCGCACATCAAAAATTCAGCTCCAAATATTCCCTTCCATTTACCCTAATATCAGATCCAAATAGAATTATTATTGACGCATTTGGCGTTTGGGGGCCTAAAAAATTTATGGGAAAGACATACGAAGGTATCCATCGAACAAGCTTTCTTTTCAATGATAAAGGTATTTTAGTTAAGGTTATTGAAAAACCAAATACGAAAAATCACGCAACAGAAATTATTAATTATTTCAACGAATTTCAATAAACGTAAATTGATTACGTTTAGCGCATCGAAATTTGTACTATAAAACTTATTTAACATGTCAAATAAAGAATTACAAGCAGAAAAATTAAAAGCCCTCCAACTTACAATGGAGAAATTAGATAAAACATTTGGGAAAGGGGCCGTAATGAAATTGGGAGATAATCCTGTAGAAAAAGTAGATACAATCCCAACGGGGTCATTAACCCTTGACCTTGCATTAGGGATTAACGGTTACCCAAAGGGCCGTGTTGTAGAAATATATGGTCCAGAATCATCAGGAAAAACAACACTTGCAATTCATGCTATCGCTGAAGTTCAAAAACAAGGTGGCATTGCCGCATTCATTGATGCTGAACATGCCTTCGATCAGTTTTACGCCCAAAAACTCGGCGTTGATGTTGCCAATTTATTGATCTCTCAGCCTGATAATGGCGAACAAGCACTTGAAATTGCAGATAACCTTATTAGGTCCGGAGCTATAGATTTAATCGTTGTTGACTCGGTCGCCGCTTTAACTCCAAAAGCTGAAATTGAGGGGGAAATGGGAGATTCTCAAATGGGTTTACAAGCACGACTAATGTCAAAAGCGCTCCGTAAACTAACCTCATCAATCAATAAAGCGGGCTGTTGTTGTATATTCATCAACCAGTTGCGTGATAAAATTGGAATTATGTTTGGGAATCCAGAAACGACTACAGGAGGAAATGCATTGAAGTTCTACGCTTCAGTAAGGCTAGACATTCGTAAAGCAACACAAATAAAAGAAGGAGAAGACATTGTTGGGAATCGTGTTAAAGTCAAAGTCGTTAAAAACAAAGTAGCCCCTCCGTTTAGAAAGGCTGAATTCGATATACTTTATGGTGAAGGGATATCTAAAATTGGAGAAATTATCGATTTAGGTGTTGAATTAAATATTTTAAAGAAAAGTGGTTCCTGGTTTTCTTACGGTGAAACCCGCCTTGGACAAGGAAGAGATTCGATTAAATCTATATTACTTGACAATCCTGAACTCTGTGAAGAATTAGAATCTAAAATCAAACATGCCTTAACTGGAGGTATAGAAGCTGTATTGCAAGACTAATTGCAATTCTTTGAGGAAAAGGCGGTGTATTCACCGCCTTTTTTTATATTTACACAACCTAAAAATCTCTTATGAAAAAAACATTATTACTATTAATGATTGGCTTTGGAGTAGTTAGTATTACTTCATGCAAGAAAAAAGGATGTACCGACAATGGAGCTGTAAATTATAATTCAAAAGCAAAAAAAGATGACGGTACATGTTTATATAAACCATTTCTAACGCTTAATGGTGATGCACTAGTTACCATTAACGTAAGTGCGTCATATGCCGATGCTGGTGCAACCGCGACTAACAAAGACGGTTCATCCGTGGCTGTAACAACAGATAACCAAGTCGATACTTCTATTGTAGGCACGTATTTCGTAAATTATTCTGCAACCAACGCGAATGGAACTTCGACGGCTCAACGGCGCGTAGATGTCTTAATCGGAGCAGAAAACTGGACTGAGGTTTCTTGGGCGCTGACCTCTACCTGCAGCGGCACACAATTTCCTTTGTCTTCGTCACCTAGTATTACTGCAGGAGGAAGTGAGAGTGCTGTAAATATTGAAAACTTTTTCAATTTAGTAGGTGGTACAGCAACTGGAACGATTAATGGTGCGAACATCACCATACCGGAGCAGATAATAAACATTACCATTGGAGATGTTACATTTTCTGGTACAGGATCAATGAACGCTACTGGGACACAAATACAAATCACATATAACTATGACAATAGTGCCCCTTTGATTGGAGGTTCAGGTACATGTATGGCAATCTATGACAAGCAATAACATATTTTGTTTCCAAAAAAGGCAGCCTGACTGCCTTTTTTTTGTCTCATAAGTTACATTCTGTCCATTGGAATGTTCCTAAATTTGAATTATGGGAAAATTCAATGAAATTATTAAAAGTGAAACGCCAACATTAGTGGATTTTCATGCTACATGGTGTGGCCCATGTAAAACCATGTCTCCTATTTTGGAACAATTAAAAGCTTCCAAAGGACAATCGCTGAGAATCCTAAAAATCGATGTAGATAAAAATCCAACTATCGCTGCACAATTAGGTATTCGTGGCGTTCCTACACTAATTTTATATAAAAATGGTAAACAATTATGGCGAAAAAGTGGGGTGATTCCTTTTCAGGAATTAGAATCATTAACTAGCTGAGTAATACTCCAAGTTTACCAAAAGATTCTAACATCGTTAGATTATCTGTGTGAATTGCATCCGGCAAGAATAAAAATCTTTTATCATACAACTCATCATTTATCCAAAAACTGACCCAATATTCATTGTATAGTCCAAAAACTTCTGGAACAATTATCTCGACTTTCGCTACTTCATTTGGTAACATTACTTCCAATGAATGTCTAAGGGTAGCCGTTTTTATTGCTTCCCCTGTAGTCGGATTCTCACCATAACCGACACTAGTAATAATAATCCCTTCGATTATGTCTTCTTTAGCATTTCGTAGATATACCGCAAATTCCGGTGAATCATTTTCTAATAGTACCGCAAATTCAATCCCTTCTACCTTGGGTACAAGCTCACTTAATTTCATATTATGGTATTAATTCAAATTCAAATAGAATCTGCAGGTGATTAACTAACCTTTCCGTTACCTCCTTTAAATCTAAGGGATGACCCAATTCCTGCTTCATAGATGTCACTTGTTTATCTGAAATGCCACATGGTATTATTTGATCAAAATACGTTAAATCAGTATTGACATTAAATCCTATTCCATGCATAGTTACCCAACGTGAACTTTTGACTCCAAACGCAGCAATTTTCCTAGGTTTATTTAAATCAATCCAAACACCCGTTAGTCCATCAATCCGATGACCAATTATACCATAATCCTTTAAGGTAAGTATCACTGCTTCTTCCAAAAACCGCATATATCTGTGTATGTCGGTAAAGTACTGATCTAAATCTAAAATGGGGTAGACCACTAATTGTCCCGGGCCATGATAGGTTATATCTCCACCTCTATTGATTCGATAGAATGATGCATTTAACTCATTCAATGAGGCTTCATCTGCTAATAAATGATCCTCCTTACCGCTCTTTCCAAGAGTGAATACATGAGGATGCTCACAGGTTATCAGGTGACTCAATTCATTCGATAATCCCTGCTTTTTACGTGAAATTATTGTGTTAAACAAAGACTCCTGATAGTCCCAAGCTTCTTTGTAATCGACATTACCTAAGGGATGGTATTTCACCTTTGGGCGATTCATTACATTTTTCCTAACTCACTTTTAAGATAATCAATAATCTCGATATCCATGATGTCGGCATGATTAAGCTCACATAAATAGTACGAAGCCCAATCAACCAAATGTATTAGATACAAAGATCGTTCAATTAATGATTCGCCCTTTGCTTCTAAATTAAACACTGCATTAGATTTTTTAGAAACCGCCTCTTTCGTTATTTCAAAACGTTTTTTATTTCTTGGGTGTATATCGGCTGCATTAAAGAATACTGGGGCAAATCGCTCGTCTCCACCACCCCATCCAACAAGTTCGTTGTGATT
>Ga0222713_10007460_pt1 | contig 10255 bp, 8 predicted proteins | sample C33_649DmetaG_FD_165061 | JGI IMG/M metagenome (GOLD analysis project Ga0222713, IMG submission 165061) | Estuarine water microbial communities from San Francisco Bay, California, United States - C33_649D | ecosystem: Environmental > Aquatic > Marine > Unclassified | place: USA: California... | reverse complement strand
TTATCCCGATAAGACAGGCAATTACAGCAAATTCTGGCCAGCTGATGCCCATGTTGTAGGTAAGGATATTTTAAGATTCCATGCCGTTTATTGGCCAGCCTTTTTAATGGCAGCTGGTCTTCCTTTGCCAAAATCAATTATTGCCCATGGTTGGTGGACCAATGAGGGGCAAAAAATATCAAAATCCCTCGGTAATGTTATCGATCCGTTTAAACTTATTGAAGATTTTGGTCTAGACCAGGTCAGATATTTCCTGATGAGGGAAGTTATATTTGGTAATGACGGGAATTACGCACACGATAATTTAGTTCAAAGAAACAATACTGAACTTTCTAATAAAATTGGTAATCTGATCCAGCGTACTTGTTCTTTTATTTTTAAAAATTGTGAACAAAAGATACCAGATGTATCTAAAGAATTTATAGAGGAAATGTATCAGGATTCGTTTTTCGTTCAATTAAAGGATATTGTTAAGGATACTCTCGTCCAAATGGAAAGTTATAACATTAATGCTGTTCTTGACCATATTATATACATAACTGAACAATCAAATATTTATATAGATCGGGAAGCACCATGGGCTCTAAAGAATTCTGATCTTCCTAAAATGAATGAAGTTTTGTATAGAATTGTTGAGACGATTAGATATATCGGCATTTTAATACAACCGTTTATACCTGATTCAGCAGCAAAAATTTTAGATCAACTTAGTGTTCCAGAGGATAATCGTGATTTTAGACATTTAACCCAAGAGTTTGCCATTAAACCTTCTACTAGGATAAACGAGCCGCTGCCGATTTTTCCAAGGTTAGAAATAAGAAATTAGCAAAATATGGTCCTGGTAGATTCACATTGCCATTTAGATATGTTCGTAGGGCATGATTCACACGATAATATAATTAAACGTGCGTTTGAATCGAATGTACATTACATGCAGACAATCTGTACAAAACTTGAAGATTTTCCTAAAATTTTGGCTATTGCAGAAAATTATAAAAATGTCTTTACTTCAGTTGGAATCCATCCAAGTGAAGTAAGGGAAGTAATAAGTGCTTCGGAACTAATTAGCCTTGCTAAAAATAATCGAGTGATAGGGTTAGGGGAAACAGGGTTAGATTACTATTATAATAAAGATATTACGCAGCACAAACTTCAGAAACAATCTTTTGAAGAACATATTAAAGCCTCTTGTGAAAACAAATTACCAATTATAGTTCATACCAGAGAAGCTGAAGACGATACTTATGATATAATAGCTTCATACAAAAAAACTTACAATTTTCCTGGCCTTATCCATTGTTTTACAGCTTCAGAGAGGTTTGCTCGAAAAATACTAGATATTGGTTTTTATATTTCAGTTGCTGGAATTGTCACTTTTAAAAATGCTGATAAATTAAGAGATATTATTAAATTTACGCCTTTGGATAGGCTTCTAGTCGAAACTGATTCCCCATATCTTGCACCAGTTCCTAAAAGAGGTAAAATAAATGAGCCTTCTTATGTAAAATATGTTACAGAAGCGATTGCTGATTTAAAAGGGATAACGTTTGAAAAATGTGCAAAACAGACTACAGATAACTTTTTTACACTGTTTAATAAAGCTTGTCAATTTAGAGATATACCCAATGAGATAATTGGGGATAGTTGAGGTTTAACTCTTTATTTCCTGAAGAGTTAAACCTCAACACTCCAAAATTTATTATTCTTCACATTTTATCCATAGGAGTAACTCCTATCAGCTCAAATCCACTAGCTATTACCTTTCTTATACTTTCTACCAAGGCTAATCTTGCAGCTGTTAATTCTAGATTATCCTCTATATTAAATCGATAATCATTATTTTCTTTGCCAAGATTCCATATAGAATGAAATCTGGAAGCAATATCAATTAAATAATAGGCAATTCTTTGTGGTTCCCTTGTTATGGCGGATGACGATAAGATTTTTGGCCAAGAAGCAAGAAGTTTAATTAACTGGATTTCTTCTTCTGAATTAAGAAGCGAAAGATTGAACTCTCTATTTGTAAAAACTTCATAAGCTGAAGGAATAGTTTCTTTTGCTTTTGCTAAAATGGATTTAGCTCGGACATGGGCGTATTGTACATAAAATACCGGATTATCTTTTGATTGTTCCTTAACTTTTGTAAAATCAAAATCTAAGGGGACATCATTTCTGCGGGTAAGCATAATAAAGCGGATAATATCTTTACCCACCTCATTTATTACATCGCTAACAGTCATAAAATTCCCACTTCTTTTTGACATCTTAATAGGTTCAGCTCCTTTGACAAAATTAACAAGCTGGCAAATGCGAATGTCACTTTTTACTTTACCTTGACTGAGGGCTTCAATGACAGCTTTTATTCTTTTAACGTAGCCGCTATGATCAGCACCGAGTATATAAATTAAACACTCAAATCCTCGGTCTATCTTATCTTTTGCGTAAGCGAAATCTGCAGCTAGATAAGACCATGAACCGTCGCTTTTTTGGATAGGTCTATCTTGATCGTCACCATAATTAGAAGACTTCAGCAATAATTGTTCCTTTTCTTGCCAATTTTCATCTATTTTTCCTTTGGGCGGCGGTAGAGTACCGTAATATATTAACCCCATTTTAGTTAGAGTTGCAACTGCTTCATCTATTTTGCCGGTATCATGCAAGCTTTGTTCGGAAGTAAAGACATCGTGTTTAATACCCAGTTTTTCAAGATCGAATTTAATTAATTCTAACATTTCAGAAACTGCAATTTTTTTGAGCTTCTGACGCATTGAATTCTCATCCATGTTAAGGAGCTTAGAACCATAATCTGTTGCTAGTTTTTTGCCTATTACAGCTAGATACTCACCAGGATAAAAGCCTTCAGGGATTACAGCCTTTTCACCGTTTAAGGCTTCCTTATAACGAATTAACAAACTATCAATTAGTGTTTCAATTTGCGAACCAGCATCATTTACATAATATTCCTTAGTAACTTCGTATCCACATTTTTTGAGAATATTTGCTAGTGCATCGCCATAAACTGCTCCTCTGGCATGGCCAATATGCATTGGGCCAGTAGGGTTCGCAGAAACATATTCAACGTTTACTTTTGTTCCTTTCCCGACATTAACTTCCCAGAAATCTTTGTCACCATTGAGTATACTTTTAATACAATCGTGCCATTTTTCTGCTTTTATGGTAAAGTTAATGAAGCCAGGGCCTGCAACTTCTATATGGGCAACATAAGGTATATCAGTTATTAATTCCTTAAATTTAATAGCTATTTCTCTAGGGTTTTCGCCAGTTTTTGCAGCGAGTAACATTGCTATATTAGTTGAGATATCGCCGTTTAACGGATCCTTGGGGGTTTCTAGAGTGGCTTGATTCCAAATTTCTGTATCAGCGCATATTTGTAAACATCTATTTTTAAGATCACTTCCTAATTCCTTAAATATATTCATAGATCAGCATTTGCAAATTTTAAATTGTAAAATGACTGATATTGTTTTATTGCATATCTATCAGTCATACCAGCTATATAATCGGCTATTATAGACATTTCTGAATTATTTACATCATCTTTTATCATTTGACGCCAGCTAAAAGGTAATAAGTTTATATTTTCGGCGTATAATTTAAAAAGACTTTTAACAATATTCTGACATTGCAACGTAACGGCTACCACCCGATGATGCTTATAAACTTTTTTAAATAAGAGCTCTTTTATTAATTTAACTTCATTAACAGTATTTTCAGTAAATTCTACTAATGGACGTCCTAAATCACGTATATCTGATTCTGTTCCAATTTTGTATTTTTTAATATTATCTCTTGTTTGTGATAAGAGGCTGTCTATCAAGTGATGAGTTAACTTACGTGCTACTTCATAAATTAATCTTGCTTTATCTATATCTTTATAATCGTTTCTAATTCTATGAATATATTCAGCTAGTAATTCTATCTCTTCAAGGTCTTTATAAGTTATGATTTCAGCTCCTATACTATCCTCTAGATCGTGAGTAATGTAAGCTATATCATCTGAAAGAGAGGCTATTTGAGCTTCTGCCGAAGAATATTTTGTTAAATCAAGATTGTGTATAGCGTCGTAGTCAACAATATATCTGGAAAAATCTTTTGGAGCAAGTGGGCCGTTATGTTTTATAATTCCTTCTAATACTTCCCAGGTTAAATTCAAACCATTATATGCGGCGTATTTATTCTCTAAATATGTTAAAATCTTAAATGAGTGGGCATTGTGAGAGAAGCCTCCGTAATCTTTCATACATTCATTTAAAGCTTCTTCGCCAGCATGACCGAAAGGTGAATGGCCAAGATCATGAGCAAGAGCTACTCCTTCTGCTAAATCATCGGATAAATTAAGAGCTTTACATAACGATCGTGCAATCGATGATGCTTCTATAGAATGTGTAAGGCGATTTCTATAATGATCGCCTTCGTGGTTAACAAATACCTGCGTTTTATATTGAAGCCTTTTAAAAGAGTTGGAGTGAATTATACGATCTCGATCTCTTTCAAATTCATTTCTATAAGGAGTAGGTTTTTCGGGATATATTCTTCCTCTTGTTTTTTCTGGTATACACGCATATTTCTCGAGCATTGTTGTTTCTCGTTATTTTACTAAGGACACAGCTAGAATATATTAGGATAAAATTTCATATTCAACCGCTTTCTTGCTTATTTAGGTTTTAGCTAACTAATATATTTGAGGGTATTTTTCCAAAATTTGTTCGATTATTGCCTTGGCTATAGGAACGGCAGCTTTTCCTCCACCTCCTCCGTGATCATAATATACTGTTACAGTATATCTAGGGTTATTGGAAGGCGCATAACCAGCAAAAATAGCGTGATTTCTTCGATTCCATGCTATGTCAGATCTACTAAGGTCATCGTCAGTATTTTTTTTAGCTACCACCTGAGCAGTGCCCGTCTTACCAGCCATACTTAATGTGCTATGGTTTAGTCTTCCTGCATAACCAGTTCCACCTGCTGTATTAACAGTGCTATATAATGCTTCTTTTATAAAAGCTATATGATCTTTTTCTAACCTAAGCTGGACATATTCTGCCGCAGATTTAGCTATCTTAGGGGTGTATAATTTTCCGTCTGTTGCTATAGCAGTTATGAATCTTGCCAGTTGTATAGGAGTACATAATAAAAATCCTTGTCCAATTGACAAATTAAATGTATCTCCTAGAGACCATTTGCTATTAAATTGCTTCTTTTTCCATTCCAACGTTGGAACAAATCCTGTAAGCTCGGATGGTAAATCGATACCGGTATTTGATCCAAAACCAAATTTTTGTGCTAAATTGATAATCTTTTGAGGTCCTATGATTTTTGCAATTTCAAACATATAAATATTACAGGAGTGTTTTATTGCATCATGCATATTTAAGAAGCCATGACCAGTTTTTTTTCCACATCTAAAACCGTTCCCTCCTAGAGCTGGCCCTCCATTACAATTTATGGTATGAGAAGGGTTTATTCCTGTATCCAGTGCAGCTAGAATTGTAATTATTTTAAATATTGAACCGGGAGGATAAAGACTATGAATTGTTTTATTTATCAGTGGTTTATGCGGGTTTTGGATTAACTCAGACCAATATTTATTTGATAGAAAATTAAAATTATTAGGATTATAGGAGGGTGTCGAACTAGAAACTAAAATACTACCATCCTGGCAATCCATCACAACAGCACTACAACCTTTTGAATTTAAATATGGAGTAATATTTTTTTGTAGCTCTGCATCTATATTCAAATATAGATCAATGCCTGGTAAGGGTTTACTTTCGGATAGCTCCCTTACATATTTGCCATGAGCGTTAACCTCAATCTGTTTATGACCGAAATTTCCCCGCAATGTTTCTTCATAAAATTTCTCTATTCCGTTTTTTCCAGTCCTGAAATTTTCGTCTACAAAGGCAAAATCATTTTTTTCGGTTTTTTCAATTCTCCCCATGTAACCAAGTAAGTGGGCTGTATTTTCGCCATACTTATAAAATCTGATGTTTCCTGTATCAACAAATAACGATTTTAAAACTTCCTTGCGCTCTTCTATTATTGAAACTTGATGCCAGTCTAGATAATCCATTATTAATACGGGGATTCTTCTACCTGCTCTTTTTACCCTATTACTAACCTCTTTTATTTGTTCCTCGTCCAATTCAAGCATTTCTGTAACATCTTTTAATTCCTCTTCAAAAAACGAGCTAATATTTTTATCTAACAATAACCTAAAACAAGTATTGTTTTTAGCCATTAATTTCATGTGCCTGTCATAAATTTGTCCTCTATTTGGCAACATGATTATCATTCTTATTCGGTTTTGATCTGAAAGTGTTTTGTACTCGTTTTTTTTGATGAATTGCATGTAAAACATTCTGCCTACAAGCAAAAGTAAAAAAGCAAATTTGCCAGCTCCGATTATAAAAGCACGCCTAGAAATAAGCTGCCCTTTAATAGTATTTTTATCCAGCATATCTGGTTAATGCAGTAAAAGGTTTGTGGATTAGAAATCGTAATATTGGATATGAAAAGATTGTCGTTAGGTAATAAAAATAAATTGAGAATCCTTCAAAGCCATAATTATTTTTTGCCAGGAAAATTATATACCTAAAGCCAATAAGGAGCAAACTATATGCACAAAAAATTAAGATATTCGTAATTTCATCCTTTAGAATAAACCATCTGCTTGCATAATTTAGTATGAGATTTATAGTAATAAAAGCAAAAGAATTAAGGCCAACTGGTACTTGATATATCTGATCTATTATGATCCCAATAATAAATAATATCCAGGATCTAATAGTAGTATAAGTCGAGAAATAATAAATAACTATTAAATCCACCGCAGGAAAAATTTCCCCAAACATGTTAACTAAACCTAGTTTATATAGCTTTAATGGTATTAAACAAATCAAAAGGATATAAAGTCCTAAAATAAGAGTTAATACCGCTTTGATCGATAATTTATACATAATTAATTAGTGTGCAAGTTACTGTGTTGGTGCAGGCTAGCATTCATAATTAAACCAAAACTAATAAGCATTGACACCATCATTGTACCACCATATGAAATAAATGGTAACGGTACTCCGACTACTGGCATCATACCCATTACCATGCCTATATTAATAAACACGTGGCTAAAAAATATTGATGTTAGACCTATCACCATTAACTTTGTAAATATTGATTTAGTGTTAATTGCAATAGCTAGTGAACTGAGAATCAGCATAAAATATAGTATCACTAAAACTAAACCACCAACAAACCCAAGTTCTTCTGTTAGGAAAGAAAAGATAAAATCGGTGGTATATTCCGGTAAAAAACTTAAATGGCTTTGTGTCCCATTTAATAAACCTTTCCCCCAAAATCCTCCTGATCCTATAGCTATTTTTGATTGAATAATGTTATATCCTGCTCCGAGTGGTTCTCTATCTGGGTTCAAAAAAATTAACACACGATTTTTTTGATAGTTATGTAATAAAGTCCAAACGATTGGTAGTAAAATTAAACTTCCAATACCTACGATAACAAAATATAACTTCTTAACTCCTGCCGCAAAAAAAATAATAGTTGCAACTATTATGGTAATTATTCCAGTTCCAAGATCTGGCTGTTTAATAATTAGGAAAGCTGGAATTAGCACTCCAATTATAGGAAGAATTAAATTGTAAATAGAGGAAATATTTTGTTCCTTACTGCTATGGAAATATCTGGCAAGCATTAGTACTATAACTATTTTAGTTGGTTCTGATGGTTGGATGTAAAAAACCCCAAGGTCTATCCATCGTGTTGCTCCCATTACTGTTTTCCCAATAATTGCTACTGCAATTAAAAGTAGCAAAACAAAAAAATATAAAAAATACGAGAATTTATAGATAAATCTAGTATCTACCATAGAAATTATAAAAGCTAAAGGCATAAAAATCGAAAAAATTATTATTTGCCTATACGCCCATGGCTCTATTTGCCCACCTGCAGCAGAGTAAAGAATTACAAAACCGTAAATACAAATAACTGTTATTAAAAATGGTATAGAAAAAGGTATCTTTTGTAGCTTAGTTACAAATTTTTCTTTTATAGAATAACCCATTTACTGTTTTTTCTCTTGAGTATAAACAATTTTGGATTTTGGGAAAATAATTTTTACAGTTGTTCCCTTTCCGTATGTACTATCTATAGTTAGAATTGCTTCATGAGCATCTAATAGCATTTTAACTATAGGTAATCCTAATCCATAAGATCCGCCTTTCTGGTAATCTTCTCTATGAATTGTGCCGTACTTGCTTAGGGCTATAGGTATTTCTTCCTGTTGCATTCCTATTCCTTGATCTATAATAGTTATTAACATTTGCCCCTTATCCATTTTTACACATATGTTAATAACTGTGTTTTTATCAGAATATTTAATACTGTTACTAATTAAATTGTCTATTACTTGGGCAATTCTTTTCTTATCACAAATTAGTAAAGGTAAATTTGGTTCAAAATCAGTTATTATAGAGATATTATTTTTTCCTACATAAAATTCTACGACTCTAGTTATTATATCTGGTATCTTATTTAAAGAGTTGACTATTTTAAATTGACCCTCAATTATTTGATTCTCATCTAAAATATCAGTAATAAAATCGAGGATTATTTGTGCATTGCTGTATATTCCTTCAACATATTTGGTATATGCTGGTGGGATCTTTCCGAATAATCCTTTTTACATGATTTCTGAGCCAGTAACAATAAAACCTAAAGGGGATCTTATTTCGTGGGCTGTAAAAGCAAGGAAATCAGTTTTGGTTTTGGTTGCATTAATTGCTAAAATTGTTGCTTGCTCAGCTTTTGTTCTAAGTAAAGTTTCTCTTTTATAAATTGCAATAATAATTATTAAACAAACGCCGGCTAGAAACACGACTTCAAGAAACTTTTTTATAATATTCTGAACTATATTGTTCTTTATAAAGTCATTGTCGATATTGATAATAACCGTAAAAGGAAAATCCTCTAGTGGTTTTATAAAATAATTCAACCCATTTGCCATATCAAGGTATGAACAATCTTGATTAAGAGCTCCTCGATTCTGATCTTGTTTCTTCAAAAGCTGTAACAACTGAGGAGATAGTTTATCATTAATATCTGCGATTTTATCTATTATCGGTTTTGATTTAGCAACAATATCAAAGTTTTTGTCGACTATTATAAAATTGACACTTGAATCTTTTTTACGGTTATTTAGGTTTTGAACCAAAGTATCAATATCATAGCTTAAAACAACTGCTCCAATAAATTTTTTTGCTAACTTATCAAATATTGCATTAACTAATTTTAAACTATGATTGTCGGAAGTTTTATTAATACGAAAATCTACATAACTTTTGATCTCTTTGTTATCATCAATTTTGTGGACTATATCTTCTACAAAATATAGTTTTTTTGGATTTACTGCAATACCGCCAATGCTTGTTACTAATTCTAGATATTCGTTGTTAACCCAGCTGTATTTACGCCATCCAAATAGCGAATTGAAGTGTCTAGATAGAAAATACGTTTTGAGAGTTTTTCTAATATATAACAAATCTGTAGGATTGGTTTTTATATTTCTACCTATTAGTTTTATAAAATATTTAGAATAACTTAATTGGTTTGAAAAAATTGTTTTTAACGAATTAGCTTCTGTCGACATTTCCTTTAATAATAGAGACTTTTCATTTGAATATATTCGAATGAAATTTACCAAAGTTAAGATTATTACCATAGTGATAACAATAAACGTAATTATTTGGATATTTACATTATAATCATTATGCTGGTTTTCAGTGTTATCCTGGTTAAAACTCATAAATTGTTTTTAATTGCTGGCTTTATACTGTAAAATGACCCAAATTTAATTTGGTTTGCTTGGAATATGAAATTATCATTATTTAATACACTTACAAGAAAAAGGGAAGTTTTTAATCCATTAGATGCCAATTTGGTAAAAATGTATGTTTGCGGTCCGACAGTTTATGATCATCCGCATATCGGTAATGCGAGATCGGCAGTGGTATATGATGTTTTATACAGAATTCTGATGAAACTGTATGGCTCAAGTAATGTTCTATATGTGAGGAACATTACCGATATTGATGATAAAATCATAGAGAGAGCTTCTAACCTTAATATTCCGATATCGGAATTAACAAGCCAAACTATTATTGATTATAATGAAGATATGGAGTATCTGGGCTGTTTAAAGCCCACCAAAGAGCCGAAA
>Ga0222713_10007457_pt1 | contig 10257 bp, 8 predicted proteins | sample C33_649DmetaG_FD_165061 | JGI IMG/M metagenome (GOLD analysis project Ga0222713, IMG submission 165061) | Estuarine water microbial communities from San Francisco Bay, California, United States - C33_649D | ecosystem: Environmental > Aquatic > Marine > Unclassified | place: USA: California... | reverse complement strand
CTGCGGCATCCCGAGCGGGTGGGCAAGCTGATCGTGGCCGACATCGCGCCGGTGGCCTACGGGCACAGCCAGCAGCACAATATTGACGCGATGCGGCGGGTCGATCTCTCGCGGGTCACAAGCCGCGCCGACGCGGCCGCGCAGCTTCAGGGGCTCGAACCGGGGCTTGCCGACTTCTTCATGCAAAGCCTTGATATGAAAGAGAAGCGCTGGAAGCTCAATTTCGACGCGCTCGAGGGGAACATGGGCTCGATCCTGTCGTTCCCCGAGGTGAGCGGGCGCTTTGGCGGCCCGGTCCTGTTCCTGTCGGGGGCGCTTTCGAATTATGTGACGCCCGAGCACCGCGACAGGATCAAGGCGCTCTTTCCCAAGGCGCGTTTCGCCAAGATCCCCGGCGCGGGCCACTGGCTTCACGCCGAAAAGCCGCGCGAGTTCGAAGCTGCCGTTAGGGCTTTTCTCAAGCTTTAGAACAGGTTGACGCCCTGCGCGGTGAGCAGGGTCGCAAGCACGACGCCCGTGATCAAGATGAGGTAGGTGCCGGCGAGGCCGAGGCGGGAACAGGGCATTTGCGTCTCCAAACGTGAGTGTGAGCTTCAACGCACCGGTGGCGGGTTTCCGTAGGTGATCCAGCGCGGTTTGTGCGGCGTATATCTGTCAGACCCCGACAGGAGACCGCCATGAAACATGCCCTCGCCCTCGCAATTATCCTTGCTGCCCAACAGGTTGCGGCCCATGCCCCGGTGCTTTCCACCGAGGCCAAGACGGCCGAGGCGCCCTATGTCATCGACAATGCCGAGCATTCCAAGGCGATCTATGCGATCCTTGATGGCGACGCGGATTATTACAAGATCGAGGAAGACCAACCCTTTGATTTCTATGTCGGATTGACCGCCGCCAAGGTGGGTGAATGCCCCCTGCCCCAGACCTTCAGCTATGACGTTCTGGATGCCGACATGAAGCGGATCGATGGCCGCGACGGGAGCGATTTCAAGTGGTGGCCGTGGTTCGAGGAATTCGGCAAACAGTGGTACTGGGTCGGCCCCGAAATTGGAGAAAACTTTGCCTCGACAACAGTTTATCCGGCCGGAACCTATTATGTCAGGGTCTATAACACCGCCAATTCCGGCAAATACGTCTTGGCCATCGGCGATCAGGAACGCTTTGGCCTTGGCACGATCCTGAACATGTTCGGCACCATCCGCGAGACCGAGCGCCTCTTCTGGGACGAGGCAGGCTGCTAGGCCAGCGGGCGCTGCAGCTGCAGACCCTGCAACTCAACCGCGCCGACGAACGGCGGATCTTGCGCGAGGGGGGGATTGGAGCCGGTGGACGGGGGCGAGCTGATCGAGGAACGGCCGGGGTGGGCGCGGAAGGTGGTCAGGAAGAGGTGGTGGGGTGAGGTAACGAGCCGTTAACTATCCTTGGACCTAGCTGGGGTATGTCGACGTATCTCAGACCTAGAGCACCGGGCGCCACGATTTTCTTCACGGTCAATCTGGCGCATCGGGGAACATCGTTGTTGACCGAGCAGATTGGGCTCTTGCGCAACGCGGTTCGGCAGACGAAGGCAGCGCGACCGTTTGCGATCGAGGCTTGGGTCGTTCTGCCGGACCACCTGCATTGCGTTTGGACATTGCCCGAAGGAGACAGCGACTATTCCGCGCGCTGGGGAGCGATCAAGGCGCGGTTTTCGATGTCGGTTCGTAGGGCGGGGTTCGCCCCGCCGCCGTGCCTGCCTTTCGTCGCCTCGGGGAGATATGCCGGGGCGAGCCCCGGCCTACGGGTCGCCAAGGGCGAGGTCGGCATTTGGCAGCGGCGCTTTTGGGAGCATCATATCCGGGATCAGGCAGATTTCGACGCGCATCTTCTGTATTGCTTGTTCAATCCTGTCAAACACGGGCTTGTCGGACGGCCTGAGGACTGGCCTTTTTCTTCGATCCACCGGGATGAACGGTTTCGGAAGGATACGAATTTGAATGTAGGGCGGGGTTAACCCCGCCCTACCGTCAACTATCCATCTTCAACGCCGAGATAAACGCTTCTTGCGGGATCTCGACCTTGCCGAACTGGCGCATCTTCTTCTTGCCGGCTTTCTGCTTGTCCAGAAGCTTGCGTTTCCGCGTGGCGTCGCCGCCATAGCATTTCGCCGTCACGTCCTTGCGCAGCGCCGAGAGGGTCTCGCGGGCAATGACCTTGCCGCCGATCGCCGCCTGAATCGGGATCTTGAACATGTGGCGGGGGATCAGGTCTTTCAGTTTCTCGACCATCGCGCGGCCGCGAAGCTCGGCACGGTCGCGGTGGACCATCATCGACAGCGCATCGACCGGCTCGTCATTCACGAGGATCGACATTTTCACGAGCGCATCCTCGCGGTAGCCGACCAGCTGGTAATCAAAGCTGGCATAGCCCTTGGTCACGGATTTCAGGCGGTCGTAGAAATCGAACACCACCTCGTTGAGAGGCAGGTCATAGACCACCATCGCGCGGGAGCCGGCGTAGGTCAGATCAAGCTGGATGCCGCGGCGATCCTGGCAGAGCTTGAGCACATCGCCGAGGTAGTCGTCGGGGACGAGGATCGTCGCCTTGATGCGCGGCTCTTCGATGTGGCTGACATAGGTGAGGTCGGGCATATCGGCGGGGTTGTGCAATTCGCGCAGCTCGCCGTCCTTCATGTAAAGGTGATAGACGACCGACGGCGCGGTGGTGATGAGGTCGATGTCATACTCGCGCTCGAGCCGGTCGCGGATCACCTCGAGGTGCAAGAGCCCCAGAAAGCCGCAGCGGAAGCCGAAGCCGAGCGCCGCCGAAGTCTCCATTTCGGAGGTGAAGGAGGCGTCGTTGAGGGCGAGCTTCTCGATGGCGTCGCGCAGGTCGTCGAAATCGTTGGCGTCAACCGGAAAGAGGCCGCAGAAGACCACGGGGATCGACGGCTTGAAGCCCGGCAGCGGCTTTTCGCAGCCCTTCTTTTCGTGGGTGATGGTATCGCCCACCTTGGTATCGCGGACCTGTTTGATCGAGGCGGTGAAGACGCCGATCTCGCCGGGGCCAAGCTCGCCGATGGCGACCATCTGCGGCTTGAGCACGGCCAGTGTATCGACGCCATAGATCGCCCCGGTCTGCATCATCTTGATGCGGTCACCCTTGCGGATCACGCCGTCCATCACGCGGACCATGACGACCACGCCGAGATAGCTGTCATACCAGCTGTCGACGAGCATGGCCCTCAGGGGCGCATTGCGGTCGCCCTTGGGGGCGGGAAGGCGGTGGACGATGGCTTCAAGCGTTTCGACGATGCCGATGCCGGCCTTGGCCGAGACGCGGATGGCGTTCGAGGCGTCGATGCCGATCACATCCTCGATCTGTTCGGCCACGCGGTCGCAATCCGAGGCGGGCAGGTCGATCTTGTTGAGGATCGGCACGATCTCGTGATCGGCGTCGATCGCCTGATAGACGTTGGCGAGGGTCTGGGCCTCGACGCCTTGGGTCGAGTCGACAACGAGCAAAGAGCCCTCGACCGCGCGCATCGAGCGGGAGACCTCGTAGGCGAAGTCAACGTGGCCGGGGGTGTCGATCAGGTTGAGAACGTAGCTTTCGCCGTTGCGGGCCACATAGTCGATGCGGACGGTATTGGCCTTGATCGTGATGCCGCGCTCGCGCTCGATATCCATGCTGTCAAGCAGCTGGGCCTTCATGTCGCGGTCGGCGACCGTTTTGGTTTCCTGAATCAGCCGGTCGGCCAGCGTGGACTTGCCGTGGTCGATATGGGCAACGATCGAGAAATTGCGGATGTGGGCGAGGTCGGTCATGGGGATCTTGGCTCTGTTTCAGAACGGGTCAATGACCGCGAACGCACCATTTTGCAAGGGGAATGGCGCGCAGAGCCCCCTTGCGCTGCCTCGCCTCGCGGATACCAATAGGCAGGCACGAGGAAAGGCCCCTGACATGAAGCTTCAAAACCCCGCAACCCCCGCCCCGCAAGACGCCGAGGCGCGCCGCGCGATCCGGCCAACGATCTGTTATCCAATCGACACGCTGCCCCAGCCCGACCTTGCCGGGATCGACGTGGGCCGCGCGGGGGCGGAGAAGATCGGCGAGGTTCTGGTGCCGCCGCGTGATGCGCGGTGTGTCGCGGTGCCAGCGGGCGGGTTCTTTCGCATCACTTGCACAGAAGGATCGCAAGTGGGCGATCTGAACCTGTGGAACGCCACTGACCTGAAAGAGCATTTCTTTTCCGGCAAGACCCGCGCCCTGCATGGCACGCACCTTTCCACGGGCGACAGGCTCTGGTCGCGCCTGCCCTATCTGCGGCCGATGGCGACGATCATCGCCGACACGCTCGATTGGTATGGGTTCGATGCCTTCGGCGGCTCGGTGCATGATGTGATCGGCACGCGCTGCGATCCCTATACGGGGCGGCTGTTGTCGGGCAGCGATTATCACTATTGCTGCCATTCCAACCTGACGCGGGCCTTGGCCGATCATACGGGGATGTCGCTGACAGAGGCCGAGCCTTTGGTGCATGACGTGCTCAACGTCTTCATGTGCACGGGATTCACCGCCGACACACATCAGTATTTCATGAAGGCGAGCCCCGTGCGGCCAGGAGATTACCTTGAATTCATGGCCGAGATCGACCTGATCGTTGGCCTGTCGGCCTGCCCCGGCGGCGATTGCGGGGACGAGCATACCTCGGACAAGGCGGCCTGCCATCCGCTGCTGATCGAGGTGTTCCACAACCCCGCCTTCACCCACGAGGTGCCGCCGGTCAACGCCTATGACCGGAGCCACGGGCGCTAGCGGCAAAGGCGGTCGCCCAGCTTTTCCAGCATATCGCAGCAGAGCGCGAGCTGGTCGCGGGCGAGGAATTCGTCGGGCTTGTGCGCCTGACGGATCGAACCGGGGCCACAGACGACGACATGACTGCCCAGCGCCTGAAAGAGGCCGGCCTCTGTCCCGAAGGGCACGGTTTCGGCGCTGTTGATGCCGGTGAGTTCAGCCACAAGATCGCGGGCGGCGTTGTGCTCCATCGGCTCTAGCCCCGCCACCTCGCCGATTGCGGTGGTGCTGATCGCGGCGGCGGGATGGACGCGGCGCATGGCGGGGAGAAGCTCTTCCTCGCAATAGCGGCCGATCTCGGATTTGACGAAGTCGGCGTCGGAAACCTGCACCGGGCGCATTTCCCAATCGACCTCGGCCTTGCCGACGATCACGTTATGGGCAACGCCTCCCGAAATGCGGCCGATGTTGATGGTGGTATGGGGCGGGTCAAAGCGGCTGTTCGCAGGCGTGCGGGCGACGAGGCCCTCGCGCAGGGCCATCAACCGGCTCACATAGCGCACGGCGTATTCGGCGGCGTTGACGCCCAGATCGGGGGCCGAACCGTGGCCTTCGAGGCCGGTGAAACGGGTCGTGTATTCATAGCAACCCTTGTGGCCCTCGATGATCTTCATCTCGGTCGGCTCGCCGATGATGGCGATGTCGGGAACGATGCCACGGGCCCCGAGGTCTTTGACGAGGTGCCCCGCGCCGAGGCAACCAGTTTCCTCGTCGTGAGTGAAAGCGAAATGGAGGGGGCGTCTGAGAGCGGCAGGATCGACGCTTTCAGCCAGCGCCACGGCGGCGGCGATAAAGCCTTTCATGTCGCAGGTGCCGCGCCCATAGAGGAGGCCATCGGCTTCGGAGAGGGCCAAGGGATCGGTCGTCCAGTCGTGATCGGTGACGGGGACAACATCGGAATGCCCCGACAGAAGCACCCCGCCCTTCACGTCCGGCCCGAGGGTGGCGAGGACATTGGCCTTTTGGCCGGTTTCGTCGCGGGTGATGATGACACGCGCGCCCAAGGCGCCGAGGCATCCCGCAAGATAGTCGATCATCGCAAGGTTGCTGTCGGTTGAGATGGTCGGAAAGGCGATCAGATCGCGCAGGATCTCGACCGAGCGTTCCGTCATGGCGGCGCTCATGCTCAGTCCTTCACGAAGAGCTTGCGGGGGCGGTGGCAGAAGGGCTCGGCGGGGCCGCTGTCGCGAATGAGGATCGGCTCGGTGATCTCGAGACCCCATGTGGGCTGCCAGATGCCGGTCCGAACGGCTGCGGGGCATGTCGCCGGGTTGATCAGGCACAGATCGCTGGAAATGAAACGGGGGGCAGCTGGCCCCCCGCTCTTTTTGTGCTGTGCCGCTGCCTATTCGGCCGCTTCGATATAATCCTCGAGCGGCGGGCAGGTGCAGATGAGGTGCCTGTCACCATAGACGTTGTCGACGCGGTTGACGGGCGACCAGTATTTGTCGACGCGGAATGAGCCTGCCGGGAAGCAGCCCTCTTTGCGGGTATAGGGGCGATCCCAGTCGGACACGAGGTCTTCGACCGTGTGGGGCGCGTTGCAGAGCGGGTTGTTGTCCTGCGGCCAGTCGCCCGCCTCGATCCGCGCGATCTCGGCGCGGATATCGAGCATGGCGTTGCAGAAGCGGTCCAGCTCGGCCTTGGTCTCAGATTCGGTCGGCTCGACCATCAGCGTGCCAGCTACCGGCCAGCTCATGGTTGGCGCGTGGAAGCCGTTGTCGATCAGGCGCTTGGCGATATCGTCAACCGAAACACCAGCACTGTCGGCAAAGGGGCGAGTGTCGAGGATGCACTCATGCGCAACGCGGCCGTTGCGGCCCGAATAGGCGATTTCATAGCCCTTCTCGAGACGCTTGGCGATGTAGTTGGCGTTGAGGATCGCCACTTTCGTCGCCTGCGTCAGGCCCCTGCCCCCCATCATCAACACATAGGCCCATGAGATCAGGAGGATCGAGGCAGACCCCCACGGCGCCGCCGAAACGGGACCTTCGGCGCCGCCGGTTTCGGAGTGACCGGGCAAATAGGGCGCGAGGTGCGCTTTGACGCCGATCGGGCCCATGCCGGGGCCGCCGCCGCCATGCGGGATGGCGAAGGTCTTGTGCAGGTTGAGGTGGCTCACATCGCCGCCCAGATCGCCGGGTCGGGCAAGGCCGACCATGGCGTTCATGTTGGCGCCGTCGATATAAACCTGACCGCCGAATTGGTGCGTGATCTCGCAGACCTCGCGGACGGTTTCTTCGAACACACCGAAGGTCGAGGGATAGGTGATCATGCAGGCGGCAAGACGATCGCCCGCAGCTTCCGCTTTGGCGCGGAAATCGGCGACGTCGATATTGCCCTCTTCGGTCGATTTCACGACGACCACATCCATGCCACACATCTGGGCCGAGGCGGGGTTGGTGCCGTGGGCCGAGACGGGGATGAGGCAAATCTTGCGCTCATTATCACCTCGGGCGCGGTGATAGGCCATGATCGTCAGAAGGCCGGCATATTCGCCCTGCGCGCCCGAGTTGGGCTGCATCGACATGGCGTCATAGCCGGTGATGGTGCAGAGCTTGGCCGAAAGATCGGTAATCACCTCCTGATAACCCGCCGCCTGATCAAGCGGCACGAAGGGGTGCAGGAAGGCAAACTCGGGCCATGTGATCGGCATCATCTCGACCGCAGCGTTAAGCTTCATGGTACACGAGCCAAGCGGGATCATCGCGCGATCAAGCGCGAGGTCGCGGTCCGAGAGGCGGCGCATATAGCGCATCATCTCGGTCTCGGCGCGGTTCATGTGAAAGATCGGGTGGGTGAGATACTCGCTCTGGCGGTGCAGCTCTTCGGGCACGCGGTAGCGGGGGGTCAGGTCGTCATCCTTGCGGTCGATGCCGAAGGCGCGCCAGACGGCTTCGATGGTCGACCGGCGGGTGCGCTCGTCAAGGCTGATGCCGACCTTGCTGGAGCCGATCTTGCGCAGGTTGATGCCGTTCTCGACGGCAAGCTGCATGACGGCCGCCTGAAGCGGGCCAACTTCAACGGTGATCGTGTCGAAGAACACCGCCGGTTCGACCTTGAAGCCCGCCTCTTCGAGGCCGCGGGCAAGGCGAACGGTCTTGCGGTGAATCCGCTGGGCGATCGCCTGAAGGCCCTTGGGCCCGTGGAACACGGCATACATCGAGGCCATGACGGCCAGAAGCGCCTGCGCGGTGCAGACGTTGGAGGTCGCCTTCTCGCGGCGGATGTGCTGCTCGCGGGTCTGGAGCGAGAGGCGATAGGCCGGATGGCCGTGGCTATCGACGGAAACGCCGACGATACGGCCCGGCATGGAGCGTTTATATTCGTCTTTGCAGGCGAAATAGGCGGCGTGCGGGCCGCCGTAGCCGAGGGGCACACCAAAGCGCTGTGTCGAGCCCACAGCGATATCGGCGCCCATCGCGCCCGGCTCTTTCAGAAGCGTCAGCGACAAGGGATCGGCGGCGACGATGGTAATAGCCTTGGCGGCGTGGAGTTTGGCGATCACGTCCGAGAAATCGCGCACATGGCCATAGGTGCCAGGATACTGGAAGATGCCGGCAAAGACGGCTTCGGCGTCGATCTCGTCGGGATTGCCGACGATCACCTCGATGCCCAGCGGCGCGGCGCGGGTCTGGATCACGGCGATGTTCTGGGGGTGGCAATCCTGATCGACAAAGAAGGCCTTGGCCTTCGATTTCGCCACCCGCTGCGCCATGGTCATGGCTTCGGCGGCGGCGGTCGCTTCATCGAGGAGCGAGGCGTTGGCGATCTCGAGACCTGTTAGATCGCAGATCATGGTCTGATAGTTGAGAAGCGCCTCGAGGCGGCCTTGGGAAATCTCGGGCTGATAGGGGGTATAGGCAGTATACCACGCCGGATTTTCAAGGATATTGCGCTGGATCGCAGGGGGCGTGACCGTGCCGTAATAGCCCTGACCGATCAGCGAGGTCAGAACCTGGTTTTTCTTGGCAACCTGACCGAGGAAGAAGAGAAGCTCGCCCTCCGACTTGGGCTTGCCGAAATCGAGGGGCTCGTGCTGGCGCAGCGAGCGCGGCACGGTTTCGTCGATCAGCGCATCGAGGCTTTCGGCGCCGACAACTTTGAGCATCTCGGCCATTTCCTCGGGCGAGGGGCCGATGTGGCGGCGGTTGGCAAAATCGTAGGGAAGATAATCGGTCGGTTCAAACGGCATGGTGCCTCTCCCAAAGGGGCAATTAGGGGTGTCGCGGGGGCGACTGCCGCCCCCACAGGATCAGCATCAACGGCGTAGGATTAGCCGATGAAATCCTTATAGGCGGCTTCGTCCATCAGATCGTCGAGGACGGAGAGATCTTCCACCTTCATCTTGAAGAACCAGCCGTCTCCCAGCGGGTCTTCGTTCACGAGGCCCGGATTGTCGGCGAGCACGTCGTTCACCTCGACAACGGTTCCGTCGAGCGGGGCGAGGATGTCGGAGGCGGCCTTGACGCTCTCGATCACGGTAACCTCGTCGTCCTTGGCAACCTCGGAGTCGGCCTCGGGCAGGTCGACGAAGACGATATCGCCCAGCTGCTCGCTGGCGTGTTCGGTGATGCCGACGACGATCAGATCACCCTCGACGCGGAGCCATTCGTGTTCTTCGGTGTATTTCATTTCTTGTTTCTCCAGTTGGACTTAGCGTTTGTATCCGGCCGGGCGGAATGGCATGGCCGTTACCACCGCGGGAAGTCTTTTGCCACGCACCTCACCCCAGATTTGGGTGCCCGCGGCGGAAAATTCTGTCGCGACATAGCCCATCGACATGGGCCGCCCGATCGATGGGCCGAAGGCGCCCGAAGTGACTGTGCCAATCGGCTCGCCGCCGGTCTCCGAAGCGAAAAGCGGGGTGTCGGCGCGCATGGGGGCGCGGCCCTCGGGCAGAAGGCCAATCCGCAAGCGCGCGGGGCCGTTTGCCAGCTCGGAAAGGATGCGGGGCGCGCCGGGGAAGCCGCCTTCGCGATCGCCACCAGCGCGGCGGGCCTTCTGCATGGACCAGTTGAGCGCGGCCTCAACAGGGGTCGTCGTGGTGTCGAGGTCAGAGCCGTAGAGGCACAGGCCCGCCTCGAGGCGGAGACTGTCGCGGGCGCCAAGGCCGATGGGGGCGACGCGATCATCGGCCAGAAGAGCGCGGGTCAGAGCCACGGCCTGATCGTTGACAAAGGAAATCTCATAGCCGTCTTCGCCGGAATAGCCGGAGCGGGAAATCCAGAGCTCCCCAAAGGGGGATGGCGCGATAATCACATCCATAAAGGCCATCTCGGCCACCGTCGGCACGTGGGCGGCAAGCGCGGCTTCGGCATCGGGGCCTTGCAGGGCAAGAAGGGCGCGATCGGTGATCACCTCGATTTCGCAAGCGCCCGACAGGTGCGCGGCAAGGTGGGCGGCGTCAGCCTCTTTGCA
>Ga0222713_10007456_pt1 | contig 10257 bp, 3 predicted proteins | sample C33_649DmetaG_FD_165061 | JGI IMG/M metagenome (GOLD analysis project Ga0222713, IMG submission 165061) | Estuarine water microbial communities from San Francisco Bay, California, United States - C33_649D | ecosystem: Environmental > Aquatic > Marine > Unclassified | place: USA: California... | reverse complement strand
TCAACAGTTGGATCAGATGTTTCAGCGCCAAGATAGAATACTTCAATGCTGTCAACAGATGCTTGAGCAGCAGCAGCGGAAGAAGCAGCATTGCTTGCAGAAGTAGATGCAGCAGACGCAGAAGAAGCTGCGGCAGAGGCAGAAGAAGCAGCGGCAGTGGCTGACCCAGATGCGCTCGAAGCTGAAGCAGCGGCATTTGTTTCAGACGTTGCAGCAGCAGAGGCAGATGATGCAGCAGCAGAGGCAGAGGATGCAGCGGCACCCTCAGAGGATGCAGCGTTAGACTCACTAGAGGCGGCGGCAGAAGCACTTGCAGCAGCGGCAGCAGCCTGATCGTCGGCATCAAGAATAGCTGCAATGTTGTCAGCAATAACGCCAATGTCATAGGACGTAGGCCCAACACCAACAGCGCCAGTCGTTGCATTGAAGGCAAGAACTTTACCCTTGCGGTCATTGATGTCAGCCAGAGACAGGCTTGGCGCAACCTCATAGTCGGGAATCTGAATGGCGCGGCTGGCCTTGTCGTCAACGTCAGCAATGAGGGCAATGATCGTGTCGAGTTGCTCGTTCAGAGCAGCGCGATTGATGTCTGAGCCAGCGTTGAAGTCAGTCGTGCGCTCAATGGGAATGTCACGGGTAATGACAACTTGGCTTCCGCCAGTGGCACCAGTAACTTGCTGCACTTCAGCCGGATCAGCGTCAACAAAGATGATCGAACCAGTCGATCCCTCGCCGCCAGTGACAGTGTAGTCAGAACCCTCGACCTTGAGGACGCCATCGACGTAGACGTTTAGATCACCAGTGTCAAAGAACTCAAACGGAACCGAGAAGGTCGTCTGAGTGACGCCCTGCGCTACCGCATACTCAATGCGTGGTGAGTTGTCTGCCGCGTTAATGGTCATGCTATGCCCTCTGTTTCGTCTATGAATTGCATAGAAGAGGCAGCGAACTCAACGCACAAAAGCACTAGGACAAATTATTGTCTATTGGGAAGCTCGCGGGCCAAGTCCTTGGCTGCATCTTTTAGCACACCATTAAACATAAGCGCACCAATCAACGGGGTGGACCTTATAAGACCAAGCGCCCCATCCTGCATATCGCCTCGCACCATCTGCCCCGTTGACTTCAGAATATTGTAGCTCCAGTCAACAGGCGCACCACCAATAGATAAAATAGCGGAAAGAGGATCGGGGTCTGATTTGAACTTAGGCTGGATTGGAAATTGAACATCCGCACCAAGCTCTTCAGCCATAGAGATGCCACGATACAGCATGTCAGAATACAAAGCAGCCAAGCCAGAGAAGTCAAAGGCTCGCATGATCTTGTCTTCAGTATCCATCTGATCCCATGCCCAAGACGGAGTGCGGAATTTAACAATCATAGCGCCCAAGGTCATAGCTACAGCCATATGGGTTAGGCGATTTCTGACTGCGCCCGCTGCATGGTTTGCAGTAATCTTGGAAAGCGCACCCATAGTATAGCTATAGAAGGTAAAGGGTAGGGCCATCAGGCCACTCTCTACTCGACGATAGCCCTTTACCCTTGGGTCAACTGGCAGATCAAACGGCAGCATCTTGGCAACGCTGTCTGGAATGTAAGCCACGCCGCCCATAACAATCGGCTTGTCTGCAGGAGAAGCCATGATAACTCGGTTCATCACGCTGGAGCGAAGCGCATTCCGGAATGCATTGACAGCTTCTTCATCTGTCCAAGCCTCAGTGTTCGGAAGGTTAAGGCCAGCGTTGGATTTCTCTGTCGGCATATCCAAGAAGCGTCGAGCCATAGCTTCGTCAATCTGATACCGAGCCAGCCACTCACGTTCAAACTTAGTGGCCTTGCCATCAATAAGCTTGCGAGAATAATCAATGATTGTATGGCCGCTGAGAAGACCGTTTAGAGACTTCATGGCAATGGTTACAGGTGCCAGACCATTGGCAATGTAGAAGGCATTATTCAGCTTGTCTGGGATGCCCTTGCTGAAGATGTCATTCGTCAGGCTTTCCATGTAGCGTAGGTGCGTTGTGCCGTTGGTAAGCTCCAGCGCCTCGCCAGCAAGATTAAGCTCACGCTTGCTCATGCCAATAGACACATCATCCATCAGGCCAATGAAGGCGTTGCCGATAGAACGAAGCTCATTGTCCATAAACAGAGAGGCAGCATCACCAAGTGCAGCAATGCCGGACGAGCCAAGATAAGTCCAGCTTGTAGCTGTCCGCAACCAGTCAGCAATACGGTTGTCAATGGCGTCAGGCTTCTTAAGAACATTGCCAACAACCTGATCATAAGTGGCAACAAAGTTCTTAATGTAACGATCTACATTGCGCTCAGACACGCCATCCTTAAGCAAGCGCGTCCGCATACGATCAAGGTGCGCTTCCAGTGTAAGGATGCGTCCTGTCTCTGGGTCACGGAACTTCTTGTGAAACTCTAGCCGTGGGGCAACGCGGCGGGTGTAAGCAATCATTGCCTCTTTAACATCGGTAACAATGAAGTCTTTAACTAGCTCGTTTGGAATATCCAAACGCTTAGAGATCAGCGGACCAGTCCGGCCATAGCCGGAAAAGATTGCGTCAACGCCATCGTCATCCATCTCACCGAGAATAGTATTGATAGTATCATCAGCGCGTTTTGCTAGGTCTTCTGGGTTGGTGGAAAAACGAACAACTTCAATGCTGCCATCTTCCTTACGCACAGCCTTCTCTGGGTTCTCACGAAACCACTTAATCAGAATGCCACGGAAGCTGTCACGGTCTTGCTCAATGGCGCGGCGATTAAAGAAGCGGGGGAAGTAGCGGCGGGTCTGCCGCCCCTTACCCAACTCAAGAACACGAAGAGCCTCGTCAATGCGAGCGCGTGTTGCAACCATTTCGGCGTCAAGGTTCTTTAGCGCACTCCGCATGGTCGGCGTTAGGTCTAGCTCGTCGTAAAGTTTAGCTAAATCCTCCGGCCCTTCCGCTTTATTGATACGCTCAAAAAGATCATCGAACCTAGTTATATTGCCTTGAATATCAGTGATCTCGTCTTCCAAGGTCTTGCGGTAGGCGAGTTGCTTATCGGTGAGACCGCGCCCGCCCTCTTCTCTGACAAGCCCGCGCAGCTTCTGGCTCTTAGCTTCAAACTCAACATTCATCTCGTCAATAGCTTGGCGCATCCAGCGACGATTTTGTTCAATGATATTGCCAGTCAGCCCCATCATCTCAAACTGACGACCAGCTTCTTTCATGTAGGTGTCAACAAAAACTTCCTTGGGGTTAATAAGGCCAACCTCGGTTAGCTCGTTCTCATACTTGGTAAAGAACGCATCAATAGCCTGAACAGAAGACGCCTCTTGCGGCGTCATCTTATCATAGGGAACCTCGTCGATATAAAGACGACCAATATGGTTATACCAATCATCAGGCGCAAAACTAGTCTTGCCCAAGCGGCGACGAATTGCTTCGATATAACCAGCAACAGGAACATTAAGAACAGTCGCATTACCGCGAGGACTTACTTGACGATAACCTTCGTCAATAGTCGATAGGGCTTTATACCAATCGCCCTGACGGCGACCCGCCTCAGTAAATACCGAAGAGCCAGTAGTGCGCCCAGTTTGATTCATTACCAGAGGCATACCATTGTCGCCAGCAAGACCTAGCATATCCAGCTTCGCCCACTCTGGCAGCGTGGCATCTTGAATTGTTGCGCGAAGGGGCGTTGGAACCGCCTTCATAAACCAAGATTCTGTAAACCACTTGCCAGTGAAAGATACGTCCTCACCGCGCTCCAAAGGCTTGTCAGAGACACCATTCAGATATGACTTATACCCACCGCTAAAAGTCGAGGATCGCAGCCCAGCCTTGCTTGGAGCAAGCGCAGCGCCCAATCCATAGCCAAGGGTTGCGCCAAGTGCGGTCATTCCAGCAGTAAGCAGCGCAGCATTGCCAAGCTCGTCTACCGGATCAGCGCCAACGCTAATTTCGCTAAGAGCTTGGGTAAGAAACATACTGCCATCAACAACAGCCGCCTCCAATCCACCAAGATTTGCTAAAGACTTAGCTGTAATAGCTTCCCCACGCATAAGTTGCTGCGCCCGAACAACTTGGCGCAATGCTCCTACACGATTTGCCATTGGCAATGCGTTCAATGCGCGGCCTAAAAGTGCAGAAGAGCCTTTCAGAATAGGAGGCACAAAAAATGAAACGTGAATTGCTGGATCACTAACAAATAAATTAAGTCCGGTTGACCGATCAAGAACGTCACGGCGCTCTGCATCTCGCTTATTAAACTCAAGAGCGGCTTGGAAGTTTTCCTGACTTCCTAGGCCGTATATACGAAGATAACGAGCATCCCGATCAGAAAGACCGTTCATTTGAATATATGACTCAACTCTTTCAATAGAGTCAGGATCATATTCAGTAGGCGTTCCAGTGTAATAAGAAAGCTGAGAAAAAACAGGGTCAAAAACACGCCCATACTGAGCGCCCAATGTCGCCCCAAACGGAACAGTTCTATCAGATGGGGTTCTGCCTAACTGAAACTCACGCGCTTCGGGGACTGTTATTCTCATTTAATTTCCCCATACTGTTCTATGATTTTATTTCTGATTACTTGGCTCCAAGCCAGAACACCAACGCTAGTTTCGTCTCGTAGGATTTGATCATAACGAGCAAAGTCGCTACGATTTGCAATCTGCTCGTCGGTCTGCCCCATTGAAACAACCCAACCAAGTTCAGCCTTTATCTGCTCATGCAGTGGCGCATTTTCTCTGAGAGAATTGTTAAACATTTCGTAGTATTGTCTTACTGCATTGCTTTCAGTTTTTGGAATAGATTGCAGCGTCCAGATTTCATCATTGACAATGATAGGCTCAAAGCGACCATCAACCATGTAGCCGACATTCCAAGTTGGAACGCCAGCATTAAACGCTGAAACTACAGGATCGTAATACAACTCTACACCAAGAGCTTTTAGACCAGACCTGATACGATCACGCCTTGTAATTTCTGTTGTTGCTGTGGATTTGCCAGTAAATGCCTCCGTAACTTTAGCAATATTTAATGCCATATCTGAAAACGAAGGAATCGGGAGAAACCTAGACAGATTAGCTATAGTCGTCTCAGAAACAGTTCCGCCATCCAGCAAGTCATTAAACATACCAGTAGCAGCAAGAGCATCCGCAAGAGCACTTTCATTCTGAGCTACTGCGTCACCGCTAATATAGCTAGAGCGAGCATAGACAGTCTGATCGCCAATCTTGGGGCCAATTACCTGAGCGTCCTTAGCCATAGAGTCAGTATATTGCTGAATCTCTGCATTAATTATATCTTTGGTAATAGTTATTCCACGAGCCTTTAGGATGCGTAGAACGGACGTAATCTCATTGCGGTAGATGGCGCTCATGGGAACATCTTCAAACGCACGATCAATTCTTGCGTTTTGCGGCAACTCAAGATCAGTCTTTATATCTGCATCAATATCGCCTTCGTAGTTACGAAGCTCAAGCAGGACCGATATTGGGTCACGGCCTTCACGCCGCGCAATATAAGATGTCGTTGACAGCAAAGAATAAACCTTTGGATCAAGCGATGCTCGCATTGCATCCATAGTGCTGGCACTGCCATCACGCGCAACAAAAGAAAGATTGCTATACTGCTCGAACAGTTGGGAGGCTTCAGCAAACTGAGCTTCATTGTTGCTATAAATGGCCGATGAAATTGCTTTTGAAAGCGATGGTGCAATAATTCCGCTATTTGCTGCGGCAACAATCTCAGGAAACTCTTGCCAGTTTCCAATGTTAAGCTGACGATTTTTAGTAACGCTGGCATCCCAATCGCGCAAATCTTCTGGGCTTACGCTGCGACCAGCGGCTAGGTCAGACCCAATAGCATTTATGCGAGCAGCTTCGAGGGCGTTATTAACCACGCCATTCCATGCTTCTACTCTGCGGCTAAACGCAGAATTGATCTTGCTTGGGTCAATGCGATAAGCCTCCTGTAGAAGTGCAAACTCACGGGTTACATCAGGCCCGCCAACGCCAGCAACAACAATATTCTCTAGGTTCTGGAGGTCTTGCAGATTTTCAAATTTATTGAATGCAATATAGTCCTGAGCAAGATTAGTCAGCTTCTGTGTATTAAGCCCAAGAAGAGTGTCAGTCTTTGCAGGGTCAAGACCAGCAGATTCGATTCTTGTAACTAATGCATTGTATTCTTCAACGCTATTAACATTGCGGATTTCTTGCCGCAAACTTTCTTCAATCTTATTCTGACCAGCACTCTCAAGACGGGCAAGTTCCGAGCGACGATCCGAGATACTCTTAGCAAGAGTTTCGCGCCGCTCTGGCGTCATGTTGCGAACAAGATTAGCAACCTCATTACCAGCAATCTCTCGTATTGCGGGAAGGCTAAAGTTTGCGGAGTTCAGCAATTCATTCGTAAGACGATCAAGTGTTTCGCTATCAGTGGCTTTAGTATCTAGCTGACGCTCTACGAACAGAGCCTCAAGTTCTGGAACAACAAGGTCACGAACGTCTACGGGGATTGACTGCATTTGAATTTCCAACCCACGCGCAGTAAGCATGGGTGGCATCTTAGCCGCTTGCTCTGAGTAAACGCTAGCAGCAAGAAGCTCTTTCTCGGTATCAATCGAAGTGCCAAGAGCATCAAAACCAGAAAGCAAAGACGGAACACTAGCCCCAATCTTGGCGTCAACGATCAAGCTGCTCAAAGCGGACGCATCGATGTTTAGGGTGCGGGCAGCTTCATCAACATAAGCTGGATTCTGGATGGCAAGTTTCAGTTGGTTGCGACCGCGCTCGTCCAGTGCGCTGTATATGCTGGCAAGCTCATTCGCAGAACCAAGGGATCGTAGGCCATCAAGGCGCTCTCTTGTAGCCTTCCAAGTAGAAAATGAAATTCCTTGCACATTGAGAAGCTCGTCATTGCGCTGATATTCTCTTTGAAGAAGTAGAGCGGCTTGCTCTGGAGAGGCACCAGAAGAAATCAATGCGCCAATTTCAACTTGACCAGCATATGCCTGCATTTGTTGCTGCCTAATCAATGCGGCTCGTCTGGCTTCTGCTTCTTTCTTGGCAAGAACCTCATAGGTGCTGGCAACATATTCAGAGCCAAGGTCTTGAACAATTCGACCATAAGCATTTAGCTCGCCACCATCACCCGTAGCGCCCTCATACATACTAGTTACATAGTTTGTGAGACGCTCTTTATACTCTGCCGCACTGCTAGAAGAACTAGCAAATTCTGCGCCACGCTCTTTGATTTCGGCAAGAACCGATTCCTCAAAGCGCCGATCAATCATGTTTTGATATGCCCTAGAGGCGATAAGGCCAAAGCCTTTCGGCGCACTATATGCAACAGGAAGTCCGGTGTTGGGATCAATCCGTGCAACATCAGCAGAGGTAGCTGCCAGTCCAGCCTTCTGGCCTTTCTCTTCAGCTACAATAGCCGCTTGCTCAAAGGCATCAGATGCAAGGCGCTGACCCGCTCTGGCAACGGCTTCCCCTATAAGTTGACCCCCAGTATCAACTCGGTTGATTCTTACTGGGGTTACGCCAAACTGACGTTGCTCACGAATGACTGGCATTTTTATTCCCCATTACATAACCTTGCCGAAGGCGCTGATACCACTAAGAAGAGTGGAGCCAGCCTCAATACGCGCCGCAGTCATAGCGGCTTTTCCTCTAGCTTTCTCAGAAGCGGCTGCGACTGTATCCGCCTGTTGCTGTAAATAGCCCTGCGTCTGGATTGCCTTAATGTCTTTGCCAAGAGTTTCCTTCTGGGCTTTCATAAAAGCCTCGACGGACTTATCGGCGCGGCCAGCGCCAATAGAAAACTGAGCAATATTTGCGGACATATTCTGTTGATAGTCCGCAATCCTGCGGTTCATATTCTGCTTGGCTACCGCTGCATTCATTTCCTTCTCAGCTGCAAGAGCCTTGGCGTTAATGCGAGACTCCTCTTCAGCAGCCTTTCCAGCTTTAATTTGACCAGCAGCACTCGTAGCAGAACCAGCAAGACCAGCTAGTGCAAAGAATAATGTAAATGGGTCCATTAAACTACTAGCTCCGAGATTATGCCGTTGATATGAATCGGCAGAGGTTCATTCTGGGTAATAGTAACTTGAGGATCGCGGCCATATCCATTGAGCCGGAACTCTTTCTTACCATTAAATTCTGCGGTTGTAACCAAGGGTCTGCCATTGACGCTGGCAGATCGTGTATCCCTAAAGTCAACGATAGCAGCCGAGATGCCACGAACCGATCCGGTGAACGGGCCATTAGGTCCATTGCCATCAACGGGATTGGTTGTCAGGTTTACAGTGAACGGAACTCCAGCGAATACATGAGTATATCCAGTATAGCCCGACACATTCACAGATGCGGTTCCGCCATTGCTCACTACAGTCATAGAGCCAAGATAGTCGATAGTGCTTCCGTTCTGGCCCAGAACAGAAACAGTATCAGCAACTGCATAGGCTGCGCTAACGTCTGCATACCCGCCAGAGATTGCTGAGTAGACATAGTTGTCAAGGCCAACCCTGTCCCCAAACTCTACGAAATATATCGTGCCATTCAGATAGATGTTTGCAAAGAGACGGTCTTGAATACCGACTGCATCTAGGAAGTATCCATTGGCGATAGTCATTCGAACCCAAGAGGCGCGGCGCTCTGCACGGGCAGAGTTGAACAGAGAGATAATGCCATCGCTGTTTACGACAGCGGCATAGGACTCTGCACTGTCAAGGCCAGAGTTTACAACGGCCAAACCGATTGGTGAGTTTATCAGGTGCGGCGCAATAGTGGATACCGCTGTTGATGTATAGGCGTCCTCACCATCAGTATAGAGATATTCCCGAACAACTTTGCCGCCAACTTGAACAAACAATGTTGCGCCATCAAAGGGGTGTGGAGCAACAAAATTACACCCATACGGAGTTTGCTTCCTGATCTGAACGTTGGTCGGAGTAATTGCCTGATTGAGATAGGTCGGAACATAAAGCTCCGCAGAATCAGTAAATACTTGTAGGTCTCGGTTAGATACCAAGTATCTGACTCCGTTGATGTCGCCAGTAGCAGCTACAAGGTTGATTGAATCATCGTCAGCGGCAGTTCCAACATCAAAGTTGAAATACTTGCCGATCTTAGAAAACCAAAGAGCATCAGGCTCTTGGATCGTTCCACCAAATACTAGGCGATTCTCATGGAACACAACCGCTGTTGGGTATCCACGCTTTGCTGAGAAGGACTGCTCGTCCCAGTTTCTAGTCGGTGCATGGCAAACAACCTTAATATAACCGCCGCCATCCTCAGATGTATTGGCAGATGCGCCTGCCGTAATGGTATAAGTGTTTTCGTCTATAATGCTGCCAACGGTTCTTGCCCCGTTGATCTGAGCAGCATTAAGACCACCAACGGCAGAAGCATCCTCTATCGTGATTGCTTCGCCACCAGAAAAGCCATGACCCAAGTGAGTAACCTCAACTGTCGCAGAGCCATCAATAGTTCTGAGTGGGTTAAGGATTGTGAGCCTTCTCCTGAGGGCATCAACAACAGTTCCAGTCGCCTGAGTGCTAGACTGAACGCTAGTTATTTCAATCTCTGCATCATCGTATCTTACGACAACGCCAACATGAAGCGAGTCAAGATAGTTGCCGCCAGTCTGTGTCCCAGTGGTATCCCAGTATGCGCCACTTGTAGTCAGAGTAATTGAGCCAGTAGTCCCAGACGGGTCTAGCGTCATCTCCGTATTCTGGAATGTGCTATACGGCTGATAGATAACCTTGTTGTCGGCGCGGACATCAAAGGAATACGGAGTTATCTCAAAGGCATCCAACGCAGTCCTCACCAGCATACGCGGCATGAACAGAGGGTGGCAGATAAACATAACATCGCCAGACTGGGCGAATGTATATTCATGCAGATAGTTGTGATTAAACGGAAGAGCGTTAGAACTAGTATCTTGAGTGATTGTCTCTACCAAATGAACGCCAGCGCCAAGACCTAGAGCGCCAGTATCATCCAAGAAGAAACAACGAACCTTACCATTCTCAATGGAGATTATATACTGTTCGTCGTCCGAGAACGTAAAGTGAACAAGGCGAGACTGCTTAACGTAGTTCGAACTATATGTAATATCGGAATATGTATAAATGTGTTCAGTTCCGACTCTGGACCGCAATCCACCATCGCTCTGAACCATCAGGTTCTCAACTCGTTGAGCCGATGCAGCATAGACCGGACTATCGGTCCGCATGATT
>Ga0222713_10007451_pt1 | contig 10262 bp, 10 predicted proteins | sample C33_649DmetaG_FD_165061 | JGI IMG/M metagenome (GOLD analysis project Ga0222713, IMG submission 165061) | Estuarine water microbial communities from San Francisco Bay, California, United States - C33_649D | ecosystem: Environmental > Aquatic > Marine > Unclassified | place: USA: California... | reverse complement strand
TCAATGTCTCCTGGGTCAACTTTTAATATTATAGAAATTCCAACAAACTAAAACAAAATATATGCAACCAGTTTCATTAACAATCGAAGAATTAGAAAAATTCAAAAGTTATCAATTAAAAAACCAAGAAATGATTAACATTTTAGGTCAAATTGAAATCCAAAAATTAAATCTTGAAATCTCTAAAGATCAAATTAAACAACAGATGATTGACATGAGTGAAGAACAAAATTCTTTTGCTCAAGAAATTCAATTTAAATACGGAGAAGGTCAAGTAGATATTGAAAAAGGATTATTTATACCTTTTCCTAAATTAGACTAATTTTTAGAATATTTATCATAAATGGCTGTATTATCTAAAACTGGTATAACAACAGGTGCTACTATTCAGGTAGGTCACGTTACTCAATCTGTAGATGCTTTTACAGGAGCAGTTCAATATGATATTACTTTATCTGGTTCACTTAAAGTGACAGGAAGTGTATCTGTAACAGGAAGCATAACAGGTAGTTTAAATGGTAATGCTAATACAGCCACTTATGTAATTTCAAATCCTCAAAACTACACTCCTAAACCTGGTGGAACATTTACTGGACCAGGAAATTTAGGTTTATTAGCAGGTTCTGTTACTTTAGCATCAGGTGTTTCTTCACTTTTAAACCCATCAGCTTTACTTGGTAAAACATTCCAAACTCAATATTGGGTTACAGCCACTAAAGCATCTGGTTCAACTTCTCCATCACCTTCTACATTATATATTCAAGAAGCTGTTGGTGGAAATGGATTTTTTATTAAAGAAACAGGAGCTTCTTCAAATGATGATGTAAATTTTATTGTGGCTTATTTAGGTTAACAATATTTATATTCAAAGGTTTTTATTTTAAATAGTTATAAATCGATCTGATTTTTAAGATTTTTTAATATATTTATAACAGAATAAAAACTAAAAGAAAATGGCATCAACTTTAATATCACCTGGCGTACTTGCTTTAGAAAATGACCAGTCATTTATTACCCAACAACCTGTAACTGTTGGAGCCGCTATTATCGGTCCTACAGTAAAAGGTCCTGTTGAGGTTCCAACAATCGTTACTTCATATAGTCAATATCAAAATATTTTTGGTACTACTTTTACAAGTGCAAGTAATGTTTATACCTATTTTACCTCAATTGCTGCTTACAACTATTTTAATAATGGTGGTGAAACTTTATTAGTAGCAAGAGTTGCTTCTGGTTCATTTACCTCAGCTACTTCACCAATTAGTGGAAGTAATACTTCAGGCTCTTTCATATTAGAAACTCTTTCTGAAGGTACTATAATGAACAGTTCAAGTTCATTAGATATCTCAGGTTCATTAGCTTCAGGTTCTACAGATAATGTAAGATGGGAAATCCAAAATGCAGATACTGCTTCAGGTACTTTCTCATTATTAATTAGACAAGGTAGTGACAATACAAATGATCCTGTTATTCTTGAAACTTGGACTAACTTATCATTAGATCCATTTGCTCCAAACTATATTGCTAAAGTAATAGGTGATTATGATTTAAATTATAATGGTACTACTAACCAAATTACTGTATCTGGATCTTATCCAAATGCTTCTAAATATGTTAGAGTTAAATCAGTAGTTTATCCTACTCCTAATTATTTTGATAATAATGGTATTGCTAAAGCAGCATTTACTCCTTATATTCCTTCAAACGGAAGTGGTTCATTTACAGGTGCTGTAGGAACTATTGCTACAAATGGTCAGTATTATGATCAGATTACTGATGGTAACAGATCTCAAGGTATTCCAAGTGCTAGCTATAATAATATGGTTAGTTTATTATCTAATGCAGATGACTACAGATTTAATGTATTGTTAACTCCTGGTTTATTTAACTCATTACAAACTTCACAAGTTACATCTATTATCTCAAATACTCAAAATAGAGGTGATAGTATTTTTGTACTTGATTTAGTACCTTATAACTCAACAGTATCTACAGTAGTTACTCAAGCTGCTTCTCGTAATACTTCATATGCCGCTTCATACTGGCCATGGTTACAAACAATTGATCCTGACACTGGAGCTAATGTTTGGGTACCTGCTTCGACTATGATTGGTGGTGTTTATGCTTATAATGATTCAGTAAGTGAACCTTGGTTTGCACCAGCTGGTATTAACAGAGGTGGATTAGGAAATGTGATTAGAGCAGAACAAAAATTATCTCAAACTAATAGAGATACTTTATACACAGGTAAAGTAAACCCAATTGCAACATTCCCTGGAACAGGAGTTGTAGTTTATGGACAGAAAACATTACAAACTAAAGCAAGTGCTTTGGATCGTGTAAATGTAAGAAGATTATTAATTTCTTTAAAATCTTACATCTCACAAGTAGCTAATAACTTAGTATTTGAACAAAATACTATCGCTACTCGTAATACTTTCTTATCACAAGTTAATCCTTATTTAACATCAGTACAACAAAGACAAGGTTTGTATGCTTTTAAAGTAGTAATGGATGATTCAAATAATACTCCTGATGTAATTGATAGAAACCAATTGATAGGAGCTATTTATATTCAACCTACTAAAACTGCTGAATTCATTTACTTGAACTTCAACATTTTACCTACAGGAGCAACTTTCCCAGCATAATTTTTAAAAATTGAATATTTATAACAAAACAAAATAAATAAAATGGCAGTATTAGATCCAAACGAAATATTTTTCACCGCCTTTGAACCAAAACAGGCGAACCGATTCATTATGTATATTGACGGTATTCCTGCTTATGAAATTAAAGGTGTAGGTGCAATACAAGTTCAGCAAGGTACAGTTCGTTTAAACCATATTAACGTACAGCGTTATGTTAAAGGTGTAACAACATGGCAACCAATACAATTTACATTATTTGATCCTATTACTCCATCAGGTGCTCAAGCTGTAATGGAATGGGTACGTTTACATCATGAATCAGTAACTGGTCGTGATGGTTATAGTGATTTCTATAAGAAAGACTTAACTTTTGATGTATTAGGACCTGTAGGTGATATTGTGTCTGAGTGGGTTATTAAAGGAGCTTTTATCACAGATGCTAACTTTGGTGAATATAACTGGGATACAACAGACCAAGCAGTTAATATTACCATGACTGTTCAGCCTGATTATTGTGTATTAAACTTCTAATTAAAAAAGAAAAACATAGAGAGCTCGCAAGAAATTGCGAGCTTTTTTATTTTAGTAATATTTATAACAAATAACAGTTATTAAAAAATATTTTATGGCAGAATTTAAGTTCCCTACAGAAACAATTGATTTACCTTCTAAAGGTTTAGTTTATCCTGAATCCAATCCTCTATCAAAAGGTTTTGTTGAAATGAAATACATGACAGCAAAAGAAGAAGACATTTTAACAAACCAAGCTTATGTTAAAAAAGGTGTAGTATTTGATAAACTAATTAACTCTTTAATTATGACTGAAGGAGTTAATATTGAAGATTTGATAGTTGGTGATAAAAATGCTATTTTAATAGCAGCTCGTGTTTTAGGTTATGGCGCTGATTATAAATTTAATTATTTAGGAAAAGAACATTCAGTTGATTTAACTACTTTAGATAATAAACCAATTGATGAATCTTTATTTACTAAAGGAACAAATGAGTTTTCTTATGTTTTACCTCATTCAAAAGTAACTGTTTCTTTTAAATTATTAACAGGTAAAGATGAAAAAGAAATTGAAGCCGAATTAGAAGGCTATAAAAAAATTAATAAAGATAACTCCCCAGAACTAACAACTCGTTTAAAACAAATTATTACAGCTATTGATGGTAATTATGATAAAAAAGTTATTCGTGAATTTGTAGATAACTATTTATTAGCTAAAGATTCTCGTGAGTTAAGAAATTATATTTCATCTTTCCAACCTGATGTTAACACAAAAGTAAAAATTAATACTTTTGATGATCTAGAGGAGGAGATCGATCTACCAGTAGATCTTAGCTTTTTTTACCCTGAATCCTGATAATTTAGGAGAGTATAGAAAAATATTATTCTTACAGATACATGATATTTGTTTCTGGGGACAAGGAGGATATGATTTTAACACTGTTTATGATCTTCCTATTTGGTTAAGGAAATTTATTTTGTCTCAATTAAAAGAACATTATGAAAAATCAAAACCAAATGATGAAACTAACATACAAACTACAATTAAAAATTTAAAAAATTTAAAAAATCAACAACCTTACCCTCCACCTAATCCTAAACAAAAAATATTATACCAATCAGGGGCATCAAAAAAATGATGCCCTTAAATATTTATAATATATGGCTGAAAATCTTCAAGAGCTAAAAAAACAAATAAAACTTCTCAATGATGAAATTAAAAGATTGGGGGGTGATGCTTATACTAATTTAGATAATATATTTAAAGGTTTTAATGGAGATGCTAAAAATGCTCAAACATTTATAAAACAATTACAAAATGAAGTTAATGATTTAAAAGATACTTTTGGTAGTATTTCTAAAACATTAAAAAACATAGTCGATGATTTAAAAGGAGGTATCAACCCAGTTAAAGAAACAACACGATCTTTTGATAAATTAGAAAGTTTAACAAGAAAAGTTTCAGAACATAAAAAAGGTGAAGAACTATTAACTGTAAAACAGTTAAAAAATATTCAAAAACAAATAGGTTTAGAAGTTGAAAACCTTAAAGTTTTACAAAAACAATTAGAAATACAATCTAAAACAGATGATAAAGCATTAGAAGCTTTAAATGAAGTTAATGCTGCTTTAGATAAAAAAACAGGTTTATTAAAAGACATTAATGAACAAACTGCTGCTGAATTAGAAAATGAGAAAAAAATCCAAAAAACCTTAGGTATAACTGGGAATATATTTAAAGGAATTTCTAGTTCATTAGAACATATAGGTATTAGTAGTGAATATTTTGAAGATGTAAATAAAAATTTAAGAGAAGCAGCCAATTCAGGTAATGCTTTTAAAGTATTAGGAGCTGGAGTTAAAAGTATATTTGATGGTGTAAAAGAATCTTTAAAAGATCCTTTAGTTAAAGCTGCTCTTATTGGTGGTGCTTTAGCTAAAACTTTTCATTTTGTTAAAGAAGCCTTTATAGAATTTGACCAAAGATCAGTTAGTATAGGCAAAAATTTTGGAACCACATCCCAAAATGCTCGAGAACTATCAGGTCATTTTACTCACATAGCTGCTCATTCTAGTAATATATTATCCACAGCAGGTAATTTAGTAGAAGCGTTTACTGACTTAAATTCAATAGCTGGAACTTATGCTAATTTTACTGATGAAACAGTAGAAACATACAATGATTTAGTTAAAGGAGTAGGTTTAAGTAAAGAAGCAGCTACTGCTCAATATAAAATATCAGTACTACAAGGTAAAAACTTTAAAGATATTTCAACTCAAATAGCAGGACAAGTAGTATTACAAAAATCTCAAAATAAAATCGCTTTAAGTGATAAAGAGATTATGGAATCTATAGCTAAAACTACTGCTGTTCAAAGATTAAATATCAAAGGTGGAGCAGAAGGTTTAGTTAGATCTGTAGTTGAAGCTAAAAAATTAGGAGCTGAATTTTCTAGTTTAGAATCAGCAGCTAGTAGTTTATTAAATTTTGAAGATTCTATTGGAGCGGAATTAGAAGCAGAGTTATTAACTGGACAAAACTTAAATTTAGAAAAAGCAAGAACAGCTGCTTTAAATAATGATATAGCAGGTATGGCTAAAGAAATAGCCGACCAAGGTATTAATGCTGAAAAATTCAGTAAAATGAATAGAATACAGCAAGAAGCAATAGCAAAATCTTTAGGTTTCCAACGTGATGAATTTGGTCAGATGTTGGAAAACCAAGAAATGTTAAATGCTGCTAATAGAGCAGGTGCTAGAGATGTTAATGATTTAGCAGCTCAATATGCTAAAGCAGCTGATAAAGAATCATTCTTAAAGAAAATTGGAGATGATAAATTAAAACAACAGGTAAAAAATATTTCTTTCCAAGAAAAGTTAGCTAATTTAACTGAAAAAATGAAAGATGTTTTTGTTCAAAAATTAGAACCTGTTTTTATAAAAGTATTAGATAAAGTTGATAAGTTTTTTTCTGGTGGTGGATTTAAAAGTCTTATAGAAACATTAGCTACTGTTGGTAAATATTTTGGATTTATTGCTGGTGGATTAGCTCTTAATAAAATAAGAACTATGTTTATGGGTCAAATAGGATCCCCAAACAATCCATCTCATGTTATTGTAAGAAATCAACCTGGTGGAGTTGGTGGAGCTGCTGGAGCTGGAGGAATAGGTGGAATGATGAGTTCTTTTTATACAAAAGGAACAGCTGGTACTTTTTATAAAGGAGGACAATTCTTACCAGGAGGAGGTCAAGCACCTAAAGGTGGTGTAACTGTTGGTGGAACAAAAGGTGGTTTAACAGGTTTAGGAGCTGGAGCTTTAGGTGGGTTAGGTATGTTAGCTGGAAATGCTATTGGGGGTACAGCAGGAAGTTTATTATCTGGAGCGGGACAAGGAGCTATGATGGGTTCTATGTTAGGTCCTATGGGTGCTTTAGCAGGAGCAGGAATTGGATTGGCAATATCTGGAATTAGTGCCTATAAACAAAATCAAGAACAAGAAAGATACCAATCATTAGTTAATACTCCTGAATCTAAAGCATTTAAAAGAATGCAAAATAGATTAACTAGCACTAATAAAGAAGATGCTAGATATGAATCATTAACTGGACATACAGGAGAAGGAAGTACTCAACGAACTAATGAATTATTAGAAAATATAAATACTCAATTATCAACCCAACGTGATATTGTAATGTCTGGTAATAAAGTAGGATCAGCTGTAGCTGTAGGTGATTATAAACAAAAATAATTTTTTAATATTTATAACAAAATACAACTATGGGAATTAAAGACTTATTAACAAAAAGAGGATCTAATTTAACTGCTTACGATGGTAAAACACCTCCAACAAACCCTGGAGCTACATCTTTATCTAAATTACATGCTAATGGTAGTGATCCTGGTTATTCATTAAACGGTAGTAACTTTTCTGAAGTAAATACTGCTTATAATGAATATTTAGATGGTACTTTAAATAGTTTACCAAGACCTTCTCAATTAGATTTAAACGGTAAAACTCCTTCAAAATATTTAGATAATTTACCTAAGTAATGTCTTTAAAAGCTTTACTAACAGATTTATCATCTTTTTATCAGAATTACCCCTTTTCCCAAAAATATCCAGGTAATTCAGAATACACTACTCCTCCAGAGGCTGTAGCGGAAGGTATTTTTGACCAAAAAGATTTAAAATTTGGTATTGGTAGAGCCTCAGATAGACCAGGTGGTGGTTTTAGTGGTCAACCTTTTATAACTATACCTTTTAAAGATAGTTTTGGTTTACCTATAGAACAAATAGGTCAAACAGGTAATGATTTATTTATTAGAGGAGGTCAGTTTTTAGCTAAACATATTAAAGATGATGAAATAAGAATTGGTAAATTCTTAAAATCAACTAATGGAGTATTATGGACTGCTCAACAAAATTTATTAGCTCAAACTTTTAGACCTCATTTACCACAAGATATATACCCTGTTGAAATTTACAATCCAGTAAATACTTTAATTCAATTAGCAGGTAATGCTTTTGGAGAACATACTAATAAATTAGGATTAAATCCTTTTAATTTTGATATACCTCATGGACAAGGTAGTGTGTCTTATTTAAACCAAACTCAAACAGTATATAATACTGATAAAACAAATAGATTAACTATCTTATACAGTTCTAAAATTTTAGGAAATCCTAAAACTACAGTAGATAGAAGAGCAGCTAATGGTTTTGATATTGATTTTGATAATGGTTCTAATAGTACTTTCATAATTAATGGAAATGGATTATTTGGTTATAGAAGAGCAACAAACACTGCTAAAACAATTCTTACTCAAGACCAAGAACAAGCCAATTCATCTAAATTTAGTACTATTATATCATCAGAATTAGCTCAAACTAATCCAAAACAATATAATAGTACAAATATTGATGGAAGTGAGGGTATTTTAGATTTTAGAGACTCAACACCATCATCAACTACTTTTAATAGTTTTCTAGCTAAAAGTAAATATATAAATAATAATAGACAGACTACTTTTGGAATGTCTGATCCTGGTTTACGAAACAAAGATGTATCTAATATATCAGCTCTATCGTCAGGTACCCCATCTGATAAAATTAATACTTCTGTTGTATATAAAAGTAATACAGTATCATCATCATTATCCGAATCAGATTTAATACCTTTTTATTTCCAAGTTGTAAATAATGATGATCCTTCTCAATATGAATTTATTCATTTTAGAGCCTATTTAGAAAATTTTACAGATAATTTTACAGGCAACTGGCAATCCTTTAAATATTCAGGACGAGGTGAAAATTTTTACATTTATGATAGTTTTCAAAGAAGTATTAATTTTGGTTTTACAATAGCTGTAGAATCAAGAGCTGAACAATCACCACAATATCAAAAAATAAATTATTTAGCTTCATTAACAGCTCCTGACTATGCTCAGAATAGTGGGTTTATGAGAGGATGTTTTGTAAAAATGACTATAGGTGATTATTTAACACAAGTACCAGGATTTTTAAATTCTGTTAATTATTCTGTAGCAAATAATATTCCTTGGGATATAGCTAGAGACATTGATGGTAAACCATTAGATAAAAATATAGCTAAAATATTACCAACAGTAATAACTGTTACTGTAAACTTTACTCCTGTACATAATTTTGTCCCTAAAAAAGGAGCAAATTTTATATCAACTAATGCTGTAGTATAATGGAAAGATATATAAACACTATTTTTGACTCAAATGCTAACCAATCTGGATTTATTTCTTCATATGTTGGTGTTAAATATCCTGAAATTCCTTATTTAGAAAGTGATATTTATGTATATACTACTGTAGGAGATAGATTAGATAAATTATCTCAACAATATTATGGTACATCAGAATATTATTGGGTAATAGCTTCAGCTAATCCTGATGTAGGATTAAATTCTTTATATATTCCTGAAGGAACACAAATAAGAATACCAACTAATTTAAATAATATAATTTTGAGTTTTAAACAATTAAATAATCAATAATATGGCAAATATTATAGGAGAGGTTTTTGATGGTTATGTTAGAGAACAAATTAACCAAAGACAATTACTTTTAGGATTGGGTTTACCCCAAAGTTCAACCACAACAGATGATGTAACTTTATGGAAAACTAATAATTCATCATGGGTTAGAATGATTTCCTCAGTTGATATTTCTGATACTAAAGCAAAAGAATTAGGTGTTTCTAATTTAGTTGGTTCTAATTTAGCTAAAAATTTTATATTATATAATGGAGTATCTTCTGTTACCACAGACTCAAATAATACCATAACATCTTTTAACCCAGCTTCAAACAATACAGAATACTTTACTAACAATAAAGATTTTTCAATTAGAAATTCTTATGGTTTTGGTGGATTAATTCAAGGCATCAGACCGATGCCTGGTATTGAATCTGTAAAAATAGGATACATCAACCAAGGTTTTTTAGCTCAAGCAGAAATTGAAATAACTGCTTTTAATAGAGAACAACTATATTTAATTGATGCTCTATTTATGCATCCAGGATACTCATTTTTGTTAGAATGGGGTCATACTCGTTATATTGATAATACTACAGGTAATATTGTTAATATTGATCCTAGTAATTTAATAACTACTCCCTTCCAATCTGTATTACAACCTGTTAAAAAAACTTCTAAAGGGACAGGTATTGTAACACAATATAATTTACTTAACTCTATAAAAAGTGAAAGACAAAAACGATCAGGTAATTATGATGGTTTTTTTGGTATAGTTAAAAATTTTAGATATTCATATCAACCTAATGGTACTTATAAAATCACTATTATAGCTATTAACCAAGGTGATATAATTGAAAATCTAAAAATCAACACAGTAAATCCTGAGTTTGCTGGAAGTGCTAAAAAACAACAAGAAGATGCTCAAGCAAGACAACAAAAACTTGATGATTTACAAAAAAGATTTAATGAAGTAAAACCTTATATAGATACTAATGGTGTTTTAGATCCTAAAAATGAACAATTTAAACAATTTATTGATGCTAAAGTAAACGAACAAGTCAAACAATCAGACTTTGATTTTGATAAATCAGG
>Ga0222713_10007450_pt1 | contig 10262 bp, 11 predicted proteins | sample C33_649DmetaG_FD_165061 | JGI IMG/M metagenome (GOLD analysis project Ga0222713, IMG submission 165061) | Estuarine water microbial communities from San Francisco Bay, California, United States - C33_649D | ecosystem: Environmental > Aquatic > Marine > Unclassified | place: USA: California... | reverse complement strand
CGCGCGAGGCGCGGCAGCGCATCGGCGTGGTGCCGCAGTTCGACAACCTCGATCCGGACTTCACCATCCGCGAGAACCTGCTGATCTTCGGTCGCTATTTCGACATTTCCGATGCACTGATCAATGCGCGCATTCCTGACCTGCTGGACTTCGCTGGTCTCGCTTCGCGTGCAGAAGCACGCATCCAGACGCTTTCCGGCGGCATGAAGCGCCGACTGACACTGGCCCGCGCGCTGATCAACGATCCGGAACTGGTATTCCTCGACGAACCGACCACCGGGCTTGATCCCCAGGCGCGACACGTGATCTGGGACCGGCTGCGCAACCTGCTGAAGCAGCGCAAGACGCTGCTGCTGACCACCCACTTCATGGAGGAAGCCGAGCGATTGTGCCAGCGGGTGGCAATCATGGACCACGGCCGCATCATCGCCGAAGGCGCGCCCGACGACCTGATCGAGCAGCACATTGAGCCGCAGGTGGTTGAAGTCTACGGCGAAGCGGCACCGGACTGGGCTGAAAGACATGGCCGCGCTATGTCCGAACGCTGCGAAGCCACCGGTGAAACCGTCTTCTGCTACGCGCACGATCCGGCGCCGCTGATCACCGACCTCGACAGCCGCAACGGTCTGCGCTACCTGCACCGCCGCGCCAACCTCGAGGATGTGTTTCTCAAGCTCACAGGTCGGGAACTGCGTGACTGACATGATCAAGAAGCACTGGACACCGCCACAGTTCAGCATGCGCTTCGTCCACGTGTGGCGGCGCAATTTGCTGGTGTGGCGCAAGCTCGCCATTCCCTCGATGCTGGGCAACCTTGCCGACCCGCTGCTCTACATGTTCGGCCTCGGCTATGGCCTCGGCCGCATGTTGAACGACGTCGGCGGCATGTCGTACATCGGCTTTCTTGCTGCCGGCATCGTCTGCTCAAGCACGATGATGAGCGCCTCTTTCGAAGCCATGTATTCGGGGTTTTCGCGCATGCATGTGCAGAAAACCTGGGATGCCATACTCAACGCGCCGCTGACGCTGGACGACGTGGTGCTCGGCGAGCTGGTGTGGGCGGCGAGCAAGAGCTTCCTCTCCGGCAGCGCCGTGCTTATCGTCGCCACCGTGCTGGGCCTGGTGCCGTCGCCGCTGGCGCTGGCCGTGGTGCCGTTGATCTTCCTCACCGGACTCGCTTTCGCCGCGATGGGCCTGATCATGACCGCGCTGTCGCCCAGCTACGATTTCTTCATGTACTACTTCACACTGTGCGTGACGCCGATGATGTTGTTGTGCGGCGTGTTTTTCCCGCTCAACGAACTGCCCGCCGCAGCACAGACACTGGCCCAGCTGCTGCCGCTGACCCATGCCGTCAGCCTCGCCCGCCCGCTGGTCGCCGGCGAAGTGCCTTCTTCCTGGCTGCTGCACATCGCGGTGCTGGCCGCCTATGCCGTGACCGGCTTTTATATTGCCCTGGCGCTGACCCGGCGCCGGCTGCTGCAGTGATTTTGCAGTAACATCACATCATGCTCTGGATCAAATCCTTCCACCTGCTGTTCGTGATTTCCTGGTTCGCGGGACTGTTTTACCTGCCGCGTATCCTCGTCAACCTGGCGATGGAAGACAACGACGTTTCCCGCGCCCGACTGCTGCTGATGGCGCGCAAGCTCTACCGCTTCATGACCCTGCTCGCAGTGCCGGCGCTGGCCTTCGGCCTGTGGCTGTGGCTGGGCTACGGCATCGGCGGCGGCTGGATGCATGCCAAGCTGGCACTGGTGGTCCTGCTGGTCGGCTACCACCACGCCTGCGGCAGCCTGCTGAAGAAGTTCGAGCAGGGGCGCAACAGCCGCTCCCATGTCTGGTTCCGCTGGTTTAACGAAATTCCGGTGCTGATCCTGCTGGCTACGGTCATCCTCGTCGTCGTCAAACCGTTCTAGCCTGGATGCACCCCATGTTTTCTATCCTTGCGCTGTCACTGGCGCTGGCCGCTCCCGCCCATGCCACCGACGCGCGCATCATCGTCCAGGAATCACCGCTGGCCGGATTTCAGTATTACGAGGGCAAAGGGCTGTGGAGCATGATGCGCGCCGGCGATCCGCTGGTACTGCGCCGGGAGCCGCAAAACCCGCATGACGCCAACGCGGTGCGCGTCGAATGGCGCGGTGAAATGCTCGGCTACATCCCGCGCCGGGAGAACCGCGACGTCGCGCGGCAAATGGACCACGGCGCGCCGGTCAAGGCCCGCATCGTGCGCATGACAGAAGCGCGCAGCCCCTGGGAGCGCATCCGCTTTGAGGTCTATGTCGACCTTGCGCCGGTCGCCGCATCATCGCGCTGAGATGGAACACTTCTTCGCCACCTGCCCGCGCGGCCTCGAGGGCGTGCTTGCCGACGAGCTGCGGAAACTGGACGCGCGCTCCGTGCAAGCCACCGACGGCGGCGTTGCCTTCGTCGGATCGCAGAGCGCCGCCTATCGCGCCAATCTCGAAAGCCGTGTTGCCAGCCGCGTGCTGTGGCGCGTCGGCCAATCGCGCTACCGCAGCGACGATGATATTTACCAGGCCGCACGGCGGCTGCACTGGGATGAGTGGTTCGAAGCCAGCCAGACCATCCGCGTCGACACAGCCGCGATCAAAAGCCCTCTGCGCAGCATCGACATCGTCACGCTGCGGGTGAAGGATGCAATCTGCGACATGCTCCGCGAGAGGAAAGGCCGTCGACCCGACGTTGATACCCGCAACCCGGACGTGCGCATCCACGTCTTCCTCACCAGGGACACCGCAACCTTCTATCTCGACACCTCGGGCGAGCCGCTGTTCAAGCGCGGCTGGCGCGGCGCCACCGGTGATGCGCCGCTGCGCGAGAACCTTGCCGCAGGCATCCTCAAACTCGCCGGCTGGACACCCGATCAGGTGCTACTCGATCCGATGTGCGGCAGCGGCACTTTCCTCATCGAGGCTGCGATGATGGCGCTCAACCGCGCGCCGGGCGCGAAGCGCCACTTCGGCTTCGAACGCCTGCGCAATTTCGACGCTGCAGCCTGGAAACGGCTGCAAAGCGAAGCCGCAGAGAAAGAAAAAACTTTAATAAAATCAGATATTTATGGTTACGACCGCAGCGGCGATGCGATCGTTGTCGCGCGTGAAAACGTCGCTCGTGCCGGGCTCGAGGCGTACATCCAGCTCAAGCAATGCCGCTTCGAAGACTCCAGTCCGCCCGTAGCGAGCGGCATCCTGATCACCAACCCGCCCTATGGCGTGCGCATGGAAGAAGCCGAGGAACTCGCGGCCTGGTATCCGACCCTCGGCGACATTCTCAAGCAGCGCTACGCCGGCTGGACCGCGCACATCTTCACCGGCGATCTGCGCATCGCGAAGCTGATGCGCCTGAAACCCTCTCGCAAGGTGCCGCTCTACAACGGCGCGATCGAATGCCGGCTGTTCAAATACGAGATCGTGGCCGGCAGCATGCGCAAGGACGCAACGCCCAAGCCGCAATCCGGCTGATTACATGCGCAGTACGCGCACGATCAGTGATCCGCCGATCAGCACCAGCATCACGCCGATGATTTTGACCAGGGTTTCCCGCGAAGCCTTGAGCTGGATGCGGTGTCCCGCCCAGATGCCGCCCAACGCAAAGGGCAGCAACAGCAGCGCACCGACAATCCGGTCCATCAGGATCAGGCCTCCCACAAGAAAAACCAGCGCGCGGATCGAGGTTGACAGCAGAACCATGTTGGACAGCGTGGCGCGCAAGGTACCCTTGTCGGTCAGCCGCCGTGACAGATACACCGCATAGGGCGGAGCACCCACCCCGAACAGCGTGCCCGCGGCGCCGCCACAGAAGCCTGAAACCACCGCCCAGGGATGCCGCGCGATCCCGGTCCGGGGCGCAGCGGCGATCAGGGAATACAGCCCATAGAGGCCGAGAAAAACCCCGAAAGCGCCGATCGTGAATTTCTGGGGAATGGTGACCAGGGCCGTCACCCCGGCCACGGCGCCCACCAGCGAACTCGGCGCCATCCATTTCAGCTCCCCGCGATCGGCCTCCTGCGAAAAACGGGAACCCAGTGCGAATGCCGCCGAAACATCGAGCAATACGCACATCGGCAAAACAAATTCCAGCGGAAAAAAAAACGAAAGCGCAGGTACGGTAAACATGGCTGCGCCGAAAGCAGTGATCCCGAAAATGACATAGGCACCGCTGACGATGGCGGCACACGCTGCCCAGGTTGCCAGTCCGAATGGAACGGTTTCCATCAAAAAAAACGCCGGCGCGAAGGCCGGCGTCGTTGCGCTGGAAAGAGAAGTTCAAACAAGATTCAGGTGCTCGATGCCGCCCATGACATCCTTGTCCTTCGCTTCCTTGCTGTTCAGCTTGATCATCAGGCGCAACTCGTTCATCGAATCGGCATTGCGCAAGGCATCTTCGTAGCTGATGCGACCGGCCTCGTAGAGGTCGAACAGATGCTGGTCGAAGGTCTGCATCCCCAGTTCGCGCGATTTGGCCATGATGCCCTTGATCTCATGCACCTCACCCTTGAAGATCAGGTCGGAAATCAGGGGGGAGTTAAGCAGGATTTCAACCGCCGCCGCGCGCCCCTTGCCCTCCTTCAGAGGGATCAGGCGCTGCGAGATCAGCGCGCGAATGTTCAGCGAGAGATCCATCAGCAGTTGAGCCTTACGTTCTTCCGGGAAAAAGTTGATGATCCGGTCCAGCGCCTGGTTGGCGCTGTTGGCATGCAGTGTCGCCATTGCCAGGTGACCGGTTTCGGCGAAGGCAATCGCATGATCCATGGTGTCGCGGTCGCGGATCTCGCCGATCAGGATCACGTCGGGCGCCTGGCGCAGGGTATTTTTCAGCGCCGCACTCCATGAGTCAGTATCGACTCCGACTTCGCGCTGAGTGACCACGCAGTTCTTGTGGTCGTGCACGTATTCGATCGGGTCCTCGATGGTGATGATATGGCCATGGCTGTTTTCGTTGCGATAGCCGATCATTGCGGCCAGGGAAGTCGATTTGCCGGAACCTGTGCCGCCGACGAAGATGATCAGGCCGCGCTTGGTCATCACCACGTCCTTAAGCACCGGGGGCAGCTTCAGGTCGTCAAATTTGGGAATCGAGGTGTTGATGGTCCGCAGCACCATGCCGACCCTGCCCTGCTGCATGAAGGCATTGACGCGAAAACGTCCGATGTCACCGGGGCTGATCGCAAAATTGCATTCCTTGGTCGCCTCGAATTCGCCGGCCTGCTTGTCATTCATGATGCCGCGCGCCAGTTCGGCGGTGTGCTGCTGACTCAGCGCCTGCTGGGCCACCGGGGTCATCTTGCCGTCGAGCTTGATGGCCGGCGGGAAGCCAGCGGTAATGAACAGGTCGGAAGCTTTCTTCGCGACCATGGCCCTCAGCAGATCATGCATGAATTTGACTGCCTGTTCTCTTTCCATGCCCTGGCTCCTTGCTTGATTAGTGCGTGTTGCGCCCGTGCCGCCCGCTTAACGGAACGTGTCCTTGTTCATCGCCTTGCCCCGCGCCTCATCGACCGAGACGATGTTGCGCTTGACCAGGTCCTGCAGGTTCTGGTCCAGCGTCTGCATGCCGAGCTGTGCACCCGTCTGAATCGCCGAATACATCTGGGCAACCTTGTTTTCGCGGATCAGGTTGCGGATCGCCGGCGTACCGACCATGATCTCGTGGGCCGCCGCGCGACCGCTGCCGTCCTTGGTTTTGAGCAGCGTCTGCGAGATCACCGCGCGCAGCGATTCCGAGAGCATCGCGCGCATCATTTCCTTTTCCTCCGCGGGAAACACGTCAATGATCCGGTCGATGGTCTTGGCGGCAGAACTGGTATGCAGCGTACCGAACACCAGGTGGCCGGTCTCGGCTGCAGTCAGCGCCAGACGGATGGTTTCCAGGTCGCGCATCTCGCCGACCAGAATGATGTCAGGATCTTCACGCAAGGCTGATCGCAGCGCGTTGGAGAATGACAGCGTATGCGGTCCGACCTCGCGCTGGTTAATCAGGCATTTTTTCGATTCGTGGACGAATTCGATCGGATCCTCGACGGTCAGGATGTGGCCCTGCTCGTTTTCGTTGATGTGGTTGACCATCGCCGCCAGAGTAGTCGACTTGCCCGAACCCGTCGGTCCGGTCACCAGCACCACGCCGCGCGGCTGGTTGGCGATATCGACGAAGACCTTGGGCGCCTTCAGGTCTTCCAGGCTCAGCACCTTGGACGGAATGGTCCGGAACACCGCACCGGCACCGCGATGCTGGACAAATGCGTTGACCCGGAATCGCGCCAGGTTGGGAATCGAGAAGGAAAAATCGCACTCGAGATTTTCCTCGTAAAACTTGCGCTGGCCGTCATTCATGATGTCATACACCATGGCATGCACGTCCTTGTGCTCGAGTGCCGGCAGGTTGATGCGCCGTACGTCGCCGTGAACGCGGATCATCGGCGGCAGTCCGGCTGAAAGGTGCAGGTCGGAGGCCTTGTTCTTGACAACAAAGGCAAGCAGTTCGGAAATGTCCATTTATAATTCCCCCCGGGAAATGGGCAAAAAATGTTTGAGCAGAGCCTGAACGTTTGCCCTGATGCCGCCTGGATAATACGCTGAAATTATGGCCACAATCGCCAAGAACTTGCAAGCCGTGAATGAACGGATTTCTCGTGCTGCGGCATCGGCAAATCGCAGCGTGAAAAATGTCCGCCTGCTCGCGGTCAGCAAGACTTTCGGCGCCGCACAGATCAGGGAGGCCTGGGACGCGGGCCAGCGCATCTTTGGAGAAAATTTCGTGCAGGAATCACTGGACAAAATGCACGAGTTGCAGGATCTCGCCATCGAATGGCATTTCATCGGACCGCTCCAGAGCAACAAGACACGATCTGTCGCCGAACATTTCAGCTGGGTGCACAGCATCGACAGGGAAAAAATCGCGCGTCGGCTCAACGACGGACGCCCCGATCATCTGCCACCGCTCAACGTGCTGATACAGGTCAACGTCAGTGGCGAATCCAGCAAAAGCGGCGTATCACCCGGTGGTGAGCGCCCGCTGGCGGATGCCATTCGTACCATGCACCGGTTGCGGCTGCGCGGCCTGATGGCCATTCCCGAGCCCACGCCTGACCGGGCGGTACGCAGGGAACGCTTTGCATTGCTGCGAACCCTGCAGCAGTCGCTGCAGGCAGACCAGGCGCATGTGGACACATTGTCCATGGGCATGTCAGACGATCTTGAGGAAGCGGTCGCCGAAGGTTCGACCCTGGTACGCGTGGGCACGGCAATTTTCGGCGTTCGAACGGCTGCGAAACCGTGATCTGTGGAATCTGCGCCGTATAATGCACGGCAGGCGGATATCGCCGCCGGAAACATCTCACTTTCAGGTTGTAGCGCTTCGGTCACATGAACATACTTTTTATCGGCGGCGGCAACATGGCTGCGGCGATCATCGGCGGACTGGTTTCCCGCGATTGGCCGGCCACGTCGATACATGCGGTCGACGTGCAAGCCGAGGCGCGTTCGGGCCTGGAACGGCGCTTTGGCATCCTTACTTCTGCGGATTCTGCCGGTGCTGTTGCCAATGCCGAATGCGTAGTGCTCGCGGTCAAGCCGCAGCAGATGCGTGAGGTCGCCCGGGGCATTGCGGCCAGGATCGGAGACAGGCTGGTGATCAGCATCGCAGCCGGGCTGCGCTGTACCGATCTCTCGAGATGGCTCGGGAACTCGAAACACATCGTTCGTGCCATGCCCAATACACCGGCACTGGTTGCGGCAGGAATCACGGGGCTCTATGGCATGCCGGAAGTCACGGCAGCCCAGCGCAGCGCCGCCGAACGCATACTCGCCGCGGTCGGCACGACCTTCTGGGTGAAAGAAGAGCGTGACCTGGATGCGGTCACCGCCGTGTCGGCCAGCGGACCGGCCTATGTGTTCTATTTTATCGAGGCCCTGGAGCAAGCCGCGCTCGAACTCGGAATGACGCCGCAAGCTGCGCGGCAAAGCGCGATTGCGACGTTTGCAGGCGCGGTGAAGCTGGCCTCGAACGATGGCACCGACCCCGCCGTGTTGCGCGAGCGGGTCACTTCGAAGGGCGGCACCACCGAGCGTGCCATCGGACTGCTCGATCAAGCCGGTGTCAGGGACGCCTTCAAGCGCGCGGTTCACGGCGCTGCTGCACGCGCTGCCGAACTCGGCGACACGCTGGGCAAGGATCAGGCCTGACCTGATGCTGGGCAACGCACTGATATTCATCGCCCAGGTCGCCTTCGGGCTGCTGACCATGGCGCTGCTGCTGCGCTTTTACATGCAATGGGTGCGCGCACCTTATCGCAATCCCCTCTCCGACTTCGTCAACGCCCTGACCGATTTCATGGTGCGTCCTGCCCGGCGCTTTGTCCCCGGACTGTGGGGGCTGGATGTACCAACCTTGTTGCTGGCCTGGCTGGTGCAGGGGCTCGAGTTGCTGGTCGTGCTGCAAATCCGCGGTTACCACTACGGAAGTGAAATAGGGCTTGCCCTCGTCGGCATCGCCGCAATGGCCGCCCTCGCAGTGGTCAAAATGCTGGTCTACATCGTTCTTGTCGCCACCCTGATGCAGGCAGTGCTGTCCTGGATCAACCCCGACAGCCCTGTCGCCCCGCTGCTGGACGCGATGACACGATCCGTACTGCGTATTTTTCGCCGCCGCATCCCGCTGGTAGGCAATGTCGACCTGTCACCTCTTTTCGTGCTGGTCGCCTGTCAATTGCTGCTGATGCTGCCGATAGCCTGGCTGGAATCGGAGGCACTGCGCCTGCTCAAATGAGCTCCAGCTGGGTCCGTCATGATCCGGCAAAAGCCACTGTAACGCTGCAGATTCATGCGCAGCCGAACGCCAGGACCACTGCGGCGGCCGGACTGCATGGAGACGCGTTGAAGGTACGCATCGCCGCACCCGCAACAGACGGACGGGCCAACAGCGCGCTGCTGACCTGGCTGGCTTCAGCACTGGATATTCCGCGAAACTCCCTGAGCCTGAAATCCGGCGTGACCGCTCGCAGGAAAGTGATAGAAATCAGGCCGGCTGACGGGCAATTGGTAATGCGTATCCTGGCCCTGATCAAGTAAGCCTGCGCTGACCGCTCAGCGGGTCAGTCGGTCCTCATCATCACTGTTGCGATGCATGCGCCAGCCGCGCACCAGCAAGGTCACGGCTATCCATGCTGCAAACAGGGCCAGCGGCAATGTCACTGCCAGCGGAATCACCAAAGCAACGGACGCCAGGGCGACAAAAAAGAAACCCACGGTAAGCATCGTGCCTGCTTCCGCGGGACCCAGTGCGCGACGGTTGGTCAGTGCGGCACCGACGGAATTTCCGATGCGCAGCGCGCCTGCCGCCGCGCGCGCGGCCTTGCCGCCGGATCCGGGAACCCGCGAAACCGCGCGTGATGCCCGTACGCGCTGCCGGTTGCCAAGTACGATCTCGGTCGCGTTCGAAAGATCTTCCTCATAGATCTGCTGCATGCGCCCGGCACAATTTTCATCCTCTATGGCAACGTCCAGCTCGAAATTGCCAATCCAGCTGGCGAGATTGAGATTGGTGGAGCCGACACGCGCCCAGCGCCCGTCAGCCACTGCGGTTTTGGCGTGCAGCATCGAGCCGTTCCATTCGAATACCCGGATACCGGCCTCAAGCAGGGGACGGTAGCCGGCCCGCGAGAATCGGGTCAGTATCGGTACATCGCTGGTACCCGGCACCAGCAACCGCACGTCGACACCGTCATTTGCAGCTGCCCGCAATGCCTGGACATAGGGCGCAAAACCGAGGAAATAGGCGTCGGTAAGCCACAGGGTTTTGCGCGCCATGGCGGCAATCATCTGGTCCAGGCGATAGATACCCGCGGTACTGGGCTGGCTGGCGAGAATGCGGAGTGAAACATCCCCTGCCGATGACACCTCAACGGTTTCAGGGAGCTCATCGCCACCGCCTGCAGCAACCCATGTCTGCTCGAAAGCCGCTTCGATATCGGTAACGGCCGGCCCGCGGATTTCAATGCCGGTATCGCGCCAGGGTTCGCACTTTGCGGATGGGTCCCCCTCCCATTTCCGGCTGACACACAATCCGCTGACGAATCCGGCAACACCGTCAACAGAAATCATTTTCCGGTGATCCCGGGTCAGCCAGCCTAGGGGGCTCTCGAATCGCGGCGGGTTGAAACAGCGAACCTGGCCCCCGGCCTCGATCAGCGGCTCAAGCACGCGGTCAGTGCCCATGCCCAGCCCGCCCAGCCAGTCGTG
>Ga0222713_10007448_pt1 | contig 10262 bp, 11 predicted proteins | sample C33_649DmetaG_FD_165061 | JGI IMG/M metagenome (GOLD analysis project Ga0222713, IMG submission 165061) | Estuarine water microbial communities from San Francisco Bay, California, United States - C33_649D | ecosystem: Environmental > Aquatic > Marine > Unclassified | place: USA: California... | reverse complement strand
AAGATTCGCCACGTTGAAATACTTCATTTTCCCATTGATCATGACCTGGACCAGGCGGTCCTTGTCCATCGGCGTGAGGACTCTCCCACTCGGTTTGCGTAACGCGAGCCGGTTCACGCCGTTCTTTACTGTCCTCGCCAGCGTGTACCCCACCAACTCATCCACAATGTCCAGCGAGATGTTTTCCAAACTACTAGGGAACTTGGCGAACGTTCCGGCCACGAGCGAAGTTAGAGGTTGGTTCGCGGGGTCGTGCTGCAATAGTTCGTGGATCTCTGGATTCATTTGATCTGGAATTACACGTCATTTTCGTTGTTCTTCAGCAAGTTGTAGACCAAGTGGTCGATCAGGGCCCCGCCGGCTTTCCAGCCGTCCAGTAGCGGGAGCACGAGGTTGAGAATTGCGAAGTTGAGGTTCACCAATTCGAGCATGTAGTACGGCGATTCGAGGAGGGTCTCCGGGCGGATCGGCCTGGCGGACGGTGTACGCATGACGAAATCCCTGATTGTTCCAACGGTCGCGTCAATCGAGAGTCTCAAGTCTTGACCGATCAACGCGGGCAACTCGGCCACGTTCATAATTTCCTCGACGTGGACTTCAGGCTTCAACTCCCATCCCGATCTGCCCCCCACCGGTTCCAGACTGGCGGTGTACGCTTGACCACCACGCATGAGTTCGACTTCCAACGCGGGAGCTTGGACCATCTCCTGCGCGACGGTCGCATACGACAGTTCGTTGGGCTCGATGGCGAGTCCGTTGACACGGTGAACCACATCCCCCTCCATCACCCCGGCCTTCGCGGCCGCTCCACCGGTGATTATGCGCGAGACCACGGCACCATCGTCCACCACGAGCTTGTCGTGCGTCACGAGAAACACCAAACTCATCAGGGCGGCGAAGAGGACATTAGCAACAGGTCCGGCAAGGTGAATACCCGCCCTGTCAACCCCGGAAACCCCCGTCTCGAAGTCATCCGCAAACAGGACGCGGCACCCCAGAGGAACGAGGTGGAGGATGTACACCGTTCCATCTCTATCGTCAAAGGCAGCGATGATTGGTCCCAAACCAAGTGACACGTAGTCAACTTTGGCGCCGACATGCTTCGCCCTGAACAGGTGACCGGCCTCGTTGACGATTTGCGCCGTCGAAATCACGCCCAGTGTGGACAGAAACCACCCGGATGCGATGTGCGATGCGCGACGAGTGCGCGGACCCAGTGCGAGGCGGGTTGTTGGTAAAGTTCGCTGCAGCGAACTATGTTTAGTGACTGCCGAGGACATCATTTTTGATACATGAGAATGAGGCGATTTGCCAGGCGTCATTCTCATTCCGGTGCACTCTGATGGCGAACCTTACTTCCTCTGCGCCACAATGGGGGACAAATACTTCGCAAGAACGTGTCTGTGCTATTTGTCTTCGAGGTGACGGCCCGTCACTCATTTCGCCATGTGGTCAATGGTGTGATTTTCAAATTCACCGGCGTTGTTTCGATCGCTGGAAAGGATCCAGTTCAACTGGCACTTGTCCAATCTGCGAAGCTCGTCTTGTCCGGAAACCAGATTTGGAAATCAGCTTTTCTATGGGTGATAGGGTGATTTTAGGGAGTGGGCCGGGTGCACCACTCGTCACCGTTGTTGGTGTGAAGTACATCAGTGACAAGGTCCCATTGGAGCGAGAGTACGCTGTTGTGACAAGTTGTGGGGTAGTATCTGAAGCAATGCCATCCACACTCTCACACGTTCCAATGTGTCGATGTTGTGGGTCGGGGCGCAAGACGCTAGAGTTCAACCCATGCGATTGTCGTGGGTCGCTGCTCCAGTTTGCTCACTCGACATGTCTGCTCCCGGGGACGCGGTGCATCATTTGTGCAAAGGTCATGAACGGTTCAGCAGTCCGTGGCCAACGGCAGCCAAGTACGACGTGGGACCGGATTCGAGGAGTGCTGGGTTTCAGTGACTGACACGTCTATATTTTGCACGAGATGTTGATTTCTGTAACGTGTGGAATCTCCTGGATGAGCCGGTCCACAAACTTGCGCAGGTTGGGGTACGCCCGGGGCTCAAAGTTGACCCTGTGAAAGTCCACAGTGCTCCATGGGGCCTCCATGTCTGGACATAGCTTCCTGTCCAGTAGGTACACATTGCGCCTCGCAATCTGCTCGCGTTTCCCCCGCTTCTCCTGCTCCGTCAGCAGGTCTTCCGGTGTGGTACCTTTGATCCTGATTAATTGGAAAACCTGTGCGCTCATCTCCAAAAGGACGAGTCGTCGCCCCGCTGGCGAGTTGATCGATTCGTGGACCATACACGGGTCGCTCCTGGTCATCCCCGGCGTGCGCTGTGTTGTGTAGATGTACACGCTCGAATCCGTGCGGAAACAAGCACAATACTCCGGTTTGATCGCCTGCCGAGCGAAGAAATGGCTCCAGACGCTCACGATGACGTCCTCGATATCGCTCCGCCTAAAGATGGATTCGTACACCGTCTCATTCATGTAACTCGCATCATACTCCCGCCCCCATATCCGCCCGGGGTTGCCGTTAATTGCCGGGATAATGCCCCCCTTATCCCCCATCTCACAGTGCGTCCGCATAAAGTTCTCGAGGGCGTCGGCTTGCTCGTTGATGTTGGCCGACCACCCGATCTGGCGCTCCACGGGCCGATCCAGTTCGTACTTCGTCAGCACGGCAAAGATTGGGGGCGGATCGCTCGTTTCTCGACATTTGCACGTTGTCTGGTGCCTTTTGGCTTTTGATCGTAGGTGGAAACTCTTCCGGCACCCACGACAAACCCATGCCCAGAAGGTGTTATGGGCTTTGGGGATGGGGGCAAAGCGGTCCCCATCTTTCAACGTCACGCGGTACTTGATATGGTCCTTGGTGGGAAGGTTTTGGCGGATATGTTCCTTGAGCTGGGCCAACCCGTCATGGTACCGCGTGCAACCCGTGAACGTGTCGCACGCTGTCATGTACTCAAGGTTCTCCGTGCCGCGAAGTGCTGTATCCATCCATCGTTCATGCATTGCTGGCAAGGCCTTGCCCTGGTTGAGATTGCGAAGAAAATCGACATCCTTATGAGGGGAGGCGGGTCCAAAAAACCCGTACCTCCACGCCTTCTTAAGTACCCAGACCGCAATGTTCTCCAGCGTGGTCTCGTTCATGGGGTGAACAACCACTTCGATCCCCAGAGACGGGTCCGTGCTCCGGTACATGACTTGCAGAATGTGATTCCCATTCTTGATAAAGTTCTTGTACTTTGTCACTTCGAGGTCCTTATGCAGAAACGAATCGAAGAAGATGATACCCGCTCGAACTGGTGGGGCACGAACCAATTGGGCGACTGTATCTCGAGTGATGATTGACTCGTCCCACATACCCTTCTGCCACTCAATACATGGCCCATGCCTGACTAAATCGTCTTCGTTCCAAGGCACTTGGGTTTTGATGATGGACGAGAAGAGCGTCTCTCGGTTATTTGAGTCGCCGAAGTTTTCAGGGACTTTATAGTACCCATGCAGTTTCTCCATCTGGTCGCTTCGCACGCCACACTTCTTGAGGTGGCGAACATTATGAGCCGGGTTATGACTCACCATCGAACATTTCGGACAGCGGTATAGTGTGATCTGCGGCATGTTACTTTGTTTTGATTCTGATGGGTCGGGGTAGAGGTGGGGCGTTTTAGAGTGTTTGTTCCCAACCTCTATTGGAATTTTCTCACGGGAAACTGACACAAAGCGCAGTGTTTGGACGTATTCACAAACGAGTGAGTAAGGTAAGGCCTTTCAGTTGGTAACCCACGAGCGGCAAGGAATTTATCCAAAGATTATAAGGTAGGGGTTTTAGGCTTGGTAACCCGGATGGGTTACCGTGAGTCTGTCCCTCCAACCAATATATAGGAGAGTAAAAGTTTTTTAAAGACCTTTCATATATATATATGGCTAGAGGGACAGACTCACGGTAACCCATCTGGGTTACCAAGCCTAAAACCATCACCTTCCACACTCCACCGAGTTATACTATCCGCGCGTGGGTTACCACTTAAAAGGCCTCTGCTTACTCATGTGTTTTAAAACTGCGTGAAACTGCCTACCTTCTATCACAATAAAACGAAAGTGGTCAATTGGCGAACAGGTCTGGAGGTTGGCACCTTACTCATATGACTTGGTTCGCGCATAGGTTCGCTCATAGTGGAAATTCTTTTGCGTTTGTACTGCATGATCGCTGTCCTATCCTTGTCACTGGTCATTGCGATCTTCGCGAGTCTCGCGATGGCGGCGGTCGGCTTCCTCCTCCTCAGAGGGAAGAAGAAGAAGGAAACGGACCCCCCAGCCATCGCAGCCACCCCACCCCTCAGTGACGGTATTCTCTACAAACTGTGCAGATCCACGACCGACTGTCTGGGTAAAGACTTTGACAAGTCCCGTCCCAAAGGCAAGATGTGTGACGCCAAACTTGGGTCGGCGGCGGACGCGACCCCCTTCAAGTTTACAAAGGACGGTGACCAATGGGTGGTCGCAACGGACTGCGATGGAGACGGAAAGTACACGAGTTATCTCACGCGCGATAGCGATCTGATATGGGCCAAGTTGGACGATCCAACCAAGCAGCGATGGACGGTCGACTGCACAGCCTCCGGCTGCGCCTTCAAATCCAAGCGAGACGGTAAGTACCTCACCGGCTCGTTTACGGCACCAGTCTACTCAACAACTGCCGAGTACTACCAGATGCTCAAGCCGTGACCAGACCAAAACATCATGTTTTCTTTTCTCAAAGTTGCGATCTTTACTCTCGGAATGTTCGCGCTATCGAGCGCCCGCGACCCATACGCCAAGCGCGTTGGGAAATGGTTCGATGCCCTATCGACGATGTATACTGGCGATATTGGCGCAGCGGGCGTGAAACTGAACAACTATCCCGTCTACCGAGTAAATGTGGGCAACCGTTTCGATAGACGGACGCTGTTCCCGGTCGCCCTCCACTCAAAGGATGTCCAGGCCTACAAGTACAAGATCCTGGAGATTCGAAACGGGAACAAACGCATCTTCGGGCACGTGGTTGACGAGTGTGCGGCCGGCGACTGTGACGAGAACTATCGCAAGGCCAAGAAGCGCGGGGCCAAACTGGTGGACGTCCACAAGACCGCGTGGAAGCCGCTGGGTCTGCGCGACTTCACCATCCACGACTTGCGCGCTCGCGTAGTTGGCTACGTCCCGTCGAAACGGGGAAGTGGCGCGATGGACTCGGTGTTGACGAGTGATGGACGCAAAGGATACATTCCTTCCAAGTGGAAGGTCTAGAATCTTTTGTTTGCCAATCCTACCATCCTACTCTACCATGATTTCGCTCGCCCTCAAGCCCATCCGCATTTCAGCACCAACGCATCAGACAATAAAGAAACAGAATAAAGCGTTGAAGGCCCGTGCCTTCAACGACGAGAACGTCTTTATCCCGCCGAATACAGACTTCATTCTCGAGAGCATGAACAATAAACTGAGACAAGCCATCGCTGACGCCATGGACTGTCACAACCAGCAGTTTGACTCGGTCGAGTGTGCAAACCTCTGGGGCGATGTTGAGGACCTTACCAGGGCCGTGTACGACTACACGGACAAGCACCCAGCCCGTGACGCACTTGAATCATGGTGCGATGACACACCAGGTGCGCCTGAGTGCCGCTCCTTTGATCTGTGATTTTTACAAGCATGACCCTTCTACTGTAATCAGAAATCGCCGAAAAGACGGTGGAGGATCGGTATACCATCAGCGACCCCGTTAGTCACGGTATTCGTCTTCGGGTCAAAGGTGAGTAGGACGTCGATACCAGATGGTATCATCGACCTATTCGGAACAGTGTGAATTGCGTGTTCACTGAACTCGATAACCTCTGGTGTGGCGGTGGCGGACAACCCAGCCTGCCGTAATTTCGAAATCGCCTGGGGGACTGGGAGACCTTCCACATTGTCGATCATATCCATGCGTTCATTCATTTTGTTCTCTTGATACTTGCTGTACCCAAAGACACAGAGCACACACACGACAACCAGTACGGAAAACATCATCACCATCATCATTGGAACGTTTCTAATAAAGACATAAAAAAGTTTGGATGCGCCACTGGAGATTCTGGCGCAACCGGATGGCCGTTTTTTCTTTTTTACAGACCACAGTATCTGTGAAGAATGAAGAAACTCATCCCGTTCCTCGTCCTCGTCCTTGTCCTCATGTTCCTCTGTCGTCCCTCCAAACGACCCCAACCTCCCGTCCTAGAGACAACGGTCCATGAACTCCAGGCCCATGCGAAGACGGGCGATATCGTGCTCTTTCAATGGCACGAGGCTGGCCCAAGTAGGTTGGTGTCGCACATGTCCCACGTGGGCGTGATTGAGCGACGGGGGTCCAATCTGCTGGTATGGGAAGCCCATGCGGCAGGCGATGCGTCCTACCTTGGTGTGAAGAGCGGCGGCGTACACGTCCACCCCCTGACCCCCAGACTGCGGGGGTACGATGGTATGCTGGCATGGTCCCCCCTTCGAACCCCACTGACGACTGCCGAGGATGGCCGACTCCTGGCCTTCCTCGGCGGGATGCACGGGACGGCGTTCGATGATGAACACACGTCCCGGTTCATCAAGAAGTGCTTGTTGGGTCTACCCGTCGCACCAAATGGGACCATGTTCTGCTCGGAGTTCGTTGCTGCCGCCTTCGAAGCGGCAATACCCGGCCATCCCCGCAAAAAGTCTGCAGGCTGTCACACACCAGACGACGTGGTTGACCTGGCACTCCACCACCCACCATACTTGGTCCTGATGTAATTTTATCCCTCCCACATGTAGTGAACATGGTAAGGGCATCGACGGCATCGACGGATTATCAGCTTGTACTAAAATTACTTTCGGGGCTCGGGAGCTTCCTTTTCTTGGGGACCTTCATTTTCTTTGCCATGCAAGGCAGCCCTGGCGGTATGATTGGGACCGTATCAGTATCGTCTAGTTCTTTAGTTGCAATCTATTGTTTGATTATTATGTCTTTGACATGCTGCCTGAGAGGTTTCAGCGGCGGTTCTAATCCTCCAAGTTTCCTGGAATTTTTCCTTCCATTGGTAATCCTTCCTTTTCTGAAGCGAAATTAAGTGTTTTTCTTCTTGGTAGACCATACATGCTCGTTCACATCCTCATCACGCTCACCATCGTGTGTGGGTCGTGCCTCTTCTCCACCCACCCAGCGCTCCTGCAGGCACACATCCTCTTTACCGCGCTGGTCATTGCCCAATGGATCGTCAACGACAATAGATGCGTCCTCTCCGGTGACTATGAGAGCGACAGTGGCTACACTGCCGACCTGGTCAAACGCGCCACGGGCCTGACGGTCACGGAAGGCCAAGCCAACGCGGTCGCGTACCTCCTCACAACGGGTGGTGGACTTGCCTCCTTCCTCGCCCTCCAGCGGCAGTAGGTTGTACCAATGATACCCAAGAAAAGCAATGCGTTAAGAATTGCTTTTTTTAATCCCGCATGCCTCCATAACCATGCCGTATACTCTGGGCTGGGAAGATCGCCGATCGGCACCGATCAGGCTCGACCTCAACGAGTTCCAAGGCAGTCACTGTGCCGCCCTCAAAAGTCTCCAGATCGGTGCGGATGTGGCCGCCTCGTACCCCGATCCTGCCGAACAGGACCGATTGCGAGATATCCTTGGTATCCAGAACTGTACATTTACGCCGGGCTCCGACCATGCCATTGACCTCGTGGCGAAGTGGGTTGGTGGCGGCCATGCCCTGGTGGCTGCGCCCACGTATGACTATGCCCTCGATATATTGGGTACCGCGTTCACGCGCGTGACTGAACTGCAACTCGACCCCCTGGGACGTGAGATGAGTACTGAGGCGCTCTCCAAAGCCATCGCCTTCTACGACCAGGTGGATGCGGTATACCTCGTCAATCCCAGTAATCCGCTGGGGACAGTGATCCCCCCAAAAACGATCGAACACGCGGCGGCGGCCAATCCGCAAACTGTCTTCATCGTGGACGAAGCCTACATCGAGTACGCCGATGAGGGTACCTCGTGCCTCGACCTGGCCAACCGGTTCACGAATGTGATTATTCTCAGAACGTTTTCAAAGGCTTGGGGGCTTGCGGGTGTGCGGCTCGGTTACGTTGTAGCGCACCCGCTGATCCTGGACCAGGTGAGCGACGCGATCAATGAAAAGGACGTGACCACGGTGGCTGTTCGAGCAGCGTGTACTGTGCTGGAACATCGAGACCATTACGACGCCCTGGTTCGGGAGGCCTGTCGCCAACGGGACGACTTGGCGGCCGAGTTGCGTGATGCGGGGTGGACGGTTCCTCCCTCGCGTGCCAATTTTGTCACGGTGATTGCGGATGACCATACGGCCCGTAGAGTGAGGGATGTGTGCAAACACCGCGGCGTGATGGTCCGAACCAAACCGTACGGCTTGATCAGAGTGACGACAGGTCACGCTGCAGGTCTCGAGATTGTTCGGGAAGTCTTCCGCGAACTCCAGCCCCCGGCCATGTGTGGAGTGGTACAGCGGTTCACGTCAAAGGAAACGGTCTGGGACCTCAAACTGCTCTTCAAGACCCTGGTTTTCGTGATGCAAGTCAACGGGTTTGGACGGTGTTGGTGGTTGGATAGTGGCTCGCTCCTGGGATGGGCACGGCACGGTGGAGGCATCATCCCGTGGGACGATGATGTTGATATCGGCATTCTGGAAGAGAATATAGATAAACTGGTTGCGCTTCGTCCCGACTTGGAAAGCGCAGGCTTGCGCCTCAAACTGAACAGAACGGAGGCCTACTGGCAAGTGGATACACTCGTCGGGAGCGATGATCCGGTGACTGGGCCCTTGCACGTGGACATCTTCCCCTTCCGGAAGAACGTTGATGGCGTATTGGTGAATGTGGACCCGCGGTTTGTGGAACCCGAGGCGGGGATGGCGAATTTCAAGTACCGCCCAGATGACCTCTTTCCCCTACAGTGGGCCCTATGGCACGACCAAACTCCAATCAATACCCCGGCCGATACGCATGCAGTCCTGGACACGAACCTGCCTGGTTGGGCGGAAATGGCGGTACTGAAGGATGGACCGACAGTCGAAGCCTCGTACTGGCATGCAGCCTAGACTTTTATCCTCGTCTTACCGAAAGGACACTATAGAGCGAGTCATGTCCTATGGTACACTCCTCGAGACTCAATTGGCGTGTATTGCCCAGCACCTTCGAGACCATTGCACTCGCATTGCGAAGCACGACCCCAACGATAGACTGTGTGTCGTACTGGACATTGACGAGACGGTGGTTCGCAATCTGGAGTGTGTGTGGGGTACCAGGCCCAGAGACGCTCCCGCCCCACCCATTCCAGAGACCCAGCCGCTTCGACATGTCCTGGACGAACTGGGCATCGCCTATGCGTTTGTGAGCAGTCGGGGGGCTGACCTGGAGGAGGTGACTCGAGCCGATCTGGAGCGTGCGGGGTGGGGCGGCTACTGCCGGCTCATCCTCCCGGACACACAGCTGGACTCGGCCGCGGATGTGGCGGCCTTTAAACACCATGCGCGGTGTCAGATTGCGCAGGCGTATACCATTATTGCCACGGTGGGTGACCAAGTGACAGATCTCTTAGGCGAGCCGCTTGGTCAACCCTTCCTCCTCTACAATCCCTTCTACCGAGTCGACCCACTCACGGGCGACGATGCTACATATAGCGAGTCCGAGTAGTTCGGGACCCATTGGGCTCGTTTCGGCCTCGTTTATTGGAACGGTCATTTTTTTAATTGAGTAACAGAAACATGTCCAGAAACAACAGAAATTACGATCACCTCCCGCGAGCAGACAAGGATACGTCATGGACAGACCCGATCACGCTGAATACAGTCCCGAGTCACAATGCCTACTACCTCCGCACGGACCTGGGCAGGGGGAAGAAGATCACGGCAGTTTACAGAAAGAGTACGCTCGACGATCTCGTGCGGCGCCGGTACATGATCAGTCCGATGACTCGAAAACCGTTCAAAAAGGAGGACATTCGAGAGGCTCCTTACAAAAAACAAATCCACCCTGATCTCGAGGGGGGGGCCCTTACCACGGCGATCACCTCGACGGATACAACAAAGTATGTCATTGGGCAAATGACCCGGGGTGAAGTTTTAAGCATTCTCCCGGGAAATCGTCGAGGGCGGACTCAACGGTTGACGGTATATAAGATGGGGGGGTCGGAATACAAACTCCACATGAACTTGACACTGAATTAC
>Ga0222713_10007447_pt1 | contig 10263 bp, 9 predicted proteins | sample C33_649DmetaG_FD_165061 | JGI IMG/M metagenome (GOLD analysis project Ga0222713, IMG submission 165061) | Estuarine water microbial communities from San Francisco Bay, California, United States - C33_649D | ecosystem: Environmental > Aquatic > Marine > Unclassified | place: USA: California... | reverse complement strand
CCAGTTGCCCGGAGTGACCTTGGCCGAACCCATGCGCGCGGCATCGGTGGAACTGCGCGCGGGTAACCACACTCGCCGCATTTCATTGCTCGGACTCCCTGCCAAAGCGGTGCTCAATCGCATCATTGATACCCGTGAGCGCCAGTTGATCCTGCCGGAACACGGTATCGTGTTATCCGCGAAATTGGCGGAGGTGCTGCAAGTGGGTCTCGGCGACCAGGTGAATGTCCGGGTGTTGGATGGCCGACGTCAGGAATTGGTGCTGCCAATCGCGGCGTTGGCCGAGGACTTTGCTGGCACGGCCGCCTACATGGAGATTGATGCTTTGAATCATGCGTTGGGCGAAGGAGACCGCGTAACCGGAGCATATCTCACGATTGCGGCGGGTAGTTGGGCCGAATTTCTCCAAGCAGCGAAAGAGACACCCCACATCCGTGGGATTGTGAACAAGCGCGCCATACGGGAAGGCTTTCGCAAAACCACGGCTGAGAGTATCGGACTGATCCAAAAAATTTATCTCACCTTCGCCACGGTGGTTGCCTTTGGCATCGTCTATAACAGTGCGCGTATTTCGTTATCGGAGCGACAGCGTGAATTGGCTACCTTGCGCGTGGTGGGGTTTACCCAAGGTGAAGTTGGTGTCGTGTTGGTGGGTGAGCTTGTCATTCTGACCCTGATCGCCCTGCCCTTCGGACTGTTGGTAGGTTCCGGATTGGCGGGGGCCATCATCCAAACGGTGAACACCGAATTTGTGCGACTGCCGCTGATCCTTACTCCGGCCAACTACGCGTTTGCGGTGCTCGTGGTCACTGTGGCATCCTCACTTTCGGCGCTGTTGGCTTGCCGGCGACTCAATCAACTCGATCTTGTCGGGGTCCTCAAAGCCCGTGATTAAATATATATGAACCCAAGCAAGTTTAAAGGCGCTGGTCCTGCTGTAGTGGGAAAAGCAACACGCAAGGCGAGCTGGTCCCGCTATCTACCCTGGCTGGGTGCGTTGATTTTGGTTGCGCTCATTGTGGTTGGACTCTGGCCCAAGGCGCAGCCGGTCGAATTGGGCACGGTTGCCCGTGGTTCCTTGCAGGTAACCGTGGATGAAGAAGGCATGACGCGGGTAAAGAATCGCTATGTTGTCTCGAGCCCCATGGGCGGGTTATTGCGCCGCATCGACTGGAAACCCGGCGCAGTGGTGGAAGCCGGGAAAACGGTATTGGCGGTCTTGGATACGCGCGGGGCGGATTTGTTGGATGCCCGGAGCCAAGCGCAAGCCGAGGCCCAAGTGCATGCGGCTGAAGCGGCGCTTGAGCAAGTTTCTGCCCAGCTGCAATCAGCGGTAGCCACGGCCAAGTTGGCTTATACCGATTTTGAACGCACGAGGCAACTCATGGCGGCGGGATCGGTTTCACAGCAGGAATACGAAGCGGCGGAATTGCGGGCGATCAGTGCGGAGCAAAACAGCCGCGCGGCGCAGTTCGCCTTAAATGTAACTGAATTTGAACTACAGCAGGCGCGGGCTTTGTTGCTCCGTGGTCAGGCAACGGGCGACGAACGGCCGAAACCCTATGTCATTACATCACCGGTCAGCGGACGGATATTGCGAGTCTATCAGGAGAGTGAACGCGTTGTGATGGCGGGAACTCCTTTGGTTGAAGTGGGTGATCCTACAGATATCGAGGCCCGCATCGAAGTGTTGTCTCGTGATGCCGTCGCGATTCAACCCGGAGCACGCGTTGAATTACAAAAATGGGGCGGCGCATTGCCTTTGGCAGGCCGGGTGCGTGTAGTTGAGCCTGCAGCCTTTACGAAAATCTCGGCTTTGGGCGTCGAGGAACAGCGCGTAAATGTGATCGTGGATATAATCGATTCCGTTGATAGCCGCCCCACCCTGGGTGATGCTTACCGGGTCGAAGCGAGAATCGTGACTTGGGAAAACCCCGATGTGTTGAAGGCACCTGCCGGTGCTTTTTTTCAACGAGGGGATCAATGGGAAACCTACGTGCTCGACGGGCGCACGGCTGCGTTGCGGAATGTGCGTCTAGGCCATAGTAATGGATTGGAGGCCGAGTTGTTGGATGGCCTGAAATCCGGCGATCGGGTAATCGTATATCCGGGTGATCGCATAGTGGATGGGGTGCGGGTGGCTCCGATGATGGTAGATCCCCGCTGATTTTTTTTGCATTTGCCGTGGCGCAGGCTTGCCTGCGTGCCATGGCATCCACGCTGGACACCATTGTTGCACTCGCTACGCCGAACGGAACTTCGGCGATCGCGTTGCTGCGTATCAGTGGTCCAGATACTGCACGCATTACCGCTGAACTGATTGGGGAAGTCCCCTCCCCGCGCACGGTGCAACGGGCGGATTATCGCGATGCCACGGGTAAATTGCTCGATGATGTGTTGCTGACGTTTTTCAAAGGGCCCGCCTCCTATACCGGTGAAGACACCTTGGAAATTGCAGGTCACGGCAATCCCTACATTGCCCAGCGTATTCTGGAGGATCTGTTGGTTCGGGGCTGTCGGTCGGCTGAAGCCGGCGAATTTACCCAGCGCGCCTTCCTGAATGGCCGGATGGATTTAAGTCAGGCCGAAGCGGTCATGGATTTAATACATGCGCGGGGTGAACGCGCTTTAGCCCTAGCGAATCAGCAACTGCGGGGGTCACTCGGGCGCCATATGCATGTATTGATTGAGGACTTGCTGGCCTTGCTGGCACGGATTGAGGCTTATATCGATTTTCCTGAGGAGGATTTGCCCCAGGAGGATCAGAAATGGGTAAGCAAGGCACTGAAAGAGCTCGAGTCTAAAACCGATAAGCTTTTATCAACCAATCATTACGGAAATATTCTGCGCGATGGTTTGAAGGTTGTAATTCTCGGCGTGCCTAATGCCGGTAAGAGTTCGCTGCTCAATGCTTTGGTTGGTCGTGAACGGGCGTTGGTAAGTGATCAACCTGGGACGACTCGGGATTACATTGAAGAGCGTATCTTATTGGGAGACTACGCCTTGCGATTGATAGACACGGCGGGCTTGAACCCTGCCGCAGCGGAGTTGGAACGACTGGGCATTGAAAAGTCGATCGAATGCATGGAAGCCGCTGATATCGTTTTGCTGGTGGTGGACGGATCTTTGCCGATGCCGACACTCCCTGAGGTGGTGCTGAAGAAACTCGACCCCAAAACCACCCTGCTGATTACCAATAAATCCGATTTGCCGACCAAACCGGTAGTTGATGCTGACTGGGCTGCTTATGATCGGATTTCCACATCTATGGTTACAAGTGATGGGCTTGAGCAACTGCGCCTAGCGCTGCAAAACCGGGCTGCATCGTTCCACGTGGAACTGGGTGACGACTTGATTGCGGTGAACGCGCGCCATGCGGATGCCCTCTCCCGCGCCAAGTTGGGGCTGGAAACGGCGAAGCACCAACTGCTCGATTCAGAACCCATAGAGCTGCTGGCCAGTGAGCTGCGAGGCGCATTGGCCGCCTATGGCGAAATTGCCGGGAAAATTGATAATGAGCGTATGCTTGATCACTTGTTTGCTACGTTTTGCATCGGCAAGTAGTATTGTATAATTATGATATACAATAAGATACCTTTCGATGTGATCGTTTGCGGCGCCGGCCATGCTGGCGTTGAGGCCGCCTTAGCCGCTTCGCGAATTGGTGCCTCTACCCTACTCCTTACCGGCAATATCGACACGATTGCCCAGATGAGCTGTAACCCAGCCATTGGCGGCCAAGCCAAGGGTCAGATCGTCCGTGAGATTGATGCTTTGGGTGGTGAGATGGCGATTAATACTGATCTGACTGGAATTCAGTTTCGCCTCCTGAATCAGTCCAAGGGGCCAGCGGTTCAGTCTCCCCGCGCCCAGTGTGACAAGAAGGCTTATCAATTCCGGCTGAAGCATACCTTGGAGTTGCAGCCGAATTTACAGGTGTTTCAGGCCATGGTAACGGGTTTGGTGTTTGAGGGTGATCGCGTCGTAGGCGTTAAGACTAATCTGGATATAGAGTTCTCCAGCCATACGGTCGTTGTGACGACCGGCACATTTTTGCGGGGTCTCATGCATATTGGCCAAAACAAGAACGAAGGTGGCCGATTGGGGGATTTCACAGCGAAAACGCTTTCAGCCAGTTTTTTGGAAGCTGGCATTGAACTGCAGCGCCTGAAAACCGGCACGCCGCCGCGGTTGCTGGGCCGCAGTTTGGATTTCTCCAAAATGGAAGAACAGCGTGGCGACGCTAATCCGACACTGTTCGCGTTTCACGATACCCGGGATTCGGGCGACATGTTCCACGTGGAACAAACCGGCGAAAGTCGCTTGGGCTGGCTGCCAGGAACCAAGCAGGTTTCCTGTTGGATGACCCATACCACGCCTGAAACGGCTCAAATCGTCCGGGATAACCTAAAACGATCTGCGCTTTACGGCGGTGAAATTGAAGGTGTCGGTCCACGGTATTGTCCGAGTATCGAAGATAAATTCGTCCGTTTCGCGGACAAACCTCGGCATTTACTGTATTTGGAGCCCGAGGGACGTTCGACCAACGAATACTACGTTAACGGGCTGTCCACGAGTCTGCCGTTTGATGTGCAGTTGGATTTGGTGCACAGTGTGCCCGGAATGGAGCAGGCTCAGCTGCTGAGACCGGCCTATGCCGTCGAATACGACTTTGCGCCGCCAACCCAATTATATCCCACCTTGGAATCCAAGAAGGTTGAGAACCTCTTTTTTGCCGGCCAGATTAATGGAACCTCAGGTTATGAAGAAGCCGCGTGCCAGGGACTGATTGCCGGGGTGAATGCAGTGCAAAAGGTGAGGGGAGCGGAGCCGCTCATTATCAAGCGTCACGAGGGGTATATCGGTGTGTTAATCGACGATCTGGTGACCAAGGGGACCAACGAGCCCTACCGCATGTTTACCAGCCGGGCTGAACATCGTTTACTCTTTAATCACGGGAGTGCGGAGAGTCGATTAATCCACCACGCCAAATCCCACAACCTCATATCAGATAAACGGATAAAAAATATTGAAACCAAGCTTGCCCAAATTAAGCACTGGCAATCCTGGTTGGAAAATAACCGAACGGCAGGCAAATCTTGGGGGGAGCATATTCGCCGAGGGGAGGACGGGCATGAATTACCCGCCGAGTTCCTCTCCGTGGCGGCATCCATTCGTGATGAAGTTATGTATCATGTTAAATACCAAGGATATTTAGATCGCGAGCAGCGCCAGATAGCTCGAATGGGCGACATTGAAGTGATTCAAATTCCAAAATCCTTGGATTTCACATCTATTAAAGGTCTGCGCCGGGAGAGTGCCTTAAAGCTGGCCGAATTTAAGCCCTATACATTGGGGCAGGCGAGTCGGATCAGTGGGGTGAATCCGGCCGATATCAGTATCCTGATGGTTCAGATCGCGGCCGGTAAAAAGAACAAATCATAACCTAGCTTTGGTTCGAATTTTTGGCCGGTTTTTACGGTTGTAACATTTGTGAAACGCGCCCCAATTTCACTCGTCCGCTGAATTAGAGACAATACACTTGGCGTATATGTCGGATACAAAACCTAAGAAGATTTTGGTAGTGGATGATGAGCCGGATGTCACCGATTTGCTCGTCTATACCCTCAAGGCCAAGGGATTTGACGTGGAGGCGGTCAACAATCCCAATGCCAGTGTCGGCCTGGCCCGGACATTTCTGCCGGATCTCGTCATTCTGGATGTGATGATGCCGGAGTTGAATGGCATTCAAATTTGCCGAATGCTGCGCGCCGATCCGACTTTGAAGAGCGTGCCGGTGATATTTTTGACCGCCAAAGCGGAGGAGGGCGATCGGATCCAAGGTTTGGAGAGTGGTGCTGATGATTATGTAAGTAAACCATTTAGCACCAAAGAGTTGGTTCTGAGGGTGCAATCGATTCTTCGTCGAGCCGGTGAGGGTCAATCAGTAGAACAACGCAAGCTGCAGGCCGGGGAAATAGTGATGGACATAGCCCGGCACGAAGTAGTCCTGCACGGCCGGCCCATTGAGCTGACTGCGACCGAATTTAAATTGCTCCGACTGTTGATGGAGCGCCGGGGTCGGGTGCAGACCCGCGAGCATCTCCTGATCAATGTTTGGAACTACGAGACGGAGATTGAAACGCGCACCGTGGATACCCATGTGCGCCGACTGCGGGAAAAACTCGAAGATCAAGCGGACTGGATCGAAACGATCCGTGGAGTGGGGTATCGCATGGCTGAACAAAGGGCGGTGAACGTCTAATGCTCCAACTGCTCACGCTGCTTCTGGCTGTGGCGCTTGGTGTTGCCCTGTATAAATTGCGACAACATCGACAGGGGCTCCGTGCTTTGGAGCAGGCGGTGCGGCAAAATCAGCGATTTTTATTGGAGGAAGGACCGGCACATTTTGGGGCCGATTGGGGCCGGCTGTGCAATGCGATCAATGCTTCTTCGGAAGAGATCAACCGATTGCAGCAGTATCGATCCAGTCAATTGGCCCAACTCGAGGCCACGCTTGGCAGTCTGCAGGAGGCGGTGCTGATTGTGGACGACCGCAATCACATCCTCCTCGCCAATCATGCGCTACAGGGGATTTTTCCCGATGCAAAAAACATCATGGGCACGCGACTCGAACTCGTGCTGCAAAGTCGTGAGTTTTTGGATTATGTGGAGTCAGTGCGGGCTGGTAAATCCCCTGCACAGCAACCCATCGAATTTGTCCGCGGGAACGAGTCAATTTGGGCGGAAGTCACCGGCGCCTTGGTGCCGCCTTTGGATGGGCAAAAAGATAAATGGGCCCTCTTCGTGCTCCACGACATCACTCGCCAGCGCAAGCTGGAGGCCCTGCGTAAGGATTTCGTGGCGAATGTCTCCCATGAGCTGCGCACGCCACTTAGTGTGATTAAAGGCTACGTTGAGACCTTGGTGGATAGTCACCGTGATATGCCTATTGAGGACCGAGATCGTTTTCTGAATACGATTCAGCGGCATACGGAGCGGTTGAATTCCCTTTTGGATGATCTGTTGACGCTTTCTCGGCTGGAATCGATCAATCCTGGGTTGGCCCGCGAGTCGATCGCTCTGCCGGATCTCATCAGCGGACTGATCGATGATTACCGCGGACGACCGAGCGGTGCTCAACACCAGTTGTTTATCTCCATTGATCCGGCAATTGGCAGCGTGCTGATTGATCCACTCAAAATTACCCAGATTTTTGAAAACTTGATCGATAATGCGCTGAAATATACCCAGGCGGGCTCACGAATCGATGTTTCGGCCCGTCTGCGTGAGAAGGAAGTCGAGATCTGTGTGCGGGACAATGGGTGGGGGATTCCGGCCGAGGACTTGCCTCACATATTCGAACGATTCTATCGGGTGGATAAAGGCCGCTCGAGAGAGAAGGGCGGCACCGGACTTGGTTTGAGTATCGTGAAGCATATCGTGCAGTTGCATGGCGGCCGGGTTTGGGCGGAAAGCCAGCCGGGACAGGGGAGTGCATTCTATTTTACCCTGCCACAACGTGACTAAGCAAAGTGCGGGCTTGCTCCGCGCCTAGTGGCAACCTAGCGCCTTGGCATCATGCCTCTTGAACTGGCTCAAGCTGTCGCCGCGACCCGTCGGGCCGAGCTGCTATCACAGCTCGAAGTCGTGCTGCGTAACCAGCCCAGTAAACTGACCCTCGAGATAGGCTGTGGGCATGGGCATTATCTTGCGGCTTATGCCGCGACCCATCCGGACGAATTTTGCTTAGGAATAGATATCATCCGCGACCGCTTGGAACGTGCAGAAAAAAAGACCCGCCGGGCAAAACTGCCCAATGTGGCCTTTTTGCTCACAGAAGCGCGAATGTTGGTCGAAAATCTGCCGAAAAACCACATTTTGGAGCACATTTTCGTTCTTTTCCCTGATCCATGGCCGAAAAGGCGACATAACAAACATCGCCTGATCAGGCCTGATTTTCTCGATTTACTGGCGACGAAGTCCGCGCCGGGAGCCCGGTTGTATTTCCGGACGGATCATGGCCCTTATTTCGAGGAGGCTGCGGGGTTTTTCCAGGCATCATCCCGTTGGAATTTGGTCAATGAGCCCTGGCCCTTTGAGCAACCCACGGTTTTTCAAAATCGTGCCCTTGACTATCAATCCTCTGTCGTGGCCCTCACAGATCAGGCATAAGCAACCATGGATAGCGTGCCCCTTGGTCACTAATTATCGCTTCAGGCAGTCACATACCTACTTTAGAGGGTTGACGCCCAAAGGAGCGCTTCCCTAGCTATTTCCTTTCCAATCCTCTTTTTGTTCCACGCTACCATGTCACGAGTCACCAAACTCGCCACTTTCGGCCTCACATTCATCGCTTCGGGCATCTCTGCCTTGGCTAGCGAAGGCGTGGATCCAAGTGCCGCCAAACTGGTTGATTTCGGGCACGGTTGGGCGCTGACCAATAGTATGATTACCGGTTGGGTAATTTCTGCTCTGTTGGTATTTTTGGTTTTGAAGTTGGTGGGTAAGCCCCAGCTACTGCCAGGCAAAGGGCAGGCTGTCGTGGAGTCACTGATCGAAGCCTTGCGCGAACTCTTTGAGCCGATCGTTGGAAAGAAAGCCTTTCCAATGTCATTCCCGCTTTTGGTGACGCTCTTTCTTTTCATCTTATTCCACAATTGGATGGGGCTCATTCCCGGGGTCGGAACAATCGGCATGGGTCACTATGATGCCGAGGGTCATTTCATCATCACCCAACCCTTTATCCGTCCCTTCAATTCGGACTTCAATGGAACCATTGCATTGGCGGCGATATCCTTTGGCGCTTGGGCCATCATTGTTTTCAAGATTGCTGGTCCCAAGTTGATTCTCTGGGACTTGTTCGGCAACAAGGCGGACAAGAACGACACCCCTGGCTGGCTCTATCCCATCCTCGCACTCGTCTTTATCATCGTCGGCTTTATCGAAGTGTTCTCGATAGCTATACGCCCGTTCACTCTTTCGGTCCGTTTGTTTGGCAATGTATTTGGTGGCGAAAATCTGCTGCACGGCACCGGCTTTTTCTTCATCTTCTATTTCATGGAGCTGCTGGTCGGCCTGATTCAGGCCTTGGTCTTTACCCTGCTGACCTCGGTCTACATTGGTTTGCTCTGTAATCACGGTGATGACCACGAACACGACGAAGCCCACGGCGCGGAGGCGCATCACTAAAACCCTTTCCCGTCGGGAGCGTGCCCAGTGCGCGCACGGCGGAAACCCAACAACCAAAAACAAAACATCATGATCCTCACAATCGCTGAACTCACTGGCAACATCGCCAGCGCATTTGGTCTCCTCGGTGCCGCTCTCGGCGTCGGTCTCATTGGTCTAAAGGCCGCTGAGGCAGTGGGCCGCAATCCCGGCGCTTCCGGCAAGATCCTCGTGCAGGCCATTATCGGTATGGCGCTCGCCGAAGGTCTCGGTATTCTCGCGCTGTTCCTCGCCAAGTAATTAGAGATACGTTTTCCAACCCGGTGGCGCAGCTACCCTGCGTCACCATTTCCCTTTCACCATGCAGCCACTCTTGATCGCCACCGTTGAAGCCGCCCATGCGGCTGCTGAGTCCAGTCTGCAGTCCACCTATGGTCTGCAGGTAAACTACGTCGTCATTCAAGCGATCAGCTTCCTCATTGTCATGGGGGTGCTCTACAAGTTTGCCATCAAGCCGACCATCGCGGCGATGGACGAACGTGCGACCAAGATCGAATCCGGTCTCAAGTATGCCGAAGAGATGAAGGCCAAGCTCGACGCTACCCATCAGGAGAGCGCCGCGATTGTGCAACAGGCCCAAGTCAAGGCTGGCGCCATCATCAACGAAGCCCGCGCCAGTGCGAAAGACTTTCTGGATAAGCAAACCCAGGAAGCCACTGCCAAGGCCAATGACCTGTTGGTCAAGGCCCAGCAGGCGATCGAACTCGAACGCCGCAAGACCATAGCTGAAGCTCGCGAAGAAATCGCCCGCCTCGTCATCGCCACGACCGAACGCGTCTTGGCCAAGCAGCTTTCGGATGCCGATCGCGCCGCTTACAATGAATCTGCTGCTCGCGAACTGAACGTCGTCTAAGTCCTATTTCACAAGTCATGGCCGCCCACCACAAGCAAGCCCAGCAACTCGCCCGCCAGCTCTTTAAGATGAGCCTCGTCAACGGGGTGGTTGATGCTGCGCAGGTGGGTGGTGTCTTGGCTTATGTCGAAAAACACCAGCCGGCCAATCCGGTCATGGTGTTGCAAGCCTACCTACAA
>Ga0222713_10007444_pt1 | contig 10263 bp, 8 predicted proteins | sample C33_649DmetaG_FD_165061 | JGI IMG/M metagenome (GOLD analysis project Ga0222713, IMG submission 165061) | Estuarine water microbial communities from San Francisco Bay, California, United States - C33_649D | ecosystem: Environmental > Aquatic > Marine > Unclassified | place: USA: California... | reverse complement strand
TTTATCATTATGGTCATGAAGACTCTAGTGTTAATTGCACAGAACATATTAATGTTATTAATAATGATATATTAAAACAGAGTTATGGCAACATAAATGATTGGAAGAATAAAGGTTTTGATCAAAATGTAAATACAAACGCGGTTAAAATTTTTAATGAAAATTGTACGAAAGAATTAAATAAAAGAATTAAATCAGATAAAGAATTTATATTATGCTGGTTTGGATTTGCCCATGAATCGTGCGTAAAACATTTTTATAATAAAGCTATCGTAGTAGAGCCAAGTATTGGTTATGATAGCATGTTTGCGCCCGTTAAAATATTTGAAACACATAGTCAAATGCATAAAATGCACGGCCATTCATGCACACATATAGATTTGGGATCTGAATTTATAGTTTATCCAGGTTTTGATCCTAATGATTTTTTATATAAAAAACAAAAATCAAATACAGCTTTGTTTCTCGGCAGAATTATAGAAGAAAAAGGGGCTAAACTTGTATATGATATATGTAACGATTTAAAACAAGATATAATTTTTGCTGGCCCGAATATACTTGGCTTAAAAGATACTAAATATTGTCAATTTGTTGGCTTCGTAGATCCAGTTAAAAGAATGCATTTACTTAGTGATGCAAAATTTTTATTTGCTCCTTCTTTATTTATTGAACCTTGTAATTGGACTGTTATTGAAGCTCAGTTTTCAGGAACCCCGACAATAACAACAAATTTTGGAGGCTTTACTGAAACTGTTTCTCAAGGAGAAACTGGACTAAGATGTTCTACCATAAACGATATTGTTTATGCCGTTCAAAATGTAGACAAATTTATTAATCCAGAAAATTGTTATAAAAATGCAATTTCAAAATTCACGTTAGAGAAGCAGTGCGATTATTATCAGTATATTTTTCATAACCTATCTTCAACTCAGACAAATTAGTATTAAAGAATTTCTTTTGAAAATTTTCTTTAGCTATGTGTCTTTGATAATTACAATAATCGACATAACGAGCGGTCACTTCGTCATTTTTAGCTTTATCTACAGCTTCAAAAGTTAATAAATTAGCTTTGACCATGTTTTTATATTCTTCTGAGTATATCATGGATAACCATTTTTCTGATTCGAATTGATTTTGTAAATGTGACCAACAATTTAACCAAGCTTGATTGTTATTAGAAGATTTTTGTTTTTTTACTTCTAGAATACTTAGATAATCAAAAGCATAAGCTTCATCGACTTGAAGTGAAATCATAATGAAAAATTATTATCGTAATAATACTAATAAATACGACTAATATATCTAATAAATATTATCTTTATTTATAATATAATATGTATATGGACCATGAGCAGACCAGTAATAACATAAAGATAAGTCAGAATAAATTGCATCTATTAAATCTTGATTTTGAATTTTTTTATGATTATGATTTATATAAATAACTACCTCTAAAGGTTTTTTTGATCTTATGATTTTAAAAAGCTCTTTTATCTCAGATAAATCATAAAAACATGTATTTATTATACAGTATTCAAAATAATGATCTATATTATTAATTGTTAAATACTTATCATAATATAATTTATATAAATCAGTAAAATCATTTTTTGAGTTTGTAAAAAAATTAATTTTTTTAGATTTGGAATCAAAATTAAACGCACTCATTAAAAAAGAATTTGCATCATCAAATAAATTTTTTTCCCATGTCTTTACTGATTTTCCTATTAAATGGTTTTGATTAATAAAATCTTTACTGAGTTCCAAAGCTAAATTTTTCCTATTAGAATAAATATCAGTCGATGAACTTGTGCTGCCATCTCTGCGAATAAAATCATATAAATTTCTTTTTATATTTAAATAATTGCCGTATTTCTGCATCTGAACGTAAAACATATGATCTTCAAGATAACAATAATATTTCTCTTGATCAGGTAAATCTAAAGCCATAAATCTAAAATTTGGTAAATTTTTAATAGCCCTGAGATTACCCCAAACATTACAACCATCATGTAATTTTTTATTATTGTCTAAATCAGCATAAGTGTCTAAATATAATAAAGAAGGATATTTTCTCTCTTCGTTAAAAACCCAACTAGCTTCGCAAGAAGCAAAAACTATATTATCATCTTTATGATCTAGTAGTATTTGATTATACACTTCTAAACAATTAGGCAAAAGTCTATCATCTGAGTCCATCATCATAAAATAATCACAATCGACTGGAACAAATTTATTTATATCTTTGACTATTTCAGATTTATAAGCTTGATTGAAGTATAAAATATTATTATTTTCCTTGCAATATTTTAATAATATTTCTTTAGTGTTGTCGCTACTTCCGTCATCAGATACAAACCAAATCCAATTTTTATAAATTTGATTGATTACGCTTTTTATGCATGAATCTATGTATTGCTCCGAATTAAAAAATGAAGTTAATAAACAAAATTTAAGATTCATGGCGTATTTATGTTTTTAATTAATAAATCTATCTGAGTTTTCATCATGTCAAAACTAATTGATTTAGAGCATTCAAAATTTTTATTTTCTGGACACCAAACCCAATCTTTAGCGTTAAAAATATATTTTTTATTAGTAAAGCAATTAGTGCAAACAAATTTATTCTGAACTATATAGTCATTAGAAAACTCAAAATTTGGATTTACAGAATTGTTAATTTTAATTATTTTTTTATTTAATGCCCAAGATATCCATGATAAACCCGAGCTTAAACCAATAAAAAATTCACAATTATTTATTATGTCTATGATTTCATCAAGAGAATGCTCTCCAGCAAAATAATCAACATTATCTGGGCAAACGTTAAAATATTTTTCGATACCAAAACTATAATTTTTATCGACACAAACCACTTTATATCCTAAAGATTTTAAATACGATACTGTTGTTTTCCAATCATCGTTATTCCAATATCTTGATTGAGATGTGGATTGTATAGCTATACATACATATTTATCAAAAGGTAATTTTAATTTATTAGGTATTTTAATTTTTGTTTTAACTTCTTTCCAAGTTAATCCTAAAATATCAAAAGCAATTTCTTGAAGATTTAAATTACGCCAATTAGTTCTAGATAAATTTTTATTATCAGGCGCAAAACATCCAATTTTATATTGAGAATAATAATCAGCATTTATTACATCAGAGTAATTATAAAAATTTATATTTGGATATTCCGATTCGAATAAAAACTTTCTAGGACCATAATAATCAATTTTACAATTATGATTTTTTTGAAATTCATTGATGGCAGCAATCCAAGATATTGAATCTCCTAAACTAGCAGATTCATTGACTATTTTAACTCTTTTACCATCTAAATCGTGATTAAATTCTGATATTAAATTTGTATTTAAATTTTTTACAATAATTTTCCAATTACAATAGTATTCAATAGAACAACTTGTCCACATATTTACATTTAAATTAGTTTCATAATGTAAAATACCAGTATCTTTATCTAAAAATTTTATATTATAAAAACAATCATCATTGCCTAAAATTTCTATTTTGGGAGTTGGAAAGTAAGTACAAATGATATTATTATTTTCTACATCAGTAAATTTAAAATTATTTAATAAAGGTTTAGCTTTAGAATTTATATGATCTTGAACATTATTTTTCGATATAAATTCTACATTATTTATGTTTCTATATTTATTTTGAATTGTAGGCCAATCGTTTATAAAACATTTCATGTCCCAAGAAATAGCTTCTTTTAAAGCTATCGGATTCAATTCTTCGAAAGACGGCATAATAAATAAATCCATGCATGACATAAAAATATCAACATCATTTCTTTCGCCCCATATTTTACAATTTATTTGTTGTTTATCTATGTTACATTCATCAATATAACATAAATTTCCTACGAAATGAAATTGAACTTTTTTATCAATTAGATTTTTAGCTAAATCAAATGTATATTTTTGATTTTTATTTTTATTGAATAAACCAACCTGCAAAACATGAAAATAATTAGGATTTAATCCTAAAGAAATTAAAGTTTTATTTCTATCGGGTCTTATATTTTTTGATAAATCACATTCAACTAATCTTACATTATCTGTGAAAGATTTAATTATATCATAATGATATTGAATTACAGGCCAAAACTCATCAGGCATAAAACGCTTGTCTTTAAAAACTGTATTTTTAGCATGAGAAGTTTCATATATTTCATATTTTCTGTTTTTATCGTATAAAAGAGATAAGAAATTATCAGACATGCCTTTGATAGCAAAATTTTCAGCCACTTCATTCAAGTGAATATAATTTGGCTGAAATTTATTTATTAACTCCATAACTTCTTTTTCTTTTTGTGAAAAATAATAAGAGTCATTTTCATAAGATCCTAAAGATATAAAATTATCTTCACCAACTAATTCAATTACAGAATTTCTTTGAACATTATATTGCCAACTATATAAATTCCATTCAATTACTTTTATCTCATAATTTTCTTTAATTTTATCGGAGATGAGCCACTCTAAATATTTTGGACTACCTCCGGTTGATAAGTGCGGCGTAATAAAAAGAAATTTCTTTTTTTCATTTTTTGAATTATTCATTTCATCAAACGAAATACAATCAATAATCAATTGCGGACTTGGATGGCATTCAAAACTACTTTTATCTTCTAAACATTTTATAAGAGGAGGAATTCCTTGGATAGTTTTCCATTCTTTAACACCATATTTAATATCAGAAGCGCAAAATATATCACACGAACCACTTATATATTTATATTTATAAGATTGAGAGTTGTTTCTGTATGGTGCGCGTAACTTATTATTTATTGAAGAACCTAATTGTAATATTTCAGTATCAGTAGTACCAGCTAAATGTAATAAACCAGAATCCATAGTCACAAAATATTTTGATTTGTTTATAACATGCCAACATTGTGAAATAGATAGTTTATTAGTTAAATCCAAACCCTTTTTAAAATTTAATTTTTTCGTAGGCTTGTCCACATTGAAAAAACCAGTTTCATTACCGTTTTTTCCTATTAAAACAACAGGTATATTTTTATTATTTAATTTATTTATTAAAATTTGCCAATTTTCATCAGAGTATGTACGAGAAGGCCAAGTGTTTGCAACGTGTAGACATACATAATCGTTCGGTAAGTTTTCTATTTCAATATAAGCATCAGGAATATAATCATATTCCATTTCTTTTTCATTTAATGTGAAGCCTAAATCTATCGCATGAAATTGCCGAATATCAATTGTGTTGTGTTTCTTTTCGACTCCATATTTATTCTTTTCACCACCAACTCCTAGAAAAGTATTAAATGTTTCTTTATAAAATTTTTCATTTATCGAATCAGAAAAAGAATATATTTTATCTACATATCTATTATTCTTAAAAAGATCAGGATGATGAGTGATAACGTCTATTTTTTTATTGTATGAGTTATATAACTTTCGCAATGTAGGAGTTGCGGCAATAGTATCACCTAAAGATTGAGAATGTATTTTTAATAAATAATTATTAGTCATGTAGTCTTTGATATAATTATATTCATTGTCTGAAACTTTACCATGATAAAAAAATAAATTTTTTAAATCATTTTTCGCAGGAATCAAACACCACGTTTGCAAGAAATATTTTTCATATCTTGCGTTACTCAAACATTCCATCATTTCTTTTATTTTCTGAAAAGATAAATCATAGTTTTCTGTATTATATGGCAAATTTATTAAGCTTTGGCCCAAATCAATCAACGTATCTTTTTTCCATAATATACAATTGGCAACTGTTTCTTCATGAAATGGAGTATAAATTTTCCAATTTTTTATTATCTCTGGAATAGAACATATTTCGCACCATTGCTTAATAAAATCTAAACACTTATTATTAAATAAAAATACGCCAGTTTGAACATATTGTTTTCTTGAATTTAAATCATGATTTAGAAATTTTATTAATTTACTTTCTAAAGTTAAATTTAGATCAAGTGAATTACCTATAAAAGGATCTCCAGCTCCATTCATTATCAAATATTCATAACAACATCTATTCATTAACGGATAATCAATTATGTTATCAGCTTGTTTAAATATGTTATCGCAATTAAGAGTCGCTAAACAATCCGCGTCAAGATAACAAAAATTGTCATTATTATATTTTTGAATATTTAATAAATGATCAACAATAAACGGCTTAAAAAAAACATTAAATGCTTTATAAGAATCGTCTTTTGCGGCATTTAAAGAATAATCGTCAAATGATCTATTGTTTTTTCTGGAGTCGTATCTGATAGAAATTACATTATTAAATTTAGGCTTATAATCAAAATCAACTGTATAAAAGATTATTTTATAATCACTGAAAATAGATAATGTTTCAAACAGTCTTTCGGCGTATTTCAAAAATGTAGAATCGCAATGAGTAACGTAATAATTCATTGATTTAATAATTTAGATAATTTATTTATGTCGGCGCATGAGTGGCGGACTTCTTTTTTAGCTTCTTTGTATATTATATTATTGCCAAACTGTTTTGCAAGAGAATTTATAGAAATAGAATTGCCGGTTCCAATATTAAATATCTCGTTCTTGACCATCAGAATAGATAGTCTAGAGATATAATTGCATACGTCATTTACGCTTATAAAATCTCTAGTTTGTTCACCATCTCCATAAATAACCAGCGGTTCTTTTTTCTGAGCGGCAATATTAAATGCAGTTATTACTCCAGCGTATTGCGGATTCTGTCCAGCGCCATATACATTAAAGAATCGCAGTATTAAATAATCAATACCCCACAATTGACAATACATTTGTATATACTTTTCGGACACTAACTTATCTAATCCGTATGGGCTATTCGGTTCTGTAACATCTGTTTCACTAACTGCGCCTTCTTTATTGCCATATACTGCTGCGCTAGATGAGAATATAAATTTCTTTATATTATGGAGTTTGGCGGCTGATAATATTTTTATAGTCAAGAACGTATTATTGCCAAAACTATTTACCGGATCATCAAATGATTTCGGCACACTTACCATACCAGCAAGATGAATAATGCAATCTTTATCATTAAATATGCTATCCTTGATATCAATATCTAATATGTCTATGATTTTTTGCCGATGATCAGGAAGTGCGGGGCTGGGAATTTTATCTAGATTATATACTTCATGCCCATCATTCAATAGCCTGTTTATCAAATGAGTGCCGATAAAGCCGCTGCCGCCAGTAATCAATATTTTCATGACTTATTAAGATCATTTTCATTTAATTTGAGAATTGGATTCGTGTCCAAATCTTTATCTTTCATGTACGTTGTTATATTTTCAAAGTTTCTAGGCTTTATATGATCACCATGTTTTTCTAATATGCTTTTTTCGCGATGACAAAAAACACATAATACTTGGCATTTGGCAATTTCTTCTGTGATTTCGCGCATATGTTTCTCTCTTGTTTTTTGAGTTATTGCTTTTCTAAAATTCTTAATTAAGTTGGTGATTTCGTTTGATTTTTGGGTTTTATCGATGTGATCAAAATCATATTGATGATGAGGTACGTTTATGTGTTCATATTTGCAGTCTACATTTTGACAACCTGTTTCTACTTTGTATTGTTGGATTTTTTTTATGAATTCATGTTCACCGGCTTCTTCATAATTTTTTTTTTCATATAATGATTGAGTTCGCACAATTTCCATAAAATCCTCTTCTGTCAAAAACCTATGGTTATTATGACTTTTGCCGAAAAAATGTAGTTTTTTGATGTTGTTATCTTTATCTGTGAACTCTAGTACTTGTCCTTTCTTGAATTTTATACTGATGTTTTTTGATTCTATAGCGGTCCAGTTTAGTTTGCGGGATATGCGTTTGTTTCTTGCCATATTTGAACATACTAAAGAAAAAGAAAGAAAAGTAAAGTATAAAATATATGGGTTGTTTATTTTTTTTGTTTTTTAATAGGGGATTTATGGCTTATTTATATTTTGTTTTTAGAAAAAGGGGGGAGGGTGGGCGTATGGGTTGTGTTTTTATTGAGATAAGAAGAAGGAGATATAATAGATAGATATAATATATTAGTTAGTTATATTGGAGAATATAATAGATAGGAATAAATGGGATTAGAGATTGAGAATACCCTCCCCCCCCTGTTACAGCAGAAAAAACAAGAACTTTTTTTTCAAAAAAACGGGGGGGATTGACCCCCACCCCCTCACCTTGGCACGGTTTGTGCTAGGTGTAGTGTGAAATTAAACCTCCCCCTGTCTAGCACGTTCTGTGCCAACCTGCGCCGTCCAGGCCATCGAAAAAAAGTGAAAAAAGTTATCTGAAAGTCTTGACGCTCACCGAGTTTTCCCCCATAGTGTGTCCATGCAAAACGAGATTGCGATTCTGAAGGTGAGCAAGTTCAAGACGGTCGCGCTGGTTGGCGTGACGTACCGCAAGGCGGACGGCACGACTGGCGTGTCACACGGCAAGACTGAGGCCGAGGCTATCGCCAACATCAGCAAGGTGGTTGAGGTCAAGCAAAACGACTTCGCCCCGATGCCCAAGCGCAGCAGCAGCGGAAGCTACTTCCGCAACAACAACGGGGTGATGGTTGAGGTCTGAAAAAAGTCTGAAAAAGTTCTAGACGGAAAAGAGTTTCTACCCTACCTTAACAACATGACGAACGACTTCGCCAACATCAGCGCCGAGAGCAACCTGAGCGACATGATCGCGCTCCGCATCGAAGACTTCACGGGACCGATCCCTGAGTCTTGGGGCGGTGAGCCGATGGAACTCACCGAGGCCGAGAAGGCCGAGGCGAACGCGTGGTTCGACGAACGTCGCGACTCTTGGATGATGGATCTGGTTGGCACTATCTAACAACAACAACAACAACCACAGTACCAATATGAAATACAATATCGAACTCGACAGCGAAACTAAGTTTGTTTTGCGCTTTGCTTTGTCACACCGAATTGAGTTTATCAAAAAGGAATTGGCTATCGCAGAACAGCACAAGATAGAACACAGTGTTAAATACTGGCAGGACGAGATGGCATCAGTGACAAACGCTGTTGATGTACTAGAGAAGAACAGTAAGCCTGTATGGTAATACAATAAGGCACAGCAAGATCCGTGCCAACCCCCTTGGCATGGAAGCTGCTCCCCCCCCTGGGGGGGGAGGGGGGGTGGGGGTATCCCCTTGGGATACCCCATTGTACTCTGCACCCGTGCGCGTTGTCAAGCTTTTTTTCAAACTATTTTTGAGTACCTAGCGCCCACGTCCAGGCTGTAGTTAGTACCGCCCATTGACTAGTCAAAGATTTCCAAAAAAAACTGCACAAAAGATTTGACGGGTCGCGACTCCGCCTGTAAGCTGTACGCATGAAGATTGAGATTGATTGGACGGACTTGGTGGACATCGAAGTGGACGGCGGCACGTCGTGTGACGCGTACGTCACCGCAGCGTTCCACAAGGGATGGAACCGAGACCTCACCGAGACCGAGTGCGATGCGGTCACCGCCAAGTACGGTCGCGAGATTTACGAACTCGCATTTGACAGTAAGTACTAAACAACAACAGTAGTAGAAATACTACAAAAACCTTTTTTACATACAACATGACTAAATACATTACCTTTACTGATAAGAATGGTGCTACTAAGACCATTGCCACTCGTTTGTCACTGTCGAAGACTGGTAAGGTGTTGGCCGCTTATCCGCAAAAGATGCAATTCTCAGATCTGATGCATTATTCAATGGCTGTGCATAAACAGATTGGATTTGTTCCTGTTCGCATGGGTTAAACAATAACAATAACAATACATGAACTTCTTTTCTACATACAACGTGCAGATCTTTGAGAATAACAAATGGAAGCTTATTCTTAAACACGACCTTAAGTCAATTGATGAAGCGCAACAGTTGTTTGACAATTGCGTCAAGCTCAATCCTTCTGGTAAATACAAGATTGTTGAACATCTTAACTAAATAACATATGGATAAACTAAAAGACATTAGTCCTGACGAACTCGCCACTATTCGCATTGCACTGTTAGATAAGATTGATGATGTACAAAAATACATCAAGATGGCGCAAGATCTACAGCAGCCGATCAGTGTTAAATACTGGGAAGCTTCGTTAGATAAACATACAACACTGTTAAACAAGCTGTACTAATACAGCCGCCGCAGCAAGAACCGTGCCAACCCCCTTGGCACGATAGTTGCTCCCCCCCCCCCCCCCCCCCCCCCGGGGGGGGGGGGGGGGG
>Ga0222713_10007442_pt1 | contig 10264 bp, 4 predicted proteins | sample C33_649DmetaG_FD_165061 | JGI IMG/M metagenome (GOLD analysis project Ga0222713, IMG submission 165061) | Estuarine water microbial communities from San Francisco Bay, California, United States - C33_649D | ecosystem: Environmental > Aquatic > Marine > Unclassified | place: USA: California... | reverse complement strand
TAGTCTGGCACAGGTAAGACAGGTGCGCTGTACGGCGCTATGAGCATCTGGGGCAACCCCGAGAGCTTGACGGTCAACGACGCAACGCCCAACGCGCTGACCCAGCGCATGATTACCTCGAAGAATATTACGTTCGGTCTTGATGAGCAGACCAACCTTGACGGCAAGGTGGCGTCTGATGTGGTGTACAAGACTTCTGCGGGTCGCCCAAAGATTCGTCTGATGTCTTCAGCCAACCAAGAGCGTGAGTCAGAGTTCATCACGCGCCTGATCACCATCATCACATCAAACAACAGCCTGATTGATATCATCTCGACCTACAAATCAAACACCACGGCAGAGGAGATGCGTATCCTCGAACCGACAATCGCCAAGCCAAACGTGCCGGGGTATGAGCTGACACTTGAGCGCGGTATCGAGATGTTCGAGCAACTCAAGAACAACTACGGCCACGCAGGAGCACCGTACATACAAGAGCTGCTGAAGATCGGACCAGAGGAAATCCATCGGCGCATCAAGATTGCGCACATGCATGTATCGGACAAATACACGAACAGCGGTGAGTACCGATTCCTGTCCAACCTGATTGTTGGTGTGATGCTTGCTGACCGCATCCTGCGCGATATGGGCATGCTGGACTTTGACATGGACCGGATCATGGAAGTGGTCGGCAAAGAGTTCAACCGCATCATCGCTGGCAAGAAGAAGGCCGATGCAGATGACCGTGGCGATGTTCTGGGTGACTTCATCAACAAGAACATTCAGAACATGTTGGTGATCCATGACCACAAGGTCAAGGTTACGCCGCGCGGCCCCCTGTATATACGGGCCGAAGTGGACGACAGCCAAATCTACATCTCCACCTCTGCATTGAAGCAGTACCTGCATGAGATAAAGCTGGGCATCAAGGACTTTGAGAAGCGCTTGTCGAACTCCGGTGTGCTGGTAGGCAAGATACGCAAGCAGATGGCTTCAGGATGGAACGAGGCAATCGGCAGTACCAACGTACAGGCGTACGTCATCCAGTCGGACATCTCCCACTTGTTCCCTGAAGAGATAAAAGTAGATGAGCAAAAAGCCGAGTGAGCCAGCGCCAGAAGACGAACCCGAATGGGTGTTCCCCTACGAATTCATGAACGTAGGGGATAGTTTCTTCATCCCGACAATGCGCCCACGGCATATGGTCTACATCATTGATGTGACCTCAAAGAAAGTGAAAGTGAAGATGAAGACCTTCCCCCGACACGAGAACGGCGTTCTCGGTGTCAGGGCGTGGCGCATAGGTTAGGGCTTGATGTCGTATGCCTCAAACATATCCAGTATGTTGCGCTTAACGAGGTTCTGCGTCTGAACAACGTTCTTCACGAGTTCGCTACGCTCTTTGGGTGACAACCCTTGCATCCTGCGGTACACGTTTGCCTGTTCACGAAGATCACGCAGCGTCTGATTGACCTGTTGGTTGTAGGCATCTACCACCGCAGGGTGCATGGGGTTCTTCTCAACATATTTTACGTACTGCTCTGGGTGGTTGGCCTCAAGCGTTTTGAGCCTACTCTGAATATTCAGAATCTGCTTCTCCACGTTCGAGAACTCACGAGCGTCTATGTTGGACGGAGCGCCAAAGAAACTGTCGAATATCAGCGTGTCGGTCTTGGGGTTGAACTCTTTGTCACCAGCAGCCACAAGCGCGAGGTTGTGCGCACCATGTCCCAGACGGGAGACACCGTCAAGGTAGTTATTGGCGAAGAAGTACAGAGTGTTTGGACTCCAATCCACCCCGCCGCCTGTGATCTCATAGAGAGTACGCGCCGCAGACTTGTACAACTCAGGAATGTTGTCACCGCCTGTGTACGCATCACCAAAGCGCGACTGCCTGTTGTTGTAGATTTCACGACCCAGACCGTCCACGTTCATGGTCCACTCAAGGAACGGACGCAACGCGCTTGGCAACGCTGAGTCCATCAACCACGCCGCTGGCTGGTCCATCGGGTTGATACGCGAGACTGGCAGGGGCAGGAATGAGTCCATGCCAATCAGTGCCGTGTTGGTCAGAGCATCCTTGACGGAAGTATTTCCGAGGCCGACAGAAGCTATCTGCGCCCCCGCCGCTGCGAACGCGCCCAGACCAAAACCCCAAGGCAACTGCAGTGGGGTTTCAAAACCGGGGATGAAGAATCTAGCATAGCGAGACCAACGTGTTGCGTCATCAGTGGCCACTTTGTTACGGCCCTGATCGTCATCGTCAGCCAACATGTAGGCCATACCGTAGATCGCCGCACCCATGCCTAGCAAGCCCAGAGACATAGCCTGAGCAGACCTTTGCTGCTTCTTGTATTCCTCTTTGAACTTTTTAACGGCTGCCGGGTCGTTACGCGCTGCCATTGGCAGATCAGCCATGGCGGACTCGACACTACGCAGGGATGGCTCAAGCGCTTCGATTGCTCGAACCGCGCCAGTAGCGGCAGGGCGGAAGAACATGAACGCAGCGCCCGCAGCGCGGCCCCACTCGCCGACCTGTTCAAAGTTGGCCAGATTCTTAGCGTAACCCGCCGCCTTCGTAGCCGCCTCTTCGTTGCTCATGCCTTGCGCCATGAACTGAGACTTGGACACTTGGTAAGCCGCCGCACGGCTGGCCAATTCAAAAGTATCAACCCAAATGTCCACAACCTTATCTACGGCAGCTTTAGCTTTCTTGAAGTTGCCGCTACCCAACTCACGCTGGAGTTCCTGCTGCTGTGACTGAGAAGAGATGCCTTGCAGGTACGATACCTTACCGCCCTTCTGGATGTACTCGTACATGTCTGCCACATACGGGTCTTTAGCAGCAAGCCTCTCGATCTCAGCAAAATTACCAGCCTCGTACAGACGCGCTACGTTTCCAGCCTTGAATAGTCCACCTGTGGCTACCTTTGCTGAGATAGCGCCGATGTATTGCGCTGCGGCTTTTGGTCCCATCTCAGCGCCGATCATGAAGGCGTTGGTCAGCGCATCGCGTACGAAGTTCATTGGCCCGAACGCTACGTTGTAGCGGGTGTGCATCTGACCAATCGTGCTGGTGACTGTGTTGAGCGCGTCGATCAGAGGCTGCGATTCCTGATACGTACGCTTGATGGCCTCGCGCTGTTCTTTGTCGCGCAGCAAGATGATGTCAACTGAACCATCCGCGTTGTAGTGATACACATAGTTGGGGCCGCTGTATTCCCGTAACTCTGCCTTGTACCGATCAGCAAACGGAATGGTCGCCTTGATCTCACCTTCCAGCAAACGCTTTTTAGAATTGGGGTCTTTGACCGAGTTCTTGATGGCTAGAGTCACATCCTTGCGACCGGCCCGCAGCGCGGCCCGAGTAGCATCTACCATTGACTGCAAAATGGAGTTATTCGCTTCAGTCTCGCGACCCTCGAATGAATATTGCTTTTCTTGCAGTTCAGTGCCGAGACGCGGGCTGTCAAACGACAACAGATCATCGTTCTTACCGACAAAGTGTTGCGTACCTTTGAGCGGAACGTAGTTGTCCCAGCCGTAAAAATCAACCACGCTTTGCACAGGTTTGGACCAGTAGTTGGATTCTTTATCCAGCTCAGTCGTAGCCTTGTGTAGCCCCTGCAAGGCTTTCATTGCTTTGTCCACAGCGGCTTTTGTTTTGCCATCTTTGTTTGTGTACAGGGCTTCGGTAACGCGCTGCATATCAGCAGGGGAATACCCACCGATTACGTTGTATTCGTCGGCGTCCCGGTTCACAGATTTATAGCCGCCCGGCTCAGCGCCGTTGACGCCAGAAAAACCTGTCGTGTTTTTGTACTTGGCCACTACGTCATTGAGCGAAGTACGTAGGTCTTTGAGCTGACCGGCGTTCAACTTACCAGAGAAGACAGCTTCCATCGCACGAATGCGGAACTCAGAAGGCGCAATGTTGAGTGTCGTACCGTTGGGCAGCGTGATGTTTGTTTTGCTGGTGCTCAGAGGCACGTTGAGCATGTACTTCACATCACGGCGCTCACCCTCGTGCCGCGCCATACCCAACACATGCAGATCACGAGCGGCTTGCTCAACAGTTTTACCCGTAGCTTTTGCGTAGTCGTTGATAGCGTTACGCAGATCAGACGCCGCTGGCTCTACTCTAGTCAGATACAAATCTTTGGCGCGGCCAGAAGACAAAACAATCTGGGTATACACATCGTTCAGGTTGCCGCCGCTGTAGATGATCTTACCTGCGCGGGACAATGCGTCCTCCCAGCGCTTGATAGAGTCACGGCTGTTCTGGAATTTCTTCTTGAGAAGGTTGTACGCTTTGCGCGTGCCGTAGTGCTTACGGATGTTTGACACCGTAGACAACTCAGGCAGCTCGTTGCGCTTGAGGATTGCCTCGACCGAGTTGTCTTGCGGTTCAGCTTTCTTGCGCTCCTGCTTCGCAGCGGGTTTCTTGGCGTACAGCTCAGAACTAACTGTCTCCTTACCTGCAAGGGCTTCAATGCCGCCTTCTGGCGCTTCCATGATCTGCTGAACAGCAGCAGCAACTTCAAGCAGAAGGTTACCCCTGTACCCCGGCTCACGCATAACCGCGCGTTGGAGGTTGGTGACGCCAGCTTTACTTGTCAGGTCAGTCGGCAGCGAGGGAATGGTAGCTTTTTCAGCCTGTTCAGGGTTATCAAACAGGGACTCAGGCGCAAGAACTTCTCGCTCTTCCGCTGTCATCTTGCGTTGTTCGGTATCTTTAACTGGAGCGATCTTTTTATCAGAATCCACTCGCTTGCCGAGTCTGGTTTTCTCAGTCGGCAAAAGAATCCCGGTCTGCTGCTGTTCTGGGCGGAACAACTTGTACATCCACGCAAGCGTGCCAGTGAACGCATCCCAAAGAGTGTCGAACAACACAGGCGGCTCAGTAACTCGGCCAAGGCCACGTTCTGTTTCTGCCTCTGGCGCGATCTCAGCCAGCGCTTTAGTCTCTTCATCGGTCTTCTTTGTAGCGCGTGCAATGCCCGGCACTTGCGCTTTAGACAACTCGTTCTGGAAGTTCAGGTCGGTAAGCGCGTAAGCTACAAACTCGTACAGGTTCTCAAACGCGTTGGGGAAGCGAGTGCCCATGATGCGCTTGGCGTACGAAGCAATCGTCTGAATCTGTTCAACGGCAGCAATCTGCCGTGCATCCAGTTTGGTCTTGTCAGTGAAGAACTGATGGATGACCTTGACCGTGACTGCATGCAGCAACTCGTGCAGGATGGTGGCTTCATCTAACCCATTTGGGCCGACATACAGCGTATTGGTCTTAGCATCGTACCGGGCAAGTTGGTCGTAGACCATGTTGCGGTCAAACACAACATTGACCTTCAGACCCTCGACGTTTGCAAGCGCACCAGCCAATGCGCGGAACACTTTCTGTGCAATAGTGTCGCGAATTTTTACTTTGCCTTGACCGAGCAAACGAGCGGTTTTAGGCTTGAGACCTTGACCATTCTGGTTCAGGTAGTCCAGAACGCCTTTTATATCCCCGCGCCCAAGCATCTTGATCACATTCAGCGGCAGGATGCTACCTTTACCGGCAGGTTGGGATTCCCGCGCACGCTCGGCAGCGGCTTCCATTTCCTGCGTAGAGCGGCGCTCCGCTTCTTCAAGGCCAAGACGAGAGCGTTCAGCTTCCTGCTCCTTTTGCACCTGCTTCTTAACGGCTCGGAACGCCATGTCCTGTTCCAGCACAGTGTCGGTCTTGTTGATCGACGCGTATGCACGCTGGCTTTCTCTGGACAAGCTACCCCATTGGGGTAACTCATATGCGATACCAGCCTTACGGCTGAACGCAAGGCGCTCGCGCTGATAGGAATCACCCGCACGTACTAGGTCTTGCGCTTCTCTGCGCTGCGGCTCGGAAGCTTTTTGCGGAATACCACGCTTGCTTGCTCTGCGTGTGGCTTCTTCTGACTCGGTCCGTTTGGCCTCGATGTAGTCGGACAGACTTTCGGCAGCGCGTTCGTGTTCGTCCCAACTGTTGCGAGAGATATTTTCTTGGAAGTACTTAACCTTCTCGTCTGGCGTCAGCTTATCAAACTCAGGTAGTCGCTGGGTTTCGTCTTCAACTTCTTGGTTGAACCCTTCACGCATTTCCTCATACATGTCCCGTTGCTCAACGGGAATAGTGATTGGTTTTTTACCAATAAGAGACTGCTGCGCGACGAGTTCACTTTCGATAGCCGCGAGAGGTTCACCTTCTTCGGTAGTGCGGCGCACAAACTCTTGTTCAGCCGCACGGCGTTTGGCCACAGCAAGTTTTAAGCGTCTTGCAAGTTGTTGGGCGCTTTCCCCGTCTATACGGACGAGGCCGAAATCAGCCGCCAACGCTTCAACTTTCGCCTCTTGTTTTGCCTGCTCAGGAGTAAGTTCGGCGCTACCACGCGAAGGTAGATCGTCTTCTGTACCCAGCAAAGAGTCGAGGAACGCTTCGTCTGCGTCGAGCTTAGTCTTGCGCGTAGTGGCAGTTACTGCGGGGGCTGCGGCAGGTTTTTGTCCTTGCGTTTCTGTTTTGACGGTTTCAGCGGTTTCAGTGCCAAGGGTTTCTCCAGCGGGTGGTGTTACTGTAGGTGGTGTTACTGTAGGTGGTGTTACTGCAGCGGGCTCCCCTGCTTTTCCTTCAACAGGCATTCCAACATCCGGTCCAGCAGAAACCACTCCATCTCGTTCAGATGCGACAGCTCCTTCGGTGGCGGAAAGCTCGTCGGTTGCAGGTGCAGATACTGCAGTGCCTGCTCCACCTGCTGGTTGTTCAGTTCCTGTAACATCTTTTTCTCCTGTTGGAGGTGTCTGGGTAAGCGCATCAATCTGTGCTTTCAGTTTCTTTTGCTTTTGCCTCTTACCGTACAACAAGCCTTTTTCTTGGCCAGTCAAGGTAACGCCACGGGCTTCCATCTCTTTGATCTCAGCATCTCGCTGGTCGTAGGCGGCTTGCAGCGCCTCTATGTCTGGGCTCGTTACCGGCGCGGGTTTATCAGCGAAGAAACTCTCCAACGTAGCGGGAGCCTCGGGTGTCTGCGGCGCTTCAGGTTTTTTCTGCTCCGTTGTGTCCGTTGTGTCTGGAGTAACAGGGGGTACAACTTCAGGCGATGTTTTGCGCCCTGCCAAAAGACCAGCGCCGCCACCCATACCGGCAGCGCCCAGTGTGGCCATAGCAGCCGTCTCTCCAGTGCCAGCCAGCAACTCACGGTCAAGCCCAGCCTGCTGCGCAGCAATGTTTTGCGCAACGCGCCCGCCAACTTCCTCGATGTTTTCACCGGGGATTTCTTTGAAACCAGTTACAGCGGCTGAGCCGATGCGGCTACCGGCAAGTTTTTTGCCAGCCAGAACTTCTTCAAGCGCTTTACCACCGGGCAAGTAGCGGTTGGCCAGAACTGACAGGCCATAACCCGCGACACCAGCAGCCCGCGCCTTGTTGATTGTTTCCGCAGCGGCTTGTTCTTCAGACATGCCCGCGCGTGTGAGTTCTTTGAAAATCTCGTCGTACGCGCCAGCGCCTATGTCAGCCCCCTGCATCACAGCGCCAGTCTGGATGGCAGAGGTAGTACCGGCCTTAACAGCCTTCTGGGTCGCCAAGCGCTTAGCGGCTTCTTCTGCCGCACCACGAGCAGCAGCGGCACTCATCACACCTTGCCTAGCAAAATAACCCGCACCGCCTCCGGCCAGAATCATCGGGATGAGTTGAGGCGCTTGCTCAGCAAGGAAGGATGTAAGCAGAGCTGGGTCGGTGATTGTTTCTCCGAGCGCGGCCATAAATGCGGGGAGTTGGCCTTCTTTCTCAGCTTCCTGTACCTTGGCAGTACGCGCGGCTTCACGGGCCTTCAAACCCGCAGACTTCATCTCCTCACCGTATTTGGAGATGTCTTCACCCAGACCAAGCGCCCCGGTCTTAGAGAAGTCGCCCGTGGCTAGGCCGTAGAGCTGACCCGGCAATTGGACAACACTACCAACGCCAGAAACAAGGCCAGCGCCGACGTCTTTTGTAGCTTCGCCCCAAGTGCGCTCTGTAGAGGGGGCTTGTACAGCAGGCGCTTGAGCCATACTTCGCGCAGCACGATACGCCTGTGCAACCGTATCAAACTCAGGTGTGCCTCGCTTATCCTGATTATCAACAATCCATTGTGCGTATTGTTCTGCGCTTGCCATTATTGTCCTCCGGATAGGATAGCGTCTGCTTTGTTAAACAAATCAGAGTTTACCCCCGGAGCGACACTATTACCACCGCCCAAGCCAAGCTGTGCGGGATCAATTTGGTTAGCTCTTGCCTTTGCCGCCAACCTACTTTCAAGCTGTTTGATGCGCTCAACAGTTTCTGGTTTTGGACTGGTCTGTGTACGCAGCGCGGAGAGCATCTGCAGATCAGTCTTGACCCCCGGCAAACTCTCAAATTTCTTGACAGTATCCATGTCAAGGCCCGGTTTTTTGGCCGCAGCATTTTCTTGTACAAGCCTTTGGAGTAGGGCAGCGTCTTTAACCTTATCCCCCGTCTTTTGAAGGTTGTACAACTGTTCAATTGGATTGAACGCGCGATTCGCTCCTTGCGCCGCGATCTCTTTGAGGCGCAATTCCCTCTGCTGGGCCAGCTCAGCCGTCTTGTGTCTATCCTGCTGATTGAGCTCAAGGAGCTTGAGCATCTCTTGCTGGGCCATCTTACGGGCCTCAGTCTCGTCCTTGGTGATCTGCAGAGCTGCGTCAAGCTTCTCTTTGTACACGCGGTCGTACTCTTTCTCCCCGATGCCGTACACCTCTTTGGCGTACTGACGAGAAGCGTCGATCTTGCCCTGCTCTTGCTCGATGATCTTGGAGCCAAGGTCAAAGCGTTTCTGTGCGCGTTGTTCTTCCAACGCTTTCACGCCACGAGCGCCCGCAGCGCCAGCCTCGAACGAGGACATGCCACGAGGTGTCGCCGCGATCTGGCCGAGGTACTCCATCAAACCAGCAAAGCCGCCTTCCGGATTAACTTGGCGGGCACGCTCTTCTTGCAGTTGCTTGATCATTGCATCGCGCTGCGTAAAGTCTGGAGCCTTAATACGAGACTCGTACATCATCTCTCTGTTGGCAGCGCCAGCTTGTGGGTCTGCACGCATACGCTCAGCCTGAAGATTTTGAGCCTCTGACATCAGCGGAGATGCAGGCGTTGTAATCCCCATAGACGGCGTAGCGGCTGGCTTTTGTTCCGACACTGGCGCGGGGGCAGCGGGGGCTGCTGGCGCAGGACGAGGCGTTTTCTTGCGGCTTTCTTGTTCAGCCAAAGCTTTTATGTCTTTAACAGGTGTTGATGGGTATGGACGAGCGCCGGTGCGGCCTTCTTTAGAGTAGCCTGATTCTTCAGCCTGAGACGGCGCTGTGGAAGTTTTTGGCTTTTCAGCGGCTTCTTCTCTTCCGAGGATGTATCGGTCGTAGAAGGGAGTCATAGTGTCTGGGCTTTGATTTCCCGGAGTGAGTTCTGGGCTGATGTATCCAATATCAGCACCCAAAGCGCGAGCAGGACGAATCACTGCCGTATCAACTGCTCCCGCCAAACCGCGAGGTATCAATGAGGCAATGTCTGCACCCGCAGCCACGAGTTTTGTCGCAACGTCTTTTGCGCCCTTACCCAAAGTATCACCAATTGCACGCAGGATTTCAGAGTCTGATTTTCTTTGTTCTTCTAAGTCTTTCTCTGTTGGCGATGGCACGCTGCCACGATTTTGGAACGCAACAATGCCGCCACCGGCCATCTCAAACTCCACTGGCAGATCATCAATCCCTTGAGGCTGGGCTTCAGGTTGAGGGGTTCCGGGTGGCACTGGGCCGGGTCCGGCCTGCTGCATCATGGCCTGCATGGCTTGCTGTTGTTGCCGGGCTTGGACGGCCTGAGCCTGCATCTTTTGACGGGCCTGTTCCTGCACGCTCTGCATCACTGTGGGCGGCTTGCCTTGCTGGCCTTGCATCTGGGCGAGTTGAGTCATGGCTTGCTTCCTTGCCATGGCGTCCTCCTCATTGGTGACGATGTTCAAAGCCAAAAGCTTTTGCAAGTCGGGAGCTAAGCCGGGTTTGGCCTGCTGCTCCTGCTGGATGCGCTGCTGGAGCTGTGCTGGGTTGCCGCGATAGAGGTCCGCGATGCCGTTGGCGCTAGGTTGCTGCTGCATGATTTGTCCTTAGTCGAACTTGTACCCGAGGCTTTTCAGGAGTTGCGTAAGAGTTGAAGCGCCACCCGCAAACTGCTGAAGATTGCTTTGCGCAGGCATGCTGTAAGACTGAGAGTTCAGAGGCATACCAG
>Ga0222713_10007441_pt1 | contig 10265 bp, 8 predicted proteins | sample C33_649DmetaG_FD_165061 | JGI IMG/M metagenome (GOLD analysis project Ga0222713, IMG submission 165061) | Estuarine water microbial communities from San Francisco Bay, California, United States - C33_649D | ecosystem: Environmental > Aquatic > Marine > Unclassified | place: USA: California... | reverse complement strand
CTTTTAAAGATAAAGAAGAATATTTCAATCGCGACTTTGACAATAGAGATCAGCTTTTGAGGTGGTGCGAAACGCAGCCAGACGAAGTAGTCAAGCCTTATATTAAGAACCTCTTAGAAAAAAGAATCAAAGACAAAGATTTAGATTTCGGTCCAAATCATCTTGAATTGGAAACTCATAATCTTCCATCAATAGATTTATACAAGAAGCACTTTGGAGCTTATTGGAACGCTTGCGATCAAGTGGGGGTCAGACCAATTTTTGCCAGAGGTCTTACCAAGGATTTTTATTTTGATTACTCGGCAGCTCCAATTTTTATTGATACTAGAGAGCAAAAACCTTTAAAATTTAAAAACCAAAGAGAGGTCAAGTTGGATTTCGGGGATTACACAACGGGGGGAGATTTTTATACAAAGACTTTCGTAGATAGAAAATCCGAAGGAGACTTCAAAAGTACTTTTGTCGGAGAAAATCTAGAAAGATTTAGAAGAGAATTAATAAGGTGCGTTGAAATGGACTCTTATTTGTATATTGTGGTAGAGTCTAGTTTAAAAAATATAGAGGCAAATAATTCATACAAATCTCATAAAGCCAATTTAAAGTTTATATACCATAACATGAGAATTTTACAGCACGAGTTTGCTGGTCATTGTCAATTTATTTTTTCTGGAAGTAGATCTAATAGCGAAGTTTTGATCCCAAAGCTTCTTTGCTTGGGAAACAAACTCTGGGAAACAGACCTTCAATATTTTATAGATAAGGATTTATCATGGCTTGGATCGAAGGAAATCAAAAAAGACAAAATCTTTTCGAAAAGGTAAACGAAGAAATTTTAGCCCAAAAAGGGTTCTTAGAGGAAAGAGATGCAAAAATTCTTTTGTATAAATTTCTTCGCGCTAACATATCTTTTTCATCAGAAATGGTATGTGGCGTCAAACTGTTTCCATTCCAGCATTTGGCAATCAAAACCATGTTCGAAACGGATTATTCAATGATGGTGTGGAGTCGTGGTTTGTCTAAAAGTTTTACATGTGCTGTTTTCGCTTCTTTGGACGCTATTCTCAATCAGGGCGTACACATTGGAATTGTTAGTAAAACATTTCGTCAAGCGAAGATGATTTTTCGAAAAATTGAAGAAATTTCAGAAAAGCCTGATGCCGTATTTCTGAAACAATGCATTACAAAAATTAGTAAAAGTTCAGATGAGTGGACAATGGAAATTGGCAGAAGCAAAATTACTTGTTTGCCTTTGGGTGATGGTGAAAAACTTCGCGGTTTTCGTTTTCACCGCATTATGATTGACGAATTTTTGCTCATGCCAGAAAGAATTTTTAATGAAGTTATTATCCCGTTCCTTTCGGTTGTTCAAAATCCAACAGAAAGAAAGGAAGTTTATGATCTAGAAACTGAATTGATAAAAAGAGGAGAAATGAAAGAAGAAGAACGTTTTGCATGGCCGAACAATAAAATTATTGTCCTTTCTTCTGCTTCTTACCAATTCGAATACATGTATAGATTGTATAAACAATATGAATCTTTGATAGTAACTCCAGAGCGAGATGGGAAAGGAGGAGCTACAAGAGCAATTTTACATTTTTCTTACGACGTTGCGCCGCAGGGGCTTTACGATGAGAGCTTGTTAACTCAAGCTAAATCGACAATGTCTGAATCTCAATTTATGCGAGAATTCGGATCTAGATTCATGGACGATTCTTCTGGCTACTTTAAATTAAGCAAAATGCATGAATGCACCATTAAACCTGGAGAGGGCCAGTCTATAGAATTGGCTGGCGATAAAAGCGCAGAGTATATTCTTAGCTTTGACCCTTCTTGGGCAGAAAATGAATCTTCTGACGATTTTGCAATGAATGTTATTAAGCTCGACAAAACAACGCAAAGAGGGATTTTAGTTCACAACTATGGCGTTTCCGGCACAAATTTAAAGAAGCACATAGAATATTTTTATTATCTTTTGACAAATTTTAATATTGTTGCAATTTGCGGAGACTATAATGGAGGCGTTCAATTTATTAACGCAATTAATGAAAGCGAATTATTTAAAAGTAATAAATTTGAAATAAAAACATTTGAAGCCGATTTTGATTCTCCTGAAATTTATCAAACAGAAATTAGAAAAGCTAGGGCAAGTTATAATTTAGACCAAAAAAAAATTTGTTATTTAAGAGTGCCAACTAGTTCTTGGATTAGATATGGTAATGAATTGTTGCAGTCGAATTTTGATCACCGAAGAATTCTTTTTGGCGCAGAAGCTATAAATGATGATTTTACTAGACAAAAAAATAAATCAATACCTGTTAAAAATTTAAAATTCATAAGAGATCAAGAAGATAATCAAAGCATTGAAGCTAAAATGGTAGATTTTGTTGATCACCAAGCAGATATGATAGAGTTGGTCAAAGCTCAATGTTCTTTAATTATTCCCACAACTTCAGCAACAGGCAACCAAAGCTTTGATTTGCCTCCCGAGCTAAAACGACAAACTGGAGCGGAAAAAGCCCGCAAAGACTCTTATGCATGTCTTGTTTTGGGCAACTGGATGATGAAAATCTATTTTGACATGATGAATTGTCAGATTCAAAGTACTTCTACCACTTTTACGCCATTTTTTGCTAGGTAAAATAAAAGTAGATTAAAGTACTTTTGAGCTTTTGTGTGTAACTTTTAACAGAAGGAATTATTAAAATGGCGCGTTCTTATATTAAAAAATCCGAATATTGGAATAAAAACAAACAAACTCAAAATAAAAGTTTGCAGTTGGCAGAGCCAAAACTGGTTGGAGGCTCTTATTTTAATGAAGTGTCCAAAGCCTCAAGGTCTTCTACTGTTTCCTCTACGAAAAGTAGAATACCAGCCAACGGTACTGATTCCAATATTCGTAGATACGCTCTTTTAAGCCAAGGAATGTTGCCTTTTGATTTTTCAAAAGATGGCGTCGATGTCAGAGATGCAATTCTTTTGTGCCAAAAGGCTTATGCTAATGTAGCTATCGTTAGAAATACGATTGATATTGCTACTGAATTCGCTAATACAGATGTTTACCTAGAAGGCGGCACAGAAAGAAGTCGTGAATTTTTTACAAAATGGTTTAAGAAAATAAAGCTTTGGAAAATGAAAGATCAATATTTTCGCGAATATTATCGAAGCGGAAATATCTTTTATTATCGCATTGACGGCAAATTTAATGCGGAAGATTTCAAGCTTCTTTCTGGGCTTAGCGAAAATGGGATTGTGAATAATAGAGTTCCTCTTCGCTATATATTGATTAATCCTTATGATATTGTCGCAAAAATCTCAAGCTCTTTTGCGGAAGCCGTTTACGAAAAAGTTCTTTCTGAGTATGAATTAGAGCGTTTAAAAAATCCAAAAGACGATGCTGATGTTGAACTTTTAAAAGGTTTTCCACCAGAAGTTCAAAAACAAATTAAAAGCAAGGAATATTTTAGAGATGGGCTTAAAATGAAGCTCGATCCCCAATATTTGCTTTATTCTTTTTATAAAAAACAAGATTATGAGCCATTCGCGATTCCTTTTGCATATCCTGTCTTAGAAGACGTTAATGCGAAAATTGAATTGAAGCATATTGATCAAGCGATTTCTCGCACAGTTGAAAATGTTATTCTTTTGATCACGATGGGTGCAGAGCCTGACAAAGGCGGCATTAATCCAGCAAATATGACTGCGATGCAAAATCTTTTTACAAACGAAAGCATTGGTCGCGTTCTTGTTTCTGATTATACAACAAAAGCTGAATTCGTTATTCCTGATCTTAAAAAGGTTGTTGGAGAAGAGAAGTATAAAATCTTAAATCAAGATATCAAAGAGGGCTTGATGAACGTTATGCTTGGAGAAGAAAAATACAATGGCCAAAATGCAAAAATTAGCTTTTTTATGGAGAGGTTAAAAGAGGCCAGAAATTCATTTTTGAACGACGTTCTTCAGCCAGAGATTGTCCGTATTTCAAAAGACCTTGGCTTTCGTTCTTACCCTACAGCTAAATTTACAGAGATTGACCTGAAAGACGAAACCCAATACATGAGAACTATTTCTCGTTTAATGGAGCTTTCTATTTTAACTCCAGAGCAAGGCGTAGAATCAATTCAAACGGGCAAACTTCCAGACCCAAGCGAGCTTGCGCCCGCGCAGGAAGACTATGTTTCGAAAAGAGAAAAGGGTTATTATAACCCAATTGTTGGTGGAGTTCCTGTTGTTGCTACTAACGTTTCAGCTTCTCCCACTGCTAATCCATCTTCTAACAGCACTTCAGGAAGACCTCTTGGCTCTCCTAATCAAGCTTCAAGAAAAGACATTCAAGCATTAGTTTACGAAGTCGATGCTTTTATGAAAGCTTCGGAAAATTTTGTTACAGAAAAATTTAAAGTCAAAAAACTTTCCAAGCAACAAAAGGGCAACGTCATTGATCTTTGTAAAAAAGTAATCGCGGCTTCTACAAAAGAAAACTGGGTTTCTGTTTTGCAAAAATGCGTAGCTAATTTTGACGAAATTGAAAAACTAAAGCCGCTGAACGAAGTCGTGGAAACCGCCGATAAATTTTTACTAGATGAATATTCTGCTGCAATTTTTTATCATTCTGCTGTAAAGTAAGATATGTCTTTTAAATATAAAACAAAGTTAGATGGCATTTCTGTTGCCTGCCACAAACTTGGAGACAAAGATTTTCAAATCTCAAAAGCATCTCTAGATGAATTAAAAAAACTATCGCCAAATATAGATATTGAAAATAATCCTGATTTGCTTGGCGTTTCTTTTAACCTTGCTGTTCCGAATATGATCAACAATAACGGAGACGGTATTTCTGGCGCAACAGCTTCTAAAATTGCCAAGCGTTTTCTGCATAAATATTTAAATATTGAACATAATAAAAAACGCGTAGTTGGTCATATCACAAACTATTCTTTTAATAAACTTGGAACCAACGAATTCATAACAGAAGAGCAAGCAGCCCAAACTCTTGATCCAATTTACCTTTCTGTTGCTGGAGTTATTTATAGAACAGTAGACAAATCATTTACTTCTTTGATGCTTCGGAACTCAGATAAAAATGATAAGTTCAACAACTCTATTTCGGCCAGTTGGGAAATTGGATTTAGCACTTATTATCTTGCAATTGGAAGCCAGTCTTTGAAAGAAGCGGAAATTGTTACTGATTCAGCTCAAATTCAAGAATTATCTCAGTTTTTAAAAGCTAAAGGTGGCAGTGGCAAAATGAACGATGGTACACCTATTTATCGTTTGATTGTTGGAGAAATTTATCCTTTAGGTGGTGGTTTTACTACCAATCCAGCTGCACAAGTCAATGGTGTTGTTTCGTTTGAGGATAAAGCAACTATTTCTTTAAAAGATTCCGAAGATGAAGAAAACGAAGAAATGGACGAAAATCAAGATTTAGAAACAGAAGAAGCCTTGGCGGATTTTACAGAAGAGGTTTCCGCTTTTCTGAGAAATAAAAAATCAAATTCCATTTTAGGAATAAAAAATGTAAAAAATATAAATCATATGGACTTAGAAAAACTTATTTCAGAACTTAAGTCTGCTCTTTTAGAAAAAAAGTTTGGCGAAGAGGCTGTTGCTTCAATGACAAGCCAATTCGCAGAAGCTATCAAACAAAAGGACGCAGAATATCGCGAGTCTCTCAATGCAGAAAAAACAGCAAAAGAAGAAGCTGAAAAATTGTACAAAGAGACTGTCGCATCAGTAGAGCAAATGAAGTCAGAGCTTTCAAAAGCGCAAGAAGAGCTTAACAAAATTAAAGAAGTTCAAGCTCAAGAACAAGCTCTTGCTCGTCAAAATGCTCGCGTAGCTGAACTCGATGCTGCTTTTGATCTTTCTGATGAAGATCGCAAAGTTATCATCGCAGAAGTTCAATCCCTTGATGTTTCAGATGAATCTTTCGCTTCTTACAAAGAAAAATTTAACGTTATCTGGAAGCACAAAAATAAAGATTTCATCAAAGCTCAACAGGACGAAATCGAAAAGAAAATTTCAGAGCAAGTCGAAGCTCGTTTAAAAGAAGTCAGCAAAGCTTCCGTCGAAACAACGGAGCCAGCCAAAGAAGAGAAAAAAGCTGATGTTGATGCGGCTCTAGAAAACGCCAAAGCGACGAACACTGCTCCAGACAGCAAATTGTCTGTCGAAACAACTCTCCGTGAGAAGTTTGCAAAAGCTTTCTCCCGTGAAAATATTAGCGTAAGCTATTCTAAATAACAAAAAACAACTGTAAACAAATTAAAGGACAACTATATGGCTAATCGTCTCCTACCATTCCGTCAATACGACGAACATGACGTGGTAAACATGTACGCCCTTGTTGACGCTGCTGTCAACGAGAGTGTAACTGGTGTTGGCAGCGGCGATGCTGGTGTTTTCGTCAAAGTTTCCGCTGGTAACTTTGACCTTGACCCTGTATCTTACGCTTCCGATTCTTACCTCGGAAAAACTGACTACCCCTTCGTTGGGGCCAACTCATATCCCAAGGTCAATCTGAAAGTTACTCCTGCCGCTTCTGGCGACACGACTAACTGCCTTGGTATAACTCTTCGCCAAACTGCCAAAACAGACGAAAATGGCGAAAAACTTCTCTATTATCGCCAAAAAGCTGAAGAGCTGATGTGCGTACTGCCCGGCCAAGCCGTTCCAGTCGCTACTCGCGGCATCTTCACTCTTGGGGCTAATGCTATCGACGGCACACTCACCGTAGGTTCTGGCTTCAAACTTTCCGCTAATGGTGGAAAAGTTACTGGCTGTGCCCACAGTGATGCTGGTAAGCTTGGTATCGTTCTCGGTACTGGCTCGCGCTCACCCCTCACATCAACCGCCAACCTCAACGACCAGTTCTCTGGCACATTTGCCGTAGTTGGTCTGCGCATGTAATAAGAAAGGAAAATATTTAAATGAAAATCACCTTAAAGCGCACTCCAGAACAACTTGAGCTGATCAAAGCAATGGCGAGCCGCAATCGCACTGTTGCTTATGATGCTCAAGTCGCCCTCGCTGAATTCATTGGCCCCGTTTTAGCTGAAGTTGTTAACAACGCTCCTACACTGAGCAACCTGTTCACAACTCTGCCTTTTAACGCGGACGATAATCCCAGCATTCCTCTTGATCTCTACTTCGATATCAATGACGAAGATTACATCACTGTATATTCCCAGTCAGTAGCAGGAGGTCTTCCAACCAATCAAGTGCTGCCAACAGTATCGGAGATGAAAATCACCACCTATACTCTTGATAGCGCCCTTTCGTTTGATCGCAAGTACGCTGCCAAGCATCGTATGGATGTAGTTGCCAAGACATTCACCCGTATGGCTCAAGAAATCTTGCTCAAGCAAGATCGCACTTCGGCCAATTTGGTAATGTCTGTTCTTGCAGCCGCTGAAACGAATGGTAAAAAGCACGTTCAATGGTCCAATCAGACTGGTCGTTTCCTTCTGGCTGACCTTAACGAGCTTCTGACACTCGCCAAACGCATCAACACTTCCTGGGCAAAAGGAACTGTTGCTGGTGGTGCTCGCGCTGGCTTAACTGACCTTCTGGTTTCTCCAGAAGTTGTTGAGCAAATCCGTGCTATGGCCTATAACCCAATTAACACGGTTAGCGGCGTAACAGATTCGGGCGGAACAGCTTCAACAGTTGGCATTCCTGCCACAGACGAAGTTCGTTCAGCAATCTACGGCAGCGCTGGTATTCCCAGCTTTTATGGTGTTTCGATTCTTGAGTTCGCTGAAATGGGCAAGAATCAGAAATTCAACACCATCTTCGACACTGCTGCTGGCAGCACAGCTTTCACAAAAGCTGACGGCACAGGCTCCGACACCTTTGATGGCTCAACAGAAGAAATTCTTGTTGGCATTGATCGTAGTCGCGAATCACTGCTTCGTGTTGTTGCTACAGATCCAGATTCAAGCGCCGAATTCACACTTGTCGCGGATGACCAATACAGCATCCGTCAGAACAAGATTGGCTACTTCGGCTCGATGGAAGAGGGTCGTATTATCCTTGATACCCGCGCCCTCGTCGGTAAGATTGTCTAATAGAAATCTTACTACAAAACCCGCCTCGAAAGGGGCGGGTTTTTTATTCTCTATATAATAGAAATGTGTAAAATATAGAGTATTATCTTATATGAACATCTCTACAGGACAAGATAAGACTCCAAAAAAGAATAGTTTAATTGATGAGATTAATTCTATAAAAGACAAGAATTCTGTTGAATATAGGGATAAAATTAGAAAATTAGAAAAAACTCTTGGAATTGACGAAGTTAATATTTTTAAAACTGCTAATCGTAAAATTTTTGAAGAAAATCTAGAAAATATGTCGGATTTGGAAATGAAAACTTTAGCAGCTAAATTAAAAATTGATCCTTCTGGAAGCAAACCAAAACTGAAACAAAAACTGCTTCGCCAATTTGATACGCAAAATGTTGCTAATAGAGGGTACTTTATCCCTCAACCGCAGCCAAAACAAATTTTCTCTGACGAAGATAGACAAAAATTAAATCAAGTTTTAAATGGCTAATATCGAACAAATCGCGAGTGGAATATTTTTTTACGAATTTGACGCTGATACTAACGAAACAAACATTAGTATGATTTCGGGCTGGATCGAAGCTAATCTTGGACAATTAAATAATCTTATTTATACTAATTATTCTGGAGCTTCTGATATTGGTTTAGAAGAACAAACTATTTTGACGCATCTTTATTTGATGCATTATTACAAAAAGAAATCGCGCAATGCCATTAAAACAATTGGGAGTTCAACGCCAACAAACAATGTCGTCTCAATTAGAGATGAAGATTCTTCTGTTACTTTCTTGAATGGTAATGAAGTGAGCAAACAGTTTGTTCAAATGTCTAAAGATCATTTTACCGAACTTGGCAAACTTGTTTATGCTTATAATTCTTATCAAGCCGCTCCAAATCAAGTTGTTGCAAAAAATATGGTTGGAGAAGTTTTAAATACTTTGGCTACTGGCTCTACAGGATAAATTTAATTAAAATTAAAAATTAAAAGCGCATCTTTTATGGTGCGCTTTTTGTGTAAATTCTACTAAGCCGCTATGTCAGCCTCTACCTACAATATTTCAATCGAAAGAAATGTAGATTTCTGTTTAGTTTTAACTTTAAAGGATGATACTGGAACAACTATTGATGTAACAAATGCCATAATTGACGCAGAAATCAAACAAGATTATTATTTTCCTACTCTTCAAACTTTCACGGTCACTAAAATTACTCCTGCTTCTGGTTTAATTAAGCTGACTTTAACTGCGGCCCAAACTGCTGTTCTGCATCCTGGCCCTTTGAAATATGACGTATTAGTAAAATACGCAGACAACACAATTCAAAAAATACTAAAAGGAACAGCAAACGTAGACACTAATATTTCAACATTATCATAATATGTCTGATACAGTTGTAGAAGTAATTCTTTCTGGCGTATGCGGGACAGTCGAAATTATTGAGACTTCAACTGGCGCTTGTCCTCCAACCGAAATAATTGAAGTTGACCAAGTTATAGGTAATGGTTCCAGTGGAACGAGTGGTAGCAGTGGTACTAGCGGTACTGATGGCACCAGCGGTACTGATGGCACCAGCGGCACAAGTGGTACTAGCGGCACAGATGGCACTAGTGGCAGTAGTGGCTCAAGCGGTTCAAGCGGAACAAGTGGTACTAGCGGTACTGATGGCACCAGCGGTACAAGCGGCACTAGCGGTACTAGCGGTACTGATGGCACTAGTGGCAGTAGTGGCTCAAGCGGTTCAAGCGGAACAAGTGGTACTAGCGGTACTGATGGCACCAGCGGCTCAAGCGGTACAAGTGGCACAAGTGGCACTGATGGCACCAGCGGCTCAAGCGGAACAAGTGGCACAAGCGGTACTGATGGCACCAGCGGCTCAAGCGGAACAAGTGGCACTAGTGGCACTAGTGGCACTAGTGGTACTGATGGCACTAGCGGCACTGATGGCACAAGTGGCACTGATGGCACAAGTGGCACAGATGGTACTAGTGGCTCAAGCGGTACTAGCGGTACTGATGGTACTAGTGGCAGTAGTGGCAGTAGTGGCTCAAGTGGTTCAAGCGGAACAAGTGGTTCAAGCGGAACAAGTGGCACAAGCGGTACTGATGGCACAAGCGGTACTGATGGCACAAGCGGTACTGATGGCACTAGCGGCTCAAGCGGCTCAAGCGGTACTAGCGGTACAGATGGTACTAGTGGCTCA
>Ga0222713_10007439_pt1 | contig 10269 bp, 13 predicted proteins | sample C33_649DmetaG_FD_165061 | JGI IMG/M metagenome (GOLD analysis project Ga0222713, IMG submission 165061) | Estuarine water microbial communities from San Francisco Bay, California, United States - C33_649D | ecosystem: Environmental > Aquatic > Marine > Unclassified | place: USA: California... | reverse complement strand
AATCGTTTATTACGATTTTGCCTATTCCTTACTCAAGGACGATGGCGTAAAGACGAAGATCATCAAGAAGTATCTTCCGTTCATAAATCAGCAGGTGAATCGTTATCTTCAAATGATGGATTTTTATATTAACTTCCATCTGGATGAAGAGTTTAACGAAACGGTAAAATCACCCATTCACGAAGACTTTTCATATAGTTCATTCAGTGAGGGTGAAAAAATGAGAATCGACCTTGCCCTTCTCTTCACTTGGAGAGAAGTCGCCCGAGTCAAAAACTCCGTCAATACCAATCTGCTGATTATGGATGAGGTATTTGATTCTTCGCTTGATGGCTTCGGCACCGATGAGTTTCTTAAGATTATTCGTTATGTCATTAAAGATGCTAATATCTTTGTGATTTCTCATAAGACAGACCTACATGACAAATTTGAGAATGTAATTAAATTTTCTAAAGTGAAAGGTTTTAGTAGAATGGAATAGGTATAAATAATAATATTAATTTGAAAGTGTAATGAAAAATTACTATACTTACGCTTATTTGAGGGAAGATAAAACTCCATATTATATTGGAAAGGGTAAATGTAAAACTCAAAGACATTTACATTCGGGGCACCATGTTCCTATTCCACCAAAAGAAAGAATACTTATATTGAAGAATAATATTACTGAAAATGAAGCAATAAAGCATGAAATTTATATGATATCTGTTTATGGTAGAAAAGATAATGGAACTGGTATTTTAAGAAATCTTACTGATGGTGGTGATGGAAAAAGTGGATGGAAAGCATCTAAAGAAACTTGTGATAAGATAAGTCAATCATTAAAGGGAAAAAAGAAAACTCCAGAACAAATTGAAAAGCATAGAATGTCTATGATTGGAAGAAAACTTTCAGAGGAGCATAAAAGGAAAATAGGAGAGGGTGGTAAAGGTAAAAAGATGAGTCCAGAAACTATAGAGAAAATGAAAATTGCTGCTAAAAAAAGAGGAAATAATAGAACTGGAAAAACACATTCTCCCGATACAAAAGAAAAAATGAGGCAGTCGGCGCTCAAAAGATGGGACAATAAATAAACTGGTACATATCCCTATCAATAAAAGTTTATTCGCATATAGAATATCCCCATCAGCATAAGGAGAATGAACACCCCAAATTGGCAGCACCATTCTAAGAAGGAGCAGAAACGGAAACTCAAACCGCAAGCACTCCGACAAGCAAAGGCAAGACTTGCCCACTTCAAGAAGTGTCACATGACCTCCCCCAAAAAGGGAGGTTCTTCTGTATTATACGTTCATACGATTCAAGTCAAATGACCGTCCGCCACGAAATTAAGTCCCAACTTGCTAAGCTTCTTGCCACCGAAGACCTTGTGGTTGAGCACAAGAAGGTAGAGACTGCCCAGTTCAACGTTCATACTCGTGTGCTCACCCTGCCGATGTGGGAGAAGGCAAGCAACACTGTGTATGACCTGCTGGTGGGGCACGAGGTTGGACACGCACTTTATACTCCTGATGAGGACTGGACTGAGAAGGTTAAGGTTCCCCCTCAGTTTGTGAACATTGTAGAAGATGCTCGCATTGAGAAACTGATGAAGCGTCGTTATCCTGGTCTTGCCAAGACTTTTTTCAACGGTTACAAGGAACTTGCTGATGAAGATTTTTTTCAGATTGCTGATGAGAAAGTTGATGAGATGAACCTTGCCGACCGTGCAAACTTGTGGTTTAAGATTGGCAACTTCACTGATATTCTGATTGATCGTGGCGAAGAGACTGAGATCATCAATCAGATTGCTGACACCGAAACCTTCCCTGAGGTTCTGACTGCTGCTGAGGCACTCTACAAGTATTGTAAGCAGAAGCAACAGGAAGAAACCAAGATTCAATTGGATGATCTTCAATCTCAGGATTCTGGTGCAAGTCAACAACCTGCTTCTGACTTTTCTGACCAGCAAGAGGGTGAAAATGACCAACCTGAGTCTGATGGTTCAGATGGTGCTCCCTCTAGTGAAAATTCTCAACAGCAGCAAACCAACTCCCCTGTTGGTGGTGAGAAAGATGAGGAACCAGAAGTCAAGACGATGGATAATCTGGAAGAGGCACTCAAAGAACTGGTGAATCGTGATGGTTATGAGAATGTGTATCTGGAACTTCCTCAAGTTGACCTGAAAAAAATTATTGTTCCCAATGCCGAGATTCACAATCGTTGTCTAGATGAGTGGAAAGGGTGGATGGAGTGTCGTGAATATACTGAAGAGTTTATCTTTGGTAAAGTTGACCTGGATTTTAATCAATTCAAACGTTCTGCCCAGAAAGAAGTCAACTATTTGGTGAAAGAGTTTGAGTGTCGCAAGGCAGCAGATTCCTACTCTCGTGCTTCTACTGCTCGCACTGGAGTTCTGGACTGCACCAAACTTCATACTTACAAATATAATGAAGATCTGTTCCGCAAGGTAACAACTCTTGCCGATGGTAAGAATCACGGACTGGTGTTTGTTCTGGACTGGTCTGGTTCTATGGGTGATGTGATGTTGGATACCGTCAAGCAACTTTTTAACCTTGTCTGGTTCTGCAAGAAAGTTGCAATTCCGTTTGAAGTTTATGCTTTTACGACTGAATATCCTCTGGTGACTTATGATGAGCAAGGTAGAGCAAATTTGCGTGAACTTGCCTACAAGAAAAGGGATGGTCTGGTTCAGGTTGGTGAGTGGTTCTCTATGATGAACTTGCTTACTAGTAAGGTGAATGGTAAAACTCTAGATGAGCAAATGAAGAACATCTTTCGTCTTGCTGCTTCATTTAGTCGTTGGACTCAATGTTCTTATAATGTTCCCACTGGTCTGAGTCTGTCTGGAACTCCTCTGAATGAAGCACTCATTTCACTTCATCAAATTCTTCCTAAGTTCCAGAAAGACAACAAACTCCAGAAAGTTCAGTGTGTTGTTCTGACTGATGGTGAGGCGTGTATGGTTAAGTATCATCGTGAAATTCAACGTCACTGGGAACAAGAACCTTTTATGGGCACTGCTCACATTGGTCCTAATGCTTTTCTCCGTGATCGCAAGACTGGTAATACCTATTCCTGTGATTGTGAGTGGCATGAGTTTACTAATGTTCTTCTTCGTAACCTGCGTGATAAGTTTACTGATATCAACTTTATTGGTATTCGTGTTCTTGAAGGTCGTGATGCTGGTCAGTTCATCCGTCGTTATTGTGGATATTATGGACCTGATTATGAAAAAGTAATGACTGCTTGGAAGAAAGAGAAAGCATTCACTATCAAAAAGTCTGGATATCATTCTTACTTCGGTCTCTCTGCCAATGCTCTTTCTCAAGATACAGAATTTAGTGTTGCTGAAGATGCATCCAAGTCTCAAATCAAGTCTGCTTTTGTGAAGAGTTTGAAATCCAAAAAGATGAACAAAAAAATTCTTGGGGAGTTTGTGGAACTCGTTGCCTGATAAATATCTAAAAGTAGCTGAAAAAATGAAGACATTTCAGGAATTTATGTTAGTTGTGGAAGGTCTTGATATGAAGACCTTCAAGGCAAATCGCAGAACACTCAAACGTAGAGAAGCTTCTGCTGATGCTAAGAAGAGGGGTCATGTAGGTAAAGAATGGTATAACAGTGGTAGAACATATTCTCCAGATGAAGCAAAGAGAAGTCGTGCAAAGATGGATGATGAAGAAAGACGCACGAGACATCGTAGTGCTGTAGATCCTGATAATGAGGATGATAATAACTACTCTGCAGACAAAACGAAGAACCCCAAGAAACTTCGTAAACAGAAGGCAATGGGAGAACTTGGTGAGAGTTACTTTGATGAAATGATTAGAAATCCTGAAAGTAGAAAAAAACTTCGTGACATTGAAGATAGGGAAGTAAGAAAGGGTGATAAGTCAAAAGGTGAAAATCCACGCAGTAAATATTCAACGGAAAAAGGAAAACTAGCAGGACACCTTCTTCGTGGTCCAGAAAGCACTGGGTCAAAAGGTAATCCAGTAAGAAGTCGTGGAGGAACAAATGCTCCTGCAGACGAAAGAGTAGGTAGAGGACCCCATCGTGCTGGAAACGCAAAATATTGGGCTGGAAATGCTGGTCCAAATAGAGACCGAGGAGCAGGAAATAAGGCAGCAAGGAGAGTAGGTAAATCTGTTCCAAACACCCGACCTGAAGACTGAACCAATCTTCAAACTGTCACAGGGGGCACTGGTTGCCCCCTTTTTTCTTGTATAATTACTATGTTGAAACAAACCACCCAACTACATCATGTCTCTTTCTGCTGATTACATTCGCACCTCTCTTCAAAATCTGTATGGAAATTCTGTAACTTCTGCAGATATTCGTGCCTGGTGTGCGATGAATGGTGCAAATTATCAGACAGTTTCCAATAAACTTTCTCAGTATAAGACTGAACGTGGTCGTTGGAATCTGGAAGTGACCCCGACTGTTGTAAATAAAATGGAGCAAGCATATCAAGCTCCTGCTGCCCTCCCTGCTGTGGAACAAAACCTCATTCCTGATAAAGATGATACCTTCGTCAAGTTTGGTAACTTTGGTGATATTAAAAAAATTATTCAGTCCCGTATCTTTTACCCTGCGTTCATCACGGGTCTTTCGGGTAATGGTAAAACGTTCTCGGTGGAGCAAGCGTGTGCTCAACTTAAGCGTGAACTCATCCGTGTGAACATCACGATTGAGACCGATGAGGATGATTTGATTGGTGGTTTCCGTCTTGTGAACGGTGAAACTGTGTGGCACAATGGTCCTGTGGTAGAAGCACTTGAGCGTGGTGCCGTGCTGCTGCTGGATGAGATTGACCTTGCTTCTAACAAGATTCTGTGCCTTCAGTCCATTCTGGAAGGTAAGGGTGTGTTCCTGAAAAAGATTGGTCGCTTCGTAAAACCTGCCGCTGGTTTCAACGTCATCGCAACCGCCAACACTAAAGGTAAGGGTTCTGATGATGGTCGCTTCATCGGAACCAACGTGCTCAACGAAGCATTCCTTGAGCGTTTCCCTGTGACCTTTGAGCAGTCCTATCCTGCCCCTGCTACCGAGCAGAAGATCCTGGAAGGCATCGCTCTGGACCTGGGTGTGGAAGACCGCGACTTCTGCAAGCGTTTGGTGGACTGGGCAGACATCATCCGTAAGACCTTCTACGATGGTGGTATTGAGGAAATCATCAGCACCCGTCGTCTGGTTCACATCATCCGTGCCTATAGCATCTTCCAAGACAAGGCAAAAGCAATCCAAGTGTGTGTAAACCGCTTTGATGATGAAACCAAGCAGTCCTTCCTTGAACTGTATGATAAAGTGGATGCTGACTTCCAGATGCCTTCTGGTCACACTGAAGCAGAAACCCGTGCTGCATTTGCCTCTGAGGAAGTTTTCTGATATAATTGGGGAAGGTAAATTATGACCCTTCCCCTTTATTATGGACGAGTATCCTTATTCTGAAAATCAATTCACCATGTATATTGGTGATGATTGTAAATTTAATCTTGAAAAAACTCCTGTTACTATGAGCGAATCTACGAATCATCTCTGGAAATATAATGAAGATAAAATCCTGAAAGATATTCAGGATTATGTGACTGGGACTTATAACAGTCACTATTGTGGTCACAATCAAGCATACAAAGATACGCAAACGATTGACCTGATGGCAGCAAAAGACCTTGCTGCTCATTTCTGTCAGGCAAACATCTTGAAGTATGGTAGCCGCTATGGTGATAAAGATGGACGCAATAAGCGTGACCTCCTCAAAGTCATTCACTATGCTATGCTTCTGCTCCACTTTGACGGGCACTATTCCCGTAAAGATAATGGTCTTACTGAATTCCGTTGATTATGAAACTCCAAAACAAAACTATGAAACTCTCTGACAATACCCTTGCTCTCCTGAAGAACTTTGCTGGCATCAACAACTCGATTCTTGTGAAGCAGGGTACTCAACTTCGTACTATTTCTGTGGCGAAGAACATTCTTGCTGAGGCAGATATCAACGAAGAGTTTCCTCGTGACTTTGCTATCTATGACTTGAACCAGTTCCTGAATGGTTTGAGTCTGCACCAGGACCCTGACCTTGATTTCACTGAAGAGTCCTATCTCAGTATCAAGGAAGGTAAGCGTCGGGTGAAGTATTTCTATGCTGACCCTAATGTGATTATCTCTCCTCCCGATAAGGCAATCCAACTGCCCTCTGAGGATGTGTGTTTCCAACTGGATAGCACCTCTCTAGAAAAACTGGTCAAGGCAGCAGCAGTGTATCAACTGCCCGACCTGTCTGCGGTTGGTGAGAATGGTGTAATCAAACTGGTGGTTCGTGATAAGAAGAATGATACTTCTAACGAATACGCTATCGTGGTTGGTGAGACCGATGCTGAGTTTACTTTCAACTTCAAGGTAGAGAACATCAAGATTATTCCTGGTGCCTATGACGTGGTTGTGTCTTCTAAACTTCTGTCTCGTTTTACCAACCAAAAGTATAACCTTTCTTATTGGATTGCTCTAGAACCAGATAGTCAGTTTGGGTGAATGTGAAAGTATCCTATTATATAAATAATAATATAATAGGATACATATATGTTTATCTATAAAATAACTAACATAGAAACTCAAGAATTTTATATAGGACAGACTATAAAAAATGTTGAGTATAGGTTTAGGAAGCATAAAGAAATGTCCATTCGTGGTGATGGATATAAACTTCATAATGCTATGAGAAAGTATGGGGTGCAAAATTTTATTATTGAAATTTTAGATACTGCTACTAACTTAAATGAATTGAATGAAAAGGAAATTCATTACATAGATACACTTAAACCTTATTATAATATTCTTCCTGGAGGTCAAATTAGGTTGACTGAAAACTCTATTGAAAAAATGAGAAAAAGTTTAACTGGTAAAAAACATTCTCAAGAACTTATAGAAAAAAGATTTAAAAAAATAAGAGAACTTGAAAATGATAAACAATTTCTTTTGAATAGGGGTAAAGGAATAAGTCAAGCAAAGAAAAAAACTTATCTAATAGAGGACACTTATTTTACTGGTATAGAAGATGTTGCCAAACACTACAGTATCGGTTATAGTTGTGCTAGAGCAAGAATAAAGTCAAACTCTCCAACTTGGAAAAAATGGATTGAACTTTGAGGAATTAACTTTGAATATTTTTGTCACATCGCCATTTCCTGCCGAAAGTGCTGTTTGTCTTCCCGACAAACATATTGTCAAGATGCCTTTGGAGTGCTGTCAAATGCTCTCTATTATCGGTTCTGAAAAATGGGGTCATGGTTATGGACCTCTTTATAAGACAGATGGCACCCCTTATAAAACTGAAAAAGGTGCGTTTCGTAATCACCCTTGTACTAAATGGGCAATGGATAGTATCCACAATGCCTATTGGTTAATTAAGTGGGGGATGAACTTGTGTGATGAGTATCATTTGCGATATGGTAAGGTCCATTCGTGTTATAATCCTCTTGTACACGCTTACTACATCTTTCCGAAAGGGAAGATTACTGATGTGACTCCATTCGCTCGTGCGATGCCCGAAGAATGGAAATTTGATGATAGTATTGATACCTTTACAGCTTATAAAAGGTACATTGCTTCAAAACCTTGGGTGAAGGACAACTACCTTCGTATGCCTGAGCGTAAACCTAATTGGATTTGATTATGAACAGTGATTTTATTTGGGTTGAGAAGTATCGACCCAAGACCATTGAAGAATGCATTCTCCCAGAGTCTACCAAGACTATGTTTAGGGAGTTTCTAAATAAGGGTGAAATTCCAAATATGCTTCTTGCTGGTCCTCCTGGTATCGGTAAGACCACAGTTGCAAAAGCACTCTGCAATGAATTAGGGGTAGATGTTTATGTCATCAATGGATCCGACGAAGGTAGATTCCTTGATACTGTCCGAAACAATGCGAAGAACTTCGCTTCGACCGTATCGCTTTCGTCAGATGCTAAACACAAAGTCGTCATCATTGACGAAGCAGATAACACAGGGAACGACGTACAACTCTTGTTACGGGCGTTTATTGAGGAGTTTGCTGGTAACTGCCGCTTCATCTTCACCTGCAACTATAAAAACAAAATCATCGAACCCCTCCACTCCCGATGTGCCGTTATCGACTTCTCTATCAAAGGGAAAGAAAAAACCGCACTGGCAGGATCCTTCTTCAAGCGTCTACAAAACATCTTGGATGCGGAAGGCGTCGAATTCGATCAAAGAATACTTGCAGAGCTTATCAATAAGCACTTCCCAGACTGGCGTAGAGTTCTTAACGAATGTCAAAGATATTCGGTGGGAGGCAAGATTGACTCAGGGATTCTTGCATCTTTCTCAGACATCGCTGTAAATGAACTGGTTAAGAACCTTAAGGAAAAAAACTTTTCTGAAGTACGTAAGTGGGTCGTCAGTAATCTGGACAATGATACTACTGTACTTTTGCGTCGTATTTACGATTCTCTTTACGAAAGTTTGGTTCCTGGTTCTATTCCTGCTGCTGTGCTTGTGCTCGCTAAGTATCAGTATCAAGGAGCATTTGTAGCAGATCAAGAGATCAATATGCTTGCTTGCCTGACTGAAATTATGGTGGAGTGTGAGTTCAAATGAGACATCAAGTTAAATCATCCTGGTATTATATTTTCTGGGGTATCTGTGCTGTTGCCGTTGTAGGTGGGCAGATTTATGTTGGAACTGGTTATCGTGAGATGGCAGAAGCAACTAAAAATACTCAAATCGTTGTGAGGTGTGTAAATGGGTCTGTTGAAAATTGATAAGGCATCTCTCTATGAGGTTCCTGTAAAAACAACTCCAGAGAATGTAAGGGAAGCAAATGAAGGTTTGTTTCGTGCTAAAATGACTCTTCCTGCTGCCGCAAAGCATTGTGGTATGACGCAGAAAGAAATGAAAATGACCTTTCTTGAATATTTGAAGTATCATCCAGCAGATTATGAAGTCTCTTAAAACACCATTACGTTATCCTGGCGGTAAGTCCCGTGCTTGCGTTAAAATGGATCCATATTTTCCAGACCTTCGTAACTATGATGAGTTCTGTGAACCATTTCTTGGTGGTGGAAGTGTTGCGATTCATATCACTAAAAAATATCCTCACCTAGATATTTGGGTGAATGACCTTTATGAACCTCTTGTAAACTTCTGGCAACAACTCCAGATGTTTGGATATGACATGAAAAGTGAACTTGTTGATCTGAAGAACGCAAATAATACTCCAGACAAAGCAAGAGAACTTTTCCTCCAATCAAAGGAACAGATCAATGACAAAACCGTGTCAAATTTTGATCGTGCTGTGGCTTTTTACATTGTTAATAAGTGTTCTTTCAGCGGTCTCACAGAGAGTTCTTCATTTTCAGAACAGGCATCTAACTCCAACTTCTCTATGCGTGGGATCCAAAAATTGCCTGCGTATTCTGAGGTAATTGCTAATTGGCGTATAACTAATTACTCGTATGATTATCTGATGGATGGAAACAAAGGTGCTTTTATGTATCTCGATCCTCCTTATGATATTAAGGATAATCTCTATGGGCGTAAGGGATCAATGCACAAAGGATTTGATCACGATAAGTTTGCTGCTGACTGCGACAATAATGATATGGACCAGTTGGTAAGTTATAATTCTGATCAACTTGTAAAAGATCGCTTCAAGAACTGGAACGCTGCTGAATTTGACCTTACTTATACGATGAGGTCAGTTGGTGAATATATGCGAGAGCAAAAGAAACGTAAAGAACTACTACTTTTTAATTATGGAATTGAAGGACTGGTTAAATTCGATCAATCAGACGAAACAGAATCTGATTGACGAAGACCCTTCACTTGAGAAGGAATATCCTCCCTATATTATTAACCGTTGCTTCTCTGGACATCTTGATTGCATTATGTTTGCGAATGAAATGAACCAGTATCATTTTCTCCCAAAACGTATGCAGTATGACTTTTTTATAAATAGTCTGAGGAAAAAGAAGAGATTTTCTCCCTGGCTCCGACAAGATAAAATCAAAGACCTTGATTATGTCAAACGTTATTATGGTTATAGTAATGAGAAGGCAAAACAAGCTTTGAAGATTCTAACAAACGAACAACTTACTTTTATTAAATCGAAATTTGAAACTGGAGGATCAAAATGAGTGTCGTTCAAGAACCTGAAGTGAAGTGGACGCCCGACCAAATGGTGGAAGTGATTCTTAACGAACCCGATGACTTTTTGAAGGTTCGTGAGACTTTGACCCGTATCGGAGT
>Ga0222713_10007435_pt1 | contig 10270 bp, 11 predicted proteins | sample C33_649DmetaG_FD_165061 | JGI IMG/M metagenome (GOLD analysis project Ga0222713, IMG submission 165061) | Estuarine water microbial communities from San Francisco Bay, California, United States - C33_649D | ecosystem: Environmental > Aquatic > Marine > Unclassified | place: USA: California... | reverse complement strand
TATCAAAATTTTAGTCAACGATGAAGTAGATGTTGAAGTCAGTGCATATGATTTCTCTAAGTGTCGCATAACATACAGGTACAAATAAAATGTTTGGATTAAGCGGAATAGGATTGAAAATTGCAATCATGTTGGCATTGTCAGGTGCCGCAACAGGTGCATGGTTTTATGTTCAGAATCTTCGGGGCGAACTAGCACTAGCCGCAGAAAGACAAGCCAGATTAACTGACGTTGTTGATAGCCAGAAACAAGCAATGGAAACTATACAACGTGATCTAGGCCGCATGCAGGCCACACAATCAGAACTCAACAAAAAATTAGTCGACGCTGAACAAGGGCGCAGGGACCTTGAAAACAAGTTCAATCAAAACAGCGCAGGCAGGCCAAGGGATTTTGCTTCTCTTGCCAACAAAGAACCTGAAAAAGTTGAAGAGAGTATCAATAGAGGCACACGCGATGCTCATCGTTGTAATGAAATCGTGAGTGGATCAGCATTGACTGCTGATGAACAAGCAGGTAAGGTACGTAATAGCATGTGCCCAACTCTGTTACCAGCATTCACTGGACCGGCTGTGACAGAAAAAGCAACTCCAACTGCAAATGCGGCGCCAGCACCTGCACCTGTGACACCCACTGCTCCGCGACCAGCTGCCGCTTCATCAACATCCAAGATAGTGATTGATCCTAGCAAAATAAAGAGGGCTCCACAATGAAAAACACACACGTTTTATCATCTGTGCTGTTGGTGTTGGCTTTGACAGGATGCGCATCAACCAAAGACACTTTGGTAGTGAAGCCGCAAGTGGTCGAACGTCCCAAGTTAGAGATTCCGGCACCAGCACCAGTTCAACAACTTCAATTTGAATGGGTGGTGATCACCAAGGAAAACTACGAAAAGAAATTCAAGGAAATTGAAAGCCGAGGAGGCACTGTTACATTGTTTGCATTGACTCCGCAAGGTTATCAGAATCTTTCAATGAACGTGTCTGAACTGCGCCGTTTCATGCAACAGCAACAGGCAATTATTGCCGCATTGAAAAAATACTACGAAGCGTCTGACACCAAACCCGCGGAGAAGTAATGGATCCGTGGCAAACCCTTGGGGTATCTAAAGATGCGAGCCCCGAGGACATCAAGCAAGCATATCGCAAACTGGCCATGAAGCACCACCCTGATCGCGGTGGCAATGAAGCCGACTTCAAAAATATCCAAACAGCATACGATGACATAACATCAGGTCGTGCAACCCAACCTCCCCCTAATTCTGGATTTAATGGATTTAATCACAACGATCCTTTTGGTTGGTCAGCACATTTTGGCGAAGGGTTTGGTGCTCCACCATTTGGCTTCCAGCATCGAAGAATGCGCAAGATGGAAGACCTAAGTGTGGAGTATGCTATTTCGCTAGAAGATCTGTATCATGGCAAGGCTGATAAGATACGCATAATGACTCCTGACCGCGGTGCTTATATTGAGCTGGACGTAAACATAACTCCAGGCATGCCCAGCAACGCCAGGATCAGATATCCCGGAGCGGCATCAACACATATACCTGGCGTGGTGCCGGGTGATGTATTCATACTCATAGCACAAAAGCCGCATGCCAAGTTCCGCAGGGACGGCGACGATCTACACACTGAAAAAGAAGTGTCTATATTTGATGCAATGCTGGGCAAGGATATTTCCCTAACCACGCTGGATGGTAGACTGTTACAAATGCGCATTCCTCCAGGTGCTCGCCCAGGACTGCGCATGCGAGTGGCCGGATCCGGAATGCCTAAATCCAATGGTAGTAGCAACAATGGAGATCTCTACGTTCAATTAAATATGAAAGTACCCATGTTGAAAGAAGAAGATTTAGACAAAAAACTAGTTGACATCATGCGTGAGAACAAGTAAAATAGAACAATGCAAAATTTATCTCTTGTAATAGAAGACCACCCTGCGCTTAGACAATCCTGTGTAGAATGGACAGGACAGGAAGATGCTGAAACACTGGTAAAGGACATGCTTCGATTGATGTTTGCCACTAACGGACTCGGACTTTCGGCTCCGCAGGTGGGTAAAAATTATCGGATGTTTGTGATGGGCAATCAGGATCGCATGTATGCCTGTTTCAATCCCAGGATCATATCAGCCAGCATAGAAATGGAAATGGGCAAAGAAGGTTGTTTGAGTTTTCCAGGACTATGGCTGAATGTCAAACGACATACCGACATAGTTGTACAGTATGAGGATGTTGAAGGCAACAAACAAGAACAGACTTTTAGCGGAATTATTGCTAGATGTTTCCAGCATGAACTAGATCATCTAGATGGAGTTTGTTTTGTGGATCGTGCCGCCAAGCTCAGTCTTAAGATGGCACGTGAACGTCAATCCAAGTGGCTTAAAAAAGGTATCAAATAATGGAAAACGAAGAGCGTATCAGTCAGGTAATTCGTCGTGCACATGAACTTGCACACAGCCACGAACACGAGTATGTAACACTGGAACATATTCTTAGTGTGCTACTCGAAGATGAGGAACTGGTCTCATTCCTGGAAAAAATGCAAGTCAATCACAAGACCATTGCGGATCATGTGAATCAATGGTTGGTTGATGCAAACGAAATACGTGTGCCCGGGCTGGCTAGGCCACGTAAAACTGCTACATTAGAGCGTGTGTTCAATCGCGCATTCATGCAAGCACTATTTTCCGGCCGTCATTCCATATCCCCCGTTGACTTGCTGACCAGTATACTAAGCGAAAAAAATAGTCACGCTTCTTATCTACTGCAACAGGCCGGGCTGAATAAAAATTCCGTGTTGAAAACGCTTACAGAAATTTCCACAGATGACAGCGATCCTGTGCAAGATACCAAGCGCAATTCGAACAAAATTCTCAACAAGTTCTGTGTGAATCTCAACGAAGAAAGCAAGAAGGGCAAAGTTGATCCGCTGATTGGGCGAGAAGATGAAGTCACCAACATGGTAGACATCATGGCACGTCGCAAAAAGAACAACGTGGTCTTGGTTGGAGAACCTGGGGTGGGTAAAACTGCCTTGGTTGAAGGTATGGCCCGTATGATCACAGAAGGTCGAGTTCCTAACACACTCAAAGATCAAACCATCTACAGCCTAGATATTGCGGCATTGCTTGCTGGTACCAAGTTCCGCGGAGAATTTGAAGAGCGTCTCAAGATGATCATCAACGCACTGGAACAGCGAGATGATGCAATCCTGTTCATCGATGAGATCCATCAAATCATGGGTGCAGGTGCAGGCAGTAATGGTGCAATGGATGCCGCGCAGATGCTCAAGCCAAGTCTGGCACGTGGCAGTATTCGTTGCATTGGTAGTACCACATATGAAGAGTTCCGCAAGCACTTTGAAAAAGACCGTGCACTGTTGCGTAGGTTTACCAAGGTAGACGTTGAAGAAATGACTGCTGAATCTACCAAGATCATGTTGCGCCAACTGATGCCCAGCTATGTTGAATTCCACAAGGTTGGTGTCACAGAAGAAGCCATGGATCTAGCAGTTGATCTCAGTCGTCAACACATACTTGATCGTTACTTGCCAGACAAGGCCATTGATGTGCTGGACTCTGCCATGGCCAGACTGCGTGTGCGTGGCATTGAAGACAGCACAGTTGATGCCAATGTTGTGCGCGAACAGATCAGCAAGATGGCACGTATTCCAACCAGCCAGGTCAGCGAAGATCAAAAGATCGGCGTGTTGGAACTGGAAAGCCGCATCAAGACCAATGTGTTTGGACAGGATACTGCTGTGGACAAATTGCTGGATGCTGTGTACATTGCACGTGCTGGGTTGAAAGATGCAGAGCGTCCAATGGGCTGTTACTTGTTTGCTGGCCCAACTGGTACAGGCAAAACCGAACTGGCATTGCAGTTGGCAACAGGACTTGGTGTTCCGCTGTTGCGCTACGACATGAGCGAGTACATGGAGCCACACAAGATTGCTACCTTGATTGGTAGCCCTCCTGGATATGTTGGTTATGCTGATGGTGGCGCAGGTTCAGGCAAGTTGATCAATGATCTTGAAAAGAGTCCAAACTCTGTGTTGCTGTTTGACGAAGTTGAAAAAGCACACCCTGACATTCTCAATGTGTTGCTGGGACTCATGGACAATGGCATCGTGACCAGCAGTAACGGCAAGACGGTGGTAGCGCGAAATGCCACCATCATCATGACATCTAACTTGGGTGCCGCTGCCAGTGAAAAGAAAGTGATTGGCTTTGGTAGCTCGCTCAACACTTCGGCTATCACAGACGCAGTCAACAAGCACTTTGCACCAGAGTTCCGCAACAGGCTGGATGCAGTGGTTGAGTTTGAAAGACTCAAGCCCGAAGTGCTTGCAAGCATCGCTGACAAGTTCATACGTGCCTTGAACAAGCAATTGGACACAGACGACCGTCATTTGCGCCTCAAGCTAACTGATGCCGCCCGTGATGCATTGCTGAAAGAAGGGTATTCTGAGACAATGGGTGCTCGTCCAATGAAGCGTGTGATCAACGAACGCATCAAGAAGCCACTGAGCCGCAAGGTACTGTTTGAGAGCTGGAATCAAGGCAATGTGAACATTGACTACGATGGCAACGATTTTAGTCTCAGGTATGACCCGACAAGCTAGAAACTTTCCCGGATTCAAGTATCATATCATCGAACGTCCTTACTTTGGCATGTTCATGTACAAGATACTTTTCCGGGGAGCAGATGTAAATGACACTCCGATCAGGCGCAACTGGGTAAACTCAATGTTGCCAAAGTCGCAGATATTTGAGCTACAGAAATATCGCAAACTGCATGCCCTGATCAGAGATCGTGCCAGAGAACTCAGCGGTGACAAGGACTTTCGATTTAGGCAAGATTCTGGACTCAATGTGTACTTGTACAATCAAGCATGTGTGAAGAATCTTGCTACAGAATTCAAAGATCATGTTATAGGAATTTGGGGGCCATTGGATGATGCACATCAACAGCATGCAATGGCCAGTCCAAAAATACGCACAAGAAAGATACTGTGGAAAGGTCGCTATAGATATCGAGTGGTGCTACACCCGGAACCCGAACATTCCGTTGGGCTTGCTCGTATATTTGAAGAACTGGTATTGGGAGAGGATTATGATGTTAATCGTAGTCTGGAAGATTTCATTACAATTGGACACCCTAGTTCAGTTTTCTCTTGGCAATCCGGAGAAAAACTGCTATACTGTAATGACGAACAACTGATAATGATGATCAGCCTTAGCTGTACAGATGCAGTGCACAAAATTGACAAGGTAATTACACACAATGAACTCAGCCAACAAGAAAAGATTGCTACGCAAGATGCTAGAGAGAAGCCTGGTAACCAGGCATAGCCTGGTAGAATGCCAGATCAAAGAGCCGGGCATAAACGAAACCACGGTGATTGATCTCAATCACGTGGTAGAAGAAGCTGGGGAATTGAGCTTTATTGGGCGAGACATAGACAGCGGCGCCCATAAAGTGCTGAACTTCCGTAGCGTGGTTCGTGTTAATGGACAGCCGTTAGAAAGCCTGTATCAACAGCTAAAACGTCGACGATAAGCAAAAACACTCCAAGCTAACCTCCGTTGCTTTGGGCCTAGGCCCATAAATACAGCACGGAGGTTTTCTTATGGCGAAAATACACGAAGAAATCATTATCATCAAGGTCAGCAAGCTGGTCAAAGACAGCGACGCGGCGCAGGCTATTGCAGGGCAAGACATTGTGCTTGGTCTAGAAGCAGTGGTACAAGAGATGGTTGGTGATGCAGTGGTTGTAGAAGTTATCAAGGAGTAATCACATGCCAAAACCAGCAACAACATTGCTAAATGGCGATGCGGCACAGCTCAATCAGACCGGATCAGCCCAACGAGCTGCCGGTTATTACAGCACGGCTGTGAATGGTGGCTGGCACACAATCAGTGCAGATCTTGTGGATTTCACAGGAAGAATTATCATAGAAGCTACTCTGGTAGCCGATCCCGCAGAAGCTGACTGGTTTGAAGTACAGTTAACTTCAGCCAATGCTGGCGGAGATATCGATGGCGGCACTGCTGATACTGCATCAAACTATGCCCAGTATCCCCAAGACCCTGACAATCCAACTGGTGCGCATGGCGATACCGGAACAGTTGGATGGACATTACGTGGTAATTTTGTATGGATCAGAGCCCGTGTTGACCGCAGTTATCTAGTAGATACTTCAAACGTAGGCAATGCACGTAAGATTTTGATGGTCGTATGACCGCCCGATAACAAGGAATAATAAAAATGGCAACCAGAATTAAACTAAGAAGAGATACAGCCACAAGATGGCAAAACATCAATCCTGTACTGTCACTGGGTGAACCTGGCGTTGAAACCGACACTGGCAAGATGAAGATTGGTGACGGGATCAAGACTTGGAACACGCTGGATTATTTTGCTGCCAGTGACACTGATGCGAATACAACATACGGAATCAGTGCTGAAACAGCCACAGGTGGTGTCAACTTGAGATTGACTGGGTCAGACGCTTCTACGGATAATGTGAAACTGGCTGCTGGCGCCAATGTTACACTGACCAGAACAGATGCCAGCACAATTACCATTGCATCCACTGGTGGCACAGGAGGTCCAGTTCAACCATACCTAGAACTGACCAATGACGCATTTATCACACAGCCTGCGGTACTGGGCACACCAGTTACTGTTACAGCGGCAGCCACCGGCGTGGGTGCTCAGGTCCAAATTGAAATCACAGAAGGATCGGTGTTGAGCTCAATCACAGCCAGTACGCCAGGAACAGGCTATGTGCCAGGTCAGAATTACAAAGTCTTCTGGTATCAAATGGGCGCACCTGATGATGCCAGCAGTATAACATTTACTATAGGTACTGTAAACGGAACTGGTGGAATATTAACCATCACTAATGCGGCATTTGTAGGAACTCCTTCAGTTGCTAATGGTACTATCTTGACCAGCATTAGCCTTCAAGCATCAGTGTTTGATGAAATTGACACAGGGCTAACGCTGACCAGAAGCGGTATTGCGGGTCTCTACAACAGCGAAGCGGAAACAGAATACGACGACAGCACATATCTCAGTCCATTGGGCACAGAGTGGAATTCAGACGGTTGGGGTGATCTATTAGGACTAGGCACACGATCATATACAACCTGGCGTTCAGCATTGAACGGTGCTGTAGGCAACAACATTCTGGCCAGCGAACTGGTCATGCACGATACCATCAATGACAAATATTACAAGTTTGATTTTACCAATTGGGGCGGCAGCAACGGCAGTTATGCTTACACTAGAACTGAAGTAACTGATCCTAACTATTTTCGTAAAACAGACGGCGGCAATGAAGTTGATATTATTATAGCAGATGATGGTGACGGAGCAGGAGTAGGTATTACTCGAGATGGTAATAACGGTATCTACAATCCCTATAGAGAAGGTGAGTGGGATGACACTGTCAGCCCAGATGGCACAGTATGGAATGTAGACGGATGGGATGATCTGTCCGACGTTGAAACAAGAACCTACGATAACTTCTACGCTGCCTATGGCAACGGTCAATTAGGAAATCGTGTTCCTGGATCACAGGCAGTGATGTATGTGGAAGACAATGACACCTATTATGCTGTTCAATGGTTAGGTTGGACACAAGGCGGTAATGGTGGCGGATTCAGTTATACTCGAAAAGAAATAGATCTGACCAAACTCAACGAAGGTGTTAAGTTTGCGGATGGTACTGTGTTAAAATCTGCAGAAGGGTTAGGTCGTGTAAAATCAACAGAATCAGGCAATCGTCGTATCGAGGAAGTTACAGGTAGCAATACTGTTTACGTTACTGAAGTTATTACAACTAACTTGACCACTGTGGCTTCAAGAGCAGTAACAAACGAAAATCTAATTTGGATTGACAGTACAGCAACTACTATAGATGATATCATAAACACTCCTGCAAATTACGGCAATGCTTATGGGTTTGAATTTTCATTGGACAATTCTATCTGGTACCCATGGAATGGCGGCAGCGGTAGCGATGGTGATGAAAGAGCATATAGTATTAACTCAACATCTCCGCCAACTTACCTACAAGGTGACACAGTCTACTTTAGATATAAAACAGGTGGTGAACCCGTGGTATGGTGGGACAAAGCAGAATTGCCTGGAGGCAGCGGTAACTTCCGTGGTGCTGTGATTGACTATCACGCCTACACAGGCGAAGCAACTATCATTGGCACCATACACATTGTAGATGATGACGGTGAAGAAAATATTACACATACTGAAGTGTCGAGTGGCAGCACTGACAGTGAAAACGACGACTTGTGGGTAGTACAAAACGAAGGCACTATCAGTTATCGCAGGATAGACGGTGAAAGCAAGACACTGAAAGTGCATTGGACTGCTCGTGTGTTTTACGGTTCTGAACTTTACGATTAATAGGAAACAACCATGACAAGAATCAGAAGAATAAATGTAAGCCAAGTAGAAGGCGACAATGCCGATAACACCAGCACGGACGAAATTCGTCCTTTTGGCGAAACAGCCTTTTACATAGATGACAATAACAAACTTACACTAATGATGTTTGATGGTGTGAGAACTCACCGTGACAGTAAAGTTCTGAGTCCAGGTGTATTATACGGATCTAATGCTGACGCAGGCGATGGCAGCGGCTCAGACACTATCAAACTGATTCCAGACGCTGGGTTAGGCACCGATCAATATATTGTTGTAGACCCCACAGCTGGAGTACCTGGGCACATACACCTGCGAGCAGGTGGTACACAGGATGCGTCAACGGCTGATTTGTATCTAGGTGGAGAAATAACCAATGTTCGCGTCAGTGATACCACGCTTGATGTAGTGATTACAACCAATGAAATTGGTATTGATCCTGCTCAAAACAGTTGGACGTTTGACAACACTGGTGGTTTAACATTCCCAGGCGGTGCCTCTGTAAAGGATTTACTCGGCGAGACATTAGAAGAAAGTGTATTGATCTTAGGAGCAGGTAGCACGATTGCTGAAAATCAAAGAGCGGCTCGAATAGGACTAAATGGTGCTGTAAGTGGAGTATCCATTGGTGCTGGTACTTACGATTGGTCATTTACTAATGATGGTAGTTTGACATTCCCAGGCGGAATGACTATAGAAACAGAATACGGCGGTAGTACAAGATTGGTCGTAGACGGCAAAAGTAACAGCGTAGATATTAGATCAGATGGTAATATTCTTATTGGCTATAACAGCAGTGGAAATGTTTTTATAGGTAACCCTAACGGTGGAGATCAAGTTGACATTGTAGGCAGCAGATTTAGATTATTAGTGGATGTTGTTCCTACATCCAGCACTGGAGCATCTGGAGATCAACAAGGTCAAATAGCAGTAGACAATTCTTACATATATTATTGTACACAGGACTACGTGGGCAATTCAACCAGTGTTACTACACTAGCATCATCAGGTACAACTGCCTGGGTTGACTCCACAGATTACGCTGGAGATTTAGTTGCAGACTTTACTGCAAATCCCATTGGTTGGACATACAATGGTGTGACCATTGTGAATATTGTAGCTGATAACACTTTTGGTCCGGGATATGCTTTAGAAGGACCGGTTGGTGGATTTAGTGTAATCAATTCATATAATTATGCCCTGGTGAACCCAAGTATGCTTCCAAATATCTGGAAGCGTGTGGCGTGGGGTGGTAGCACTTGGTAACGGTAAATATTAGGAATAGGAATTGAAATGACCATCCAGCTGAAACTACGAGGCGGTACTGGCACACAACACGGCACATTTACCGGCCTTGCACGTGAAGTAACTGTCAACACGACCAACAACACCCTTCGCGTACACGACGGAGTAACGCCTGGTGGTTATGAGTTGATGAAAAATGATCTGTCAAACATCACTGTTGACATATCGGATGCTGCCACACTGAATGGGCAACCAGGCAGCTATTACAACAACTACAACAACCTGTCAAACAAACCCAGCATTCCTAGCATTGCAGGATTGGCCACAGAAACCTATGTGAATACCAAAATCGATGACATACTTGGTGGTGCACCCGGTGCTCTTAATACCTTGGCAGAACTTGCTGATGCCTTGAACAACGATGACAACTTTGCTGGCACAATCACAGTGAGCCTGAGTCAAAAACTCAACAACAACGGTGATACCATGGCAGGAGTGTTGGTAATTTCAGACACAACTCCTGCCACATCAACTGTTACTGGAGCACTCAAAGTGGCTGGCGG
>Ga0222713_10007433_pt1 | contig 10272 bp, 22 predicted proteins | sample C33_649DmetaG_FD_165061 | JGI IMG/M metagenome (GOLD analysis project Ga0222713, IMG submission 165061) | Estuarine water microbial communities from San Francisco Bay, California, United States - C33_649D | ecosystem: Environmental > Aquatic > Marine > Unclassified | place: USA: California... | reverse complement strand
TCAGTGGTACGATGTTCAAAGAGACGGGTATTGGAAAATTAGTTGGTAAGAAAAAGATTATGAGTGAACAAATTAAAATAGAACTTTCCTTTACTATGGAGGAAATGGAGGACTTTCTTTTATACAACTATCCCAAAAATTATCACTGGAAAGATAGGGTTAAGAAAGATGTAATGGTATGGGGTGATGGAATAGTTGTTGAAGATATAAAAGAGGAATTTATTAAGTGTTTTAAGAAAACCCTATTAAACCAAACACTTAATGGTTCAAGACCAACAGTATACAGATGAGTAAAGAAGAATTAGTGTATAGGTTTGTTAAGATTCCTATTAGTGATAAGAAGTTGAGTAATTTGTTATATGCTATTTTTATTACAAATTCTAAATTACATTCACATCATCATTTAGGTCTTGAGAAATACTCAAGAAAACAAAACAGTGGTAATATGGTGAACGTTGTCATTGGTATTAAGGAAGATAAAATACCTGAGTTTGAAGAACTTGCGGGTGTTAAATTAGTAACAAGTCACGACTTTCAAGGAGCAATGAAATTAAATTAATTATGGAAAGAAACTCAAAAGAAGAATTTGAACCTATTGATGATATTGAATATCTACAAAGAAATTTATTTAGAGCTCTTAAAATCCCATTACATTTACACGGATTAAAAAAAAACGATGTTGTTGGTGTAAAATCATTGGAAATAACAAAACAAAATAAACAAAAAGAAATGTATGCGGTTTATGAAAAAGAACCTGCGCACGGTTCACAGAAAGACAGTATTATTATGGGACCATATAAAACCAAAGAGGAAGCTAAAGAAGATGGGGAAAAGTATGGATACCACGGTGATAATTATTATGTAGATATTATTAAATAAAAATGAGTAAGATTAAATTAATTTACGACTTTTTCCGTTTATGGGTTAAATGGGGGGATTGGAAAGAAGCTTGGGAAGATGCTAAATTTATTAACGATAAGACAATCCAAAAGGAGTTGGAAGAAATATCTGTAACAATAAAAGAAAGAGATACATCTTGGGATGACCCACAGTTATCTGACGGAGACTTTCCGAGTTAGATTATGAAATCCAACCAAACTCACAACCGTATTTTTTCTTGATATATCTACCGATTGCTAAATTAAAATCCTGAGGAGTGACACTAAAGAAATCCCACATACTTGAGAAGTGTTGACCATTAGTAAAGTATGAATCACTATCGTGAGATGGATGTCCAACTAATAATACATTGTCCTGATTTATTACACCATACCACTTACCACCACCATAACTATCATCATGTTCACCCCACTCGGCATGTTCAAATTCCTTATCAAGGAAAGGTTTAACGATTTTGTCTAATTGTTCAGGTGTGATAGTATAATCCATAATGAGTGTTATTACATTAAATTGTGAGGGTTACAAGTACGTTCATCTATATTGAGAAACAAATCAATAGGAATGAAAGTCTTAATGAATCTACTTAATTTACCACTTAAATTGTGGGGTGCGTAGTTGTTAAGTAATACAACTATTAAATAAAAGTTTTCATCACGTTCCGAACACGTTACGGCAATATCACATATTTTTTCAGGTCCTATATAATTAACAATCATCTTCTCAATCATATCTCCATATTTACCAGGGATTAAACTTTCCTTGTTTAAGTAATTATTAAGTTGAGATTCGGTAATGATATATTTCATAACTTAAATATTAACTCTAACTTTATCCCCATTATACCCCATATCAGTGAAAAGTTTCTGAATATCTTCTCTAACCATTTGTTTAGTACGATATCCTGAAGTTCTTTTAAATGATAAATCGACTCTAAGACCTTTATCACTAATTGATATACCGATTGAATGTATATATTGACCAAGTGACATAGATTTCATTTTAGATTTTAATTTTTTCTGATTGTTAACATTTGTAAACTCGTCAGTATTATTAATTTTTGACAGATGAGTAAACTGTAATTCACCATGTGAAGGATTACCCATTTCAACACCCATGTAGTTGGTTAAATATTCCTCAAAATCTCTAGCGTATCTGTCAGGATTTTTGTCTGTTTTATCTTTAGACTTAATCATTCCTACAAAATCAACATTTAAAGACATTTCAACATTATATGGAGACTCCTCTTCAAATGATACAGTTAACCATTCAGGTAACTTCAACATCCTTATAATATGTTCAATTTGTTTTGAGTATTTCTCAGTGAATTTAACTGACGGGCGTAATGTTGGTAACTTATGTTGACGAGCGATAACAAATTGTTTACCGATATTAATTAATTGACGATGGCCATAGTAGTTGTCATCATCATCTACTTCTAATCCCACATATCTACAAAACTCTATGTAATACTTTTTCAAAAGATATGACATTGGATACTTACCTGTGTCATCGCCATGAGTTGATTTAACCCAAGGTCTAAAGTACTCAAAGAAAATCTCAATAAAATCTTCATTATCATAATCACTCAAATCCTGCTCTTGTTCAGAGATAATACGAATATAGTGATTAAAATGTGATTCCGAGATAATATATTTCATAATGATAAATATGCGGATATCCAAGTTATAAATTAGTTTTACTCAAAAAAAGTTCGTATCTTTGTGAATATGAATATCACGGTTAAACATATTGAAGAACTTCTTAGTTCCCGAAAGGGGAATCACCGAGTGGTGTTGGAGGATGGTAAATTTATAATTACCACAATTTATGATTATGATAATAAACAAACTAAATATGATTTAATAAAGTTACTCCATGAACATCACAATCCTGAGAATTCATTAAAGGAATATCTTATTAAGTTTATACCTGAAGATTTATTTATTATAAAAAGAGATGAGATTAACATCCCTTATCAAAAAATTCATGTTGATTATAGTTTTAGCGGTGGGACATTTGGTAACTACCATTTATATAACCAAGGAATCCAATTAGATAATTATTCTACTTACATTGATATAAGTCAGATGCCTTGAGTGTCTGATTTATATCCAATATCCTGAAACGATTATATCTTTGGCGTGAGTTCCGTAACGTTGATTAATTAATTTCATTAAATCTTTCTTCCATAAAGATGGGTCGTTAAACATTGTCTCAAGTCTTTCAGCCATATCCTCACCAACAACTATTGTATCAAACTTGGGGTCCTGTATGTCAGGTTGTTCATAACAAGGTTCAGGTAAGTCTCCCTGAAGTTCTTCAGGATAATCACCGTCATCATCATAATGTTCACCATCAACAAGTTTAAACAGGTAGTTATCATACTCATCGGCTGGTAATGTAAAACCAACTGCATATTGGTCACAACAAACTCCCATACCACAATTAAAATCTGCCCAAGTATAATACATATTACCATATCCTTGGAACTCCATCTCTAAGAACTTCCTAAGGACACCACTTAATTTATTTTCTGTTATAATATATCTCATTCCCATTTTCTATCAATATATTCTCTAATGTAATCTTGGATTTTCACCTGTAACTTATCCAAGTAGTCATTCCAAAGTTCCTCACACAATTTTGGTGATTCATCCATATCAATACCAATAAATAGAAACCAATCCTTCAAATTGTATCTGCCAGGTGAAGTAAATGTAAAACTTTCAGGGTTGTTAAACGATAAACTATATGGATTATCGGCATAAGGGTATTTTATATGAGCGGCGTATTCATATTTGTTATATTCATAATACATTCCACCGAATATCTCAGTCTTGTCCACAAGCATATTAAGAAACTTATTGTAGACCTTAGAGTTTAATTGTGATTCTGTTATTATATATTTCATGTTAGGACATATTAGCACTTCTCACGCTCACAACTTTTTTATCAGGGAATAATGATTCAAATACATCTGACATTAGATATTTGTCATGAACATACCATAAAGGATGAGGTAACATCTTTTCAAAAACGTCAGCAAAATCACGACTAAAAAATAATTCACCTCTATCACCACCTTTGTAAATAAGGAATGATAAAATTCTATTATTATCAGAGTCATATAAATTTATCCTGTCATCACTTTTACTATAAGATTTAATCCTATTAATAATTAATGGAACCATCTTATCCCTCAATTTAGGATATTCATCAGAATATTCGGAAGTTCTCCAATCCCTTTCAAGTTCGGACAACAATTCATATTGAGATTCTGTGATAATGTATTTCATATAATCATAAATATATGATATTTATAATTATGAACTTACAAGAAAACATACAAAGGATTAGAGAAATGATGATTTCTGAGGAGATGGTCCAATCGGATGCTTGGAAATCAATTAAACAAACTTTGGATATCCTTAAAAAGAAAAAGAAAGTTTTATTACTAAGTTGTTCTAACAGATATAATTTTGATGATAATATAGATATACCAAAATCCAAAATGATTGCGATGTATCTTAATGAAGAGTTGGGTGATAAGTCAGTTTTAATTGACGTGCCAGAACTTAAAATATTACCTTGTGAGGGTAATGTATCAAGAAAGGATGGAAACAGTTGTGGATTACTAAAAGCAATGCTTAAAGATAAAAAAAAGAATCCAACAGGGAATCACAGATGTTGGGTTAATATCAATGAACCATCGGATGAGTTATGGAAAATATCAAAAGAATTATTTGAGTCAGATGCCGTTATATTTTTTAGTTCAGTTAGATGGGGACAAGCCAATATGTATTATCAAAATTTAATTGAGAGATTAAATTGGTTAGAGAATAGACATACAACATTGGGTGAAACCAATATCATTAAAGATATTGAAACAGGGTTTATTTGTGTGGGTCAGAATTGGAATGGTGAGAATGTTACCAAAACACAAAAAGAAGTCCACAGATTTTATGGATTCAATCCTAACGATGATTTATATTGGAATTGGCAATATACCAAAGATGAGAACGATGAATCTCAAAAGTCTTATGAAAAATCACATAACAAATTTATTAAAGATACAAAACTTTCTGAAATTAAAGAATAATGAGACTACAAGAGAATATAAGAAAAATATTAAAAGAAGAGACAGAAGGTATTGACAGTTTCCTAAGTGAAATAACTCAAGTTCACGATATGTCAGATGAACTTAAAGACTTTGTTAAAAAGTTTATTGAGGAATCAAATTGTAAAAGAATAAACTTCTCAAGGTTTAATATCCCTGCTATGGGACTTGCATTGGAGAGTGGTGTGTTAATCAACTCAATGTCTCTAAGACAACCATTACCATTTTTATTGTTTTTAATCTTCCATGAAGTAGCACATCAATACCAATTTAAAAAGTATGGTGAAGAGATGATGTATGATTGTTATCTTGGTGAAATATCTGAAAGTGACGCTGCTAAGTTTATGAAACAAACTGAAGAGGTTGCTGATGATTTTGCATATAGAAAAATAAGACAATTACAGAAGTTAAAATTGGTTGGACCATACACACCTCCACAAATGTATAAAAACGTTCCTATACAACAGATTACCATGATGGTTAATAATTATAGAAATGACATGAGAAGAAAGAATATTGACTCACCAAAAAAAGTTAGTGAATATTTTTATAACATGGTTAAAAATGAATTATGAATCTAAGAAACAACATAAAAAAAATATTAAAAGAGGAAGTTAACGAGATTTATTCTAAACCATCAGAAAAAATGGATAGAATAATAGAAACTTGGTTAGAAAAACTTTTCTCAGGAGCCAAGATGTATCATGAGGAGACATGGAATACAAGACACGATTTTGAGTGGTGTAATAACGGTTTAGAGGTTGCAAGTATGATATTATTTTTTAACGATGATGAAGATGTCTATGATGACAATAGACCAACAAGTGAGAGAGAATTTGAAAGAGGTAGTTTATCAATCCCAAAGAGTCTTATTGATGACTTAGTAAATTACGTTCCAATAAGAAGAAATTATTTACGATATAAAGTAGAAGAATGGTTTGACGATAATATATTTCCATCGGTTATAGACAAAATGGGGAGAACTGATATACATATTGAAGAAATTAATGAATACCCTGAGAAAGTTGAAGTTTGTGTTCCTCCCGTAGAAAAACCTGAAGGAGTAACCGAAGATGAAATGATTGACCTTATTCTTAAAACTACATTATTCAAAAGGGATGATTTGCTAAGAAGAGAAAAAAATGAACCTGGGTTTATAGAGAAAATTTATTTAGGTAAACTTCATAATGCGGAAATAGAAAGATTGAGAGGTAATTAACCCACACTTTAACAGGTTGTGAGGTCTTTAAGTAATTCATATCTTTGTAGAAACAATAAGGGATATGAAAGCAACAGTTTACATCAACAACGAATATTACTACAAAAGAACTCTTATACTTGACTGTGAGGTTCAAGGGAATAAAATCAAATGGGTTGGTCTTGATACATTTGGTGAGGACTACAGATTCCGTTTCATGAAGATGAGAGAGAACTCATTAGGAACATATGTTATATCAAATTACTTTGGTGGACGAGTTTATATAGATAGTATTGATAAGTGATATATTTATTAATATGAGTCTGAGAGAATCCATAAAAAGAATATTAAAAGAGGAAAATAAATTACCATTAAGTTTCAGAAGAAGATTTCATGAAATGGATGAGTTGTTATTTGAATTGATGAAAACAACTTACGCTCCTCATAAGATTTGTACATATAACAATTCAGAACAATTTATTAACCATCTTACTTTCGACATAATAAATGAGCATATGTATTATAAGTATTTTGAACATATTGATGATTTATCAGAAGAATGGGAATCATTATATCGTATCATGGAAAAATATCTTATGAACAAATACCACACTAAACTTGATGAATATTACCACATTAATTGTGGGGATTAGAGAAAGATTCCGTATCTTTGTGGTATGGATAAACTAATCGTACATATCTTCTTATGGCTCTTCATAGATGACAGGAACAAGCTCAAAAGAGCCATGGACATACTGTTTGGTAACGAGGAACCGAAAGTAGTTATACCTGAAGTTATTGTTAAACCAAAACCTGTTAATAACAAACGGGACGAGATTATGGACGCAATCAAATATCTTAAGAGTAAAACGACCAAGACCAAACAGGACAGGGAGAAAATCCAAATGTTAGAGGTTATCCTTAAGTCAGGACGATTCGGTAATTAACAATTACCTGTGTTATGAATCTCAATATTGTGACCTCTAATTATACCACCATTTAATTTATATAGAAGGTCACTAACATGTTCATATACAGTGTTACGAACTGCTTGGTCATACATATATCTACCCTCATTTTCAGGTAATGGTTTAGGTATAAAAACAACCAAGTCCATGGAGTAACGAGTAGGATAGACATGGTAACTACAATACTTCATGGTGGGACCAATGTCTTTACTGAAGATTATTTTTGTCAAATAAATAATATCTTCCTGTGTACCTTTAAGACCAATCTCATCAACAATCTCTTTTGGTTCCTTACCTGTCATTGCACACAATGTTTTCATACCAAATTTCTCCAATAAGGATTTAAGAGTTTTCTTACTTTGACTTTCTGTTATAATGTATTTCATATGATTAAAGAACGGTATTAATCCAAGGCATTACAGGAAACCTAACGTCAAAACTTGTAAATAGACTAGGGACAAATTCATTATGGTTTTTACTCATCCATAGATTAATTAATTTCCTAATACTGTTATTATCCATATTAAAACCCAAATCCAAAAAAGATTTTATTTTAGAGTGAGAAACGTATAAAACAGTTGACGGTTCATGAAGTACCATAATATTATCTCCTTTACTAACACGGAATAATATACCGTCTTTATCCTGTTCACTACGGACAACTTCAACTCCCTTATAAAGGTTTAAAAATTCCATTGGTTTATTATTAAAAACCATTTCAGCCAAAACATGAGGACCACCGACAATACTTGAAGCAATTTCCCACCCCTGAGTCAGTATAAGATTCCTCAGTAAGTCATTTTTTTGGTTCTCGGTGATAATAACTTTCATATGATTATAAATATAGTGTATATTTATTAATATGAATCTACAAGAACAAATAAGAAAAGTATTAGAGGAAGAAAAGGTTAAAGATAAGTTGCAACAACTTGTCAATAATCAAGAACTTGAGATGGCAATTAAACTTATCGGGGGACCCGAAAATTTAGTGAAAATACTATATGACGGGGATTTAAAAAAGTATTACCAAGAGAATGACATACAACCATATTATATATCGTCAGAACCTAATTTATTTATTGACGATTTATTAGTTCATGTATTAGATTTACCTGAGACTAATGGTTCACGACCTGAAAAACAATTAGGAGATTTTAGATGGACAAGTCAGGGAATGAATTATAAGTTCACCGCTAGATTATATCCTGTAAATTATGCAAGTGGTAAAAAAGTTTGGAGAGTTGTAGGAAGTTCAGGTGACCACGGGTTCGGTTATTCATTCATTTCAAAAAGAAATACGTTAGGAAAAAGAGCAAGAATACAAATATTCAAACAGATTATAGACAAATACAATTTGGATAGTTATAAGTAATATGAACCTACAAGAACAAGTTAATAGAATACATGAAGTAATGGGGATTAAAGACATCTTCGGAAATCTTTTTGGTAAAAAAGAATTAACCAAGGACGAGAAATTAATTAATTTTATTACGGATTTTATTAAGAAGAATTATGAAATAAAACAAAGGGATTCAATTCATATAAAGGGTGACACAACTTATTGGTTAATGCCCGAGGATAAAATCATTTTTTACTATCATAATGAATCCAAAAGATTAGAATATCCATGGTGGTTTGCTGAGGACATTCACAGATTCTTCGGTGATGATAGATTAATACATCTTGACAGTGAAATGATAGGTAATGTTTTTGAGAAGTTATATAAGAAGAAAGTTAAATGGTGTAACGGTTATAGTAGGGTATCTGTATAGTGAAATAATATAACCCAATCATTCACTCCCATTTTTTTACTTCGTAACGTTCCCCCATCTTCGATGAGGTCACTAAAAAACTTTGTTCATCATTGTGTTATATCATTTCCCCTAAGAACCTCATTTACATTTATGGGGGGATGACCCATCCATTTTATGGCCATCTCTACCTTATAGTCAAGAACCTCGGCCACCGACAAGTCTCTGTACAGTCGACCATAATGGGTTGTGTTTACCTTACAATTAAGGACCTCTTCCACCACGTGAGTTCTTGGAGTCCGAACGCGATTAGTTGTGTTTACCTTACAATTAAGGACCTCTTCCACCTTCTTCCAATGAAGGTGATACGTGTATTCGGTTGTGTTTACCTTACAATTAAGGACCTCTTCCACCTCGACCGCATGACTGCGATGCTTCCTGAATGTTGTGTTTACCTTACAATTAAGGACCTCTTCCACCCAAGAAGAAAGAATGGGGCCGAACTCATCTTCATCAGTAATAGAAAAGAACTCAAAGAAAGTACAGAAGAAACCATACTTCCACCACATAGTTCCATTATCATTATAAATAAAATACCAATACTTATTATCCCTATCAATAAACCATATTTCCTCCTTATACCTAATAATCTCCAAATGAGATAACTCACTGTATAACTTCTTATATATAATATCCTTCAATTTATTACTAATCATACTTCATTATTTAAAACTTCCTTCACCACAGACCATTTAAGATTTACACCGAGAACGGTTGAGTCTACCTTATATTTTAAAACCTCTTCCACCTGTAATCGTCTAAGTGCACCAACTGAGTGTGTTGTGTCTACCTTATGATTTAAGACCTCCTCCACCCAGCCTTCAGCATTCAATTCCCAAGTATCTGTTGTGTCTACCTTATGATTTAAGACCTCCTCCACCCAAGAAGAAAGAACTGTAACAAATTCATCTTCAGTTAAAGAGAACATCACAAAGAAATTGTTAAAGTATTGTAGTCTCCACCATAACATATTATTAAACGTTTTATACATAAAGTACCAACTTTTAAGATTTCTATCGATGAACCATATCTCATCTTTATAATGAATAATTTCTACCTGAGACAAATCATTATATAGTTTCTTAAATATAATATCCTTCAATCTACTACTGACCATAATCACAAAGTTAATAATTAATTTCCAATAAAACAATACAATTACTCACTCAATCCTACCGTTCATTTCATTCACTACGGTTTTCCTTCGTAATCATATAGTATTATTGTTCATTATTTTGTCGTGTTCATTGTCACTGAACATATGATTATACTGAACAG
>Ga0222713_10007431_pt1 | contig 10272 bp, 14 predicted proteins | sample C33_649DmetaG_FD_165061 | JGI IMG/M metagenome (GOLD analysis project Ga0222713, IMG submission 165061) | Estuarine water microbial communities from San Francisco Bay, California, United States - C33_649D | ecosystem: Environmental > Aquatic > Marine > Unclassified | place: USA: California... | reverse complement strand
CTTATAGTCTTCTACAATTTCCTCCTTCAGCCCCTTCATCTTTAACGCCCATGCTTCTTCCTGTCTTTCCACCTCCGCTTTCTTTTCCTGAACCCCCCTCTGGTAAGAGAAGTTCTCCTCTTTTAGTTTATCTCTCTCTAGTTGTAAATCACTTATTTGTTCTTTTAAGTCTTTTACAGTTTTTTCGTACCCTTCTACCATAGACAGGGTATGGAGATATTCCTTAATTTCCTTATCCCTCTCTCGGACATATTCAATGAATGTATCCTTTGGGAAGTCCATGTTAGTTATCTCTTACAAGAATCGTAAGGGAATTAAGTGTTGCGGTTGCTGTAACAGCACGGCCAGTTATCTTGAATTTGTTACAAGCAGATAGTGGAATATCATGAACCGTCAAAGAATTTCCGCCAGTAGAATATGTTGTTGAGTCAATAACTGCGTTAGGAAGGTTCTCTAGGATATTTGTATTTGGATCTTGGATAGGAATCATATACCATGTCGTTCCAGTATCTGGAGAAACATAATATCTGAAGTCCACTTCAGTCGCTGAACCTAGGGCCACATTATAGTAAGCTGTAAGTTGAGATTTTGAAATATCCTTGGCATCTGAAATGGTAATCAATGTTGTCTCACTCGCAGTTACAATTGATGTAGTTCCAACGTAAGCAGCAATCTGTGGATTATTATAGCTTATTTTTTCCATCTTTTTTTTCTTTACGAGTTGGCTTTTCCTCGACCTTTTCTTCAATAACTTCTTCAGAAACCTCCTCTTTCTTCTCTATCGGCAGGTCAGATTTCGCATCTTCAATAACTTCCTCAAGAGTAGCCTCTATTACTTCTACAGCAAAACGCTCCAAGAGAGTCCTTGCCTGAAGATCAGATACGGTAGTTCCATCCTTTCCAATATAAAGAGTTGTTTTTCCATCAAATTTGAATTCAAATGGTTCTCCTTTTGATTTGACTATTTTCATAATTATTACGTTAATTTATAAACAAACGAGAATTTATCAGCAACTTCTTTTGGGAAGTACCAAACTCCATTATCTCCAGATTCAACACCTTCCGAGTTTTGAACCTTTAAGTATATTATACCATTGATATTTTTCTGTCCGAATACTTTCACTGCGTGAGGCATATAAGTAACCCATTTATCCACCATTGATACAATTCCATCGGTTATGAATGTCCACTCTGGTTGCCATTGAATTCCCACAAAAAGAGACACGTTATTGTGGTACATCTCCTTTCGACACTCATTAAACAAACTGAACCCCCATACCCTAGAGTAATCATAGAACGGTAATACTACCGTACCATATTGGGTTTTTACCCCCTTACTCAATACAGCCTTTATTGCAGTCCTTGGTTTAATACCAAATTCTGAATCTTTAGAGTTCTGATACAAGAAGCTCGAATCAATAGGTATTCTCAATACATCTTCAGCTATTGCCGAGATAGCACACGAGGTGCATTCATCATCAGCTTTCTGTTCAAAGATAGTGATTGGAGAATGCACCTCGAAGTCTTCCGTTGGTAACGGACGAAACATCATTTATCTTACGATTAGATACTTCGCACCAGTTGTTGTAGCAGAAGCGAATGCACCCGTAGATGAAGCGTGTAGCAACACAACACGAACATTGTTGCTTGCTGTAGTTGAAGCATACGCAGCGCTTAATACAACCCAAGTAGGGGTAGTGGAAGCAAGAGTTACAAACACTCTATCTCCGTTTGCCGCACCAGTTACTGAACAGCTATAAGTTACAGTTGCACCTATTGGCTGTGTTGAAGAACCAGTACATGAACTAGCTGTAAACTGTCCGTGGATAATCGTTCCAATCGCAGTTCCAGAAGAACCTTGAGTTGTTGAACCATTAACTACTAGACCGCTAGTTCCGACTGTTAGCCCAGAAAAATTTGTAGTTGCACCGAAACGCTGCTCTGAAGTCATACCTGATACTGCATATCCAATTACTAGAGCAATAACAGCTACAACGACATAATTTAATATATTTTTCATTTATGTTTTAGTTATCCTTTCTCATCACTGTCTCCCTATTTAGAGAGACAGAGTGAGAAAGGAAGCTGTTAATTACTATGAGCTGTAAGCTGCTCCGCTACCCTTTGAACCAACTACATTTAACCAAGAAGTGAATCCGTATGAGAATTCCTGCTTTAGTTTAAATACAATAGAGTCAATAGATTCGTCTCTCTCTACCTTCATAGATGTAGGAACGAACTCAATAGCCTCAAGACCAGTACCTGTGTCTGACTCTCGAATATCTTCATCAACCATGAACCACTGTGCTGTGTTTGCAATAGTTGAATCGTAAGAACATACGAGTAGCGCTGGGTGGCTCTTTACAGAGACAATAGCACCCTTGTAGACGTTGATCTGGTTCTCAGCTGTTCGTGTCTCCCATTCTGATTCATTCATTTGCTTTGCAGTATTGATGATTGAACCTGTGTCTGGAGCTACGATACATACCTTGCCTGTCATACGAGGAGCTTCATCACCAACATCATCCTTGAATGTGTATCCAAGCTGACGAGCGGCCAAGAAAGCTGACTCAGAAAATGCCATAGCAAGACCTGATGAGTTTACTGCATTTGACTGTGTAGCACCACCGTCTGCACGAGCGTGTGAAGTAGATATAAGTCTCTCATTCAATGCTGTTGCATTTCCGTCTAGACCACGGTTTCCTCTTGCGAAGAATCGAGCGTCTGGATAAGAAGTAGGAGCTGTGAAAGCAAGGTTGAAGAAATCAAAAGGGTCACGGATTCTCTCACGCTGTGCCTTGATAGATAGCTTCTGACCTCGGTTAAGAGCTTCTTTGTACTGCTTTGCCTCTTTCCAATCTCTTTCCTCTGGGATTTCTATTTTCGCAGCTGATTGATTGTTAGGGTCGTACACAGCAGTCTCATATGTACGAATAAAGTCTGTAGCAGGATACTGACCACCAGCCTTACGAGCGCCTAGTCTCTGGGCTGAAGTAGTACCGACATGTCGCCAAACGGCGCGCATACCGTCAGTGTCATTTGCTCCAATCTTTACGAATAGACCATCTGCCATTGGGTTTGAACCAATAACAGAACAGTTTTCAAGAGCCATTAGGGAAGTCTGTGCCTGATTTGAAATTGCATCAAAATCTGCACGAACCTTGACAAGGAAAATATCCGTTGCGCCCTGATATAGTGAAGGATTCATATATTGTTATTGATTATAGTGTCTTGTAAATATGACCGAAGACCTTTGTCGTGCTATAAGGTGTAACACCAAATGACACGAAATGGCTTGCTGTACCTGTGCTTGCTACCCATGTCGACTCATCTAGGGAACCAGCTGTACCTGCAACGATAGTGAAGAAACCGATACCTCCTGAACCAGTTGTAGTACCAGCTGCATCGTCAATCAAACACTCATATTCCATAGGAATATAAGAAGGAAGATAAACTGCTGCAATTTGTGCTACCGTCTGGTTATCTGATGCTACTGTCTTTGAATTAAGTTCGAGAACAGTACCATTATCTCCCTCAAGAGCAACTGCAACACCGAGAAGAAGGCCAGAGCTATTTGTAGCAGGAAGTACGAACGCTGAGTTTCCAGCTGTGCTAGGAATTATAGCGTCATACTTTACTACAGCCTGGCTATTCGCGATGATGGCTGACTTTAGGTCGAAAGATGGAATTTGTTTTAGTGGTGTAAATGCCATAATATGTAAAATAAACTTGTAATGTTGAAACAAGTTTATTAAAGAAACTATGTAAGCGGTTGATTAAATCACCTTCCAACCTTTTGTCCCTTTACCGAACATCAGACCTTTCTCTGCGTCATCGAGACTTAGAGGAATACCCTGTACTCTGGCGGCCTTTACCGCCTCATACGCCTCATTAGAATACTTCTTGCCTTCACTACTTCCACCACCAGAGTTTGAACTTCCAGCAGAAGATGCGTTGTAGTCAACAGCATTCTTTTCAAGAATCTTATTAGCTCTTTGAGCTTCTATAAGTGTATCAGCATTAGCCTTTGCGTAAGCCTTCTTGAAATCCCCATATATCAAATCAGCATCAATCTTTCCCGAATCAACAGACTTAAATTCTTCATCAAGACTTTTAGCTGTATCTTCAGTTAGTCCGAAATCAGCAAGAAACTTGGAACGAGCCTTAACCAACTGCTCACCGCGGGCTTTCTCATGGAATTGTTTAGCTTGGTCTGAACTAAGATCGTCGGTCTTTTGCTTTAGGTCTGCTTTCGCTTTCCTTAGAGCTACTACCTCAGCAAGGTCTTTACTTTTAGCCTCTTTCGAGAGTGAAAGAAAAGTCTTGTTGTATTCCTTAGTTTGCTCATCAGTGAAATCTTTCACCAACTCGCTTACATCCTCACCTCCCAACTCCTTGCCTGCAATTTCTTTAATATCCATGTTTTAGTCTTGATGGCGGCGGCCCACCTTAAACGCCCGTTAGTTGTAATTTTACTTCCGATGTCCGCTACGACTTATATAGCAAACTAAGCGAAGGCCTTATTACTTACAGTATAACACTAAATTTAACTATTAAAACTTTTACTCATAAATTCCTTAACCCCGTCCAATGGATTCTTCTCGACAACAGGACTTTCAGGTTCTATTTTCTTTATCTTTTCCTTTGTTACAATAGCCATAATCACACGAATGTATAGAAGACATCCATTTAAGGTGGGAGCATCTTTAGGACTATACATAGCACGCTTCTGCAACTGGAAACTCTGATACATTAACCACTTTTCTAGAGGCACACGAGCAGTTTTTAAGAAGTCTGTGGCAGGTTCGTTTACAGACTTTGGTATCTCACCGATTAAGTCCTCAATAAACAAGTCAGTTAGCTGTCTTTTGTATAGTTTAAATATTATTTTAAGCATAGTTATCTAGTTAGCATACCTTGACCACCCTTACTCATTCCACCCATAGACATACCTATTGGAGATTGTGCGGACGATCCCGCCTGTCCAGCGCGGTTTAATCCCTGAAGCTCTTGGGGCATCTGTGAGTTCATATTGGCGTTTCCATAAATCTGTTGCATGACAGCATCTTTAGCATAATCCTGTAGATACTCACCATTCTTCTGTAAGAACTGCTTGAACACCTTGCCAGGGTCAGCAAGTCCCATAGGAATCCAGATGTTGATAAGTGGCTGTAATACAGTCTCGTAATACACAGAACGCTCTATTTCATCAGTCTTTTCTGGTTCAAGGTCTATAGAATGTATATGGAATTCAAGATTTTGTATCAATTCAAGCGGTGCTTCTATGATTTCAGTCATCTTTCCCTTTTCCATAGACTTCTTGATGGCCTCAAAATACAATTCAAGAGGATCTGTAGAGTCTTTTACCAAACGTAGTTCAACATCCCCAGTTCCACCTTGGGCAAGAGGCATGTCTGGGATTGTAAGTATCTTTAGAATTCTATCTGATTCATTCTTAAACTTTCCAGTTGTATAGAACTGAAGCATTGTCTTTAGAATAAGAATTATCTCTTGTCGTACCATGTCGTAGTACATAGTAAGGGCAGAACCGATAGCCTGCTGTCTCAATTGTTCCATCTGGCTTATTTCTTTTGCTGACTTTGGTTGTACCGACGGTACAATCTGTGTAGATCCGCCTTGAGCCTGAGCAGTCATATTCTGCTGAATAGAATTCATTGAAGTAAAGAATGAGTTAGAAGCCTCGCTCATTTCCAACTGCTTATATGCAGAGACATCACCAACAGGAATAATCTTTCCTGTCTTGTACACGATTTCTGGAGTTTCGATGTCAGATGAAAGGATAGGCTGGTTGATTGCGCGCAATTCTCTCTCCATGAGCATTACAAAGGAAGCATTAAGCATCTTATGAGAGTCCTTAATCTTAAATGGCATAGATAGACCGTATGCAAACTTCTCATCAATAGGTTCATTTATAGATGAAACAATAGGCATCATCTTGTGATTGTATGGCATAGGAGCGGCGACAATGTTATCCCCACTTCCAAGTTTATTTATCCATATACCATTTGAAACAATCTTGTATTTGTCATTGTCAGTATCGTAATCCCTCAAAACTTCAATCTTATTAGTAGATGTTACTCCAGTTCCACCGAGGAGGCGGAAATATAGAGAATCTTCTGCAATACGAGCACCCTCGACTACAAACTTACTAGCGGGATATTTTCCAAATTCAGCAAGGAAATCGGATTTCTCCATTTGAGTCTTCCATATAATACGACCCTGCTTCTGGATATTCCTTTCATATATCTTTTTAAGATACAGGTCTTCAATAGGGATAATTACAGTCTCAACATCATTCCAAATAGCGCGTTCTTCCTCGGTAATCTCGAATATTCCCTTATCTAGGTCTACCTTCTTCAAGAAACGCTCCATCTTCTTTTGGTTATTGAATCCGACATGAATAAATACAGTACCATTGACGATTCCATACAACACCTGCCAGAATTTCTCCACCTTATCATTACCCTTGAATCTCCATCTGTTATACAAACAAGAAAGAATCTTTATTCCATAAGAATCAAGATTGTCTCCAGTAATACGTGGCTTAATATTAAGCGCGGTTATCCTAGACAAGAACTCCATTACTTCTTTACGAACAAAAGGAAGATTCAGGCTCAAGCCCAAAGAAGATAGGTCTTCTGACTCAATAGAGACGAAAGAGTTCCAGAATAACTCACGAGATTTTTTAAGATAGTCATCGAATGAGTGAAATTGAAACTGTCTTATACTTCCACTTCTATAGTTACGATACTTAAAATACTCTTGGTAGGTATCACCCACTTCTTCTTGTTCCTTTTTAGATAGGAAGAATCCTTCTTGTTCTTCTGGTTTTATTTTGTCTTGATTCATACAATTCTTTTACCTCCAGCGGCCGAATACATTTGTTCCTGTGTACTCGATTCTCCAACATTATGTGTTAAACCTAACTTAATCATTGGTAGTATGTGATTTCTCCTCATTCTAGGAGGTATCGAATACCAAGTATCTGTATAAAAAGCCATGACCATTTTTCCATTCTTCGTAAGCCTGTAAACGTCCTTTTTCACAAGATAGTCAGCCCGTAAGTTGAATCGGACAGCTTGCTCTCGTAAAAAATTACAAATTTCAGCTTTCATGTTCTTATTTTACCACAGGTTCTTCTATATCTACGATAACTGAATCAATTGTTAGGAACATACCAGCCATAGAGATAGCGTTTTTAATACATGACTTTTCAACCTTAGTCGGGTCAATAACTCGATCAAGAGACTTGACGTATTCCTTTTCAGATAAGCCAGAGGAGAGTAGAAGTCTGTCATAAGGGACATGACAGGCATCTCTAAATATTCTAGAACCTTCTGTATTAAGGACATTGTGAACAACATCAGAGACATTCTTTAAGGACAATCCTCCACCAGTCACATACCCGTCCTCAATAGCGGCCAAACAAGCACACACAGCGTCGTCTACTTTGAGCTTTAGATATGTCATTTCAGCAGGAGTAGAGGCGCCAACTTTCAAAAGGACAATAGAGCCAGTCAAAGACGCGAGTCGTGTCTTTAATTCATCATTGTTCTTTTCTTCCTTAATCTTTAATTTAAGTCCATCTACTCTATCTAGATATATTTTCTCTTGAAACTCGTTTAGAGTATTCTTGACAATTAGAGTCTTATTTTTTGTACAAACAATTTTCTTCGCTGTGCCGAAATGAGTAGACAGTATATTCTTTATTCCCTTATCTTCAGTAATAGCAGTAGCACCAACGAGAGAGGCAATATCTTCCAAATCCTCTTTAGAGCGTGATGTTTGAACTACACAAGTAAACAACTTTCCTGCGGTTTTGTTTAGTATAATTGTCTGTAGAGCTTCAGCCTCAACTTTCTTACAGATAATGAAAAGTTCTTTAGCACCTTTCTCAAGGGCACTATTAAGGACAGGAACAATGTCCTTATTAAGCGAGAATGATCTGTCCGTTACCAAAACCATTACTTCTTCAAGCACAGCCTCACCTTTTTCATTAGACACCATGTATGGAGAAGCGTATCCAGAATCAAATTCCAGACCAGTAACATTCTCCTTTTCTATCAATTGTCCTTGAGACTCTTGGACAATTATACGCCCATTATCTCCACTTTGTCTTATAGATTCTACTATAATTTTAGCTATCTTTTTGTCCTCAAGAGAGATAGTGGCAATGTCCAATAGGTCTTTATCCGATTCTATTTTTGTCTTTAATTTATCTATTTCTTCAAAAGCAAGTAGGGCTGATTCTTCTAGTTCTTTCCTGAAAGAAACAGGGTTTGCTACACCAAGTCCAGCTTTTACTAGTTCATACGACAGAACAGTAGCTGTAGTTGTACCATCTCCAGCTTCCTCATTAGTCTTCTCGGCTGATTGCTTGATTAGGTCTGATCCCATAGACTCCACAGGGTCTTCAAGAGAAATAGAGCGGGCGATTGATACTCCGTCATTAGTAACTAAAGGTTGTCCCCAGCGACGATAGACTACGTTCTTACCCTTAGGGCCAAGAGTAGAGCCTACAGCCTTAGCAACCTTCTCAATTCCAGCAAACATCTTATCCCTAGCTTCTGTACCGAAATATATTTTATTTTTCATTATTTTTTATTCTTCTTAACTCTTTTTGGTAATTTCTTTTTTGTCTCCATCTCCTTTATATACTTTCTCAACTTAGGTGTTGAGTAAAATTTCTTTCTTTGTGCTTGTGATTTAAATGGCATGTGAGTATTATACTATGACTTTAAATATTTTTGTAATTCATCTATTGCATCTTGCACAGGAGGCGACCTATCCTCCGTTCTCTGCATTCGTACCACTCTAATAATGTTAGTTATTTTGGAAGTTTGCATAAAATTTCTTTATATCGACCTGAATAAACATTAACATTTTCATGAATAAGTCCATTTAACAAGTATTCATATATCGACGAAAAGTAATTTTCATATACTCCATTAGTACCATTAGTATAATAACTATCAGTCTTAGAATGACAAGACACACACAGTATCTCTCCATTTACTTGGTCAAAAGTTAGTGGCAGTATCTTTATAGATGTTTCTATGTATTGCTTATTAACGATCCTTTTTAAGAAGGAGAAAATAGAAGCAAATGGTATTCTGTGGTGACATTGCAATTTATCTTGAGACCCACATGAAACACATCTATAATTACATCTGTCGTATACTTCATACTGCCATAGTTTATATCTTATGTCTTTCTCTATTCTAGACCTAATATTTGAGTATTTAAATCTAGTATTAGGTAGTCCTTTCATATTGGCAATACTTATCTTGTTTCTGTGCTCTATGGAAAACTTCCTTCCCTTCATTCTTGTTCCTAGATTTTTTACATTAAACTTTCCAGAACAGGTTCTAGAACAAAATCTAGTGTTCCTTTTTTTCTTGTGTGGAGGATAATAAAACTCTTTTTTACATATTTCGCATGGTTTAAATCCATATTTTCTGACATTTATTATTTTAAACTTACATTGATTAGAACAAAACTTAGCCCCTAAGCTAATCTTTGTTAGACTATAAAATCTATCTTTTCCACAAACAATACATTTAATATGTCCCCCTTTTTTAGGTAAAATACCAGAATTAAAACACTCTTTACAATAAGTAGAAGTCTTATATATACTTTTTTTACACAAAATACAGTTTTTCATACTCGTAAATATTTTTGTAATGCACCCACCATATCTTCAACAGGCCCACTCCTTGGTTCAATTTTTTGCATCCGAACAATTCGAATTATATTACATGCCAAATATTCATATGCGCTACGATAATCAGAACCACCGTCTGTTCCATGTACAGGTTTGGTAGTAGATGTTTTAGAAGTAGACTTAGTAGCGGCGGCATACTGTGAGTTGGCAATAGCATCATATAAGTCCATTACACCTTGAGAATCCTCATTAAATACAGAGAGGGGGAGAATACGAGCGGAGGCCATTCTACGAGAGTTATGGTCTTCTGCATAGTTATTGACTGTTATCTTCATCTTAATGAAGTCATACATGTATTCTTCTGTACTCTTATTTAGAGGAAATTTCTTAGCCTTAATATCTAGTCCACTAAAAGCGTAGTTAGGTTTCTTCCACTTTCTAACTTTATCCAGTACAGTTTTATAGTAATTCATCTTATAGTGTTCTGGATTGTAGTCTAAAGATGGATTGATAAACGGCGCGTACCATTCCCCATCTCGATTTTTATTGGCAACACATTCAATAATGTTGAACTTACTTCCAGTATA
>Ga0222713_10007428_pt1 | contig 10277 bp, 14 predicted proteins | sample C33_649DmetaG_FD_165061 | JGI IMG/M metagenome (GOLD analysis project Ga0222713, IMG submission 165061) | Estuarine water microbial communities from San Francisco Bay, California, United States - C33_649D | ecosystem: Environmental > Aquatic > Marine > Unclassified | place: USA: California... | reverse complement strand
ACGTTTGGATTTGATACCGATGATACCTTCATACCTTCTTTTACAGTAAGAGCATAATCGAAATCAGGAGAAACGTTATCACCAACACCTTTTGATGGTACAAGCTGATACACACTCAGCGTGGTATTTGCTGGAACATTTAGTTTGGGTTTGTATCCCAATGATTGGGCTATCGTAAATACGTTTTTCTTTTCTTGAGCTTCTTCAAGAATTGATTCTCTTAATTGAACATCGGTATAATATGAAAGTACATCACCAACATATGATGCCATTTCCATGAACATCATTCCAGGCGAAGCCTCATTAAAATCATTATATGTTTGTGGGAAGTAGTTCTTTGTAAAGTCTATAAGATTTTGTCTTATGTCACCAAAATCACGACCAATTAAGTTTACTTCTTTTTTTACTTTGTCTGCCATTTATATTCCTTAAACTATTGTCATACTTCCTTGTGATGATATATTCATTGTTATGTTTCTATTAGCACCAGTTTCGGTTACTTTGTAATTCAATGATATGTTTACTCTATTAGTGTCTTCATTTACATTTATTACAATCGAATTGATTATAATATATGGTAACCAAAACTTTATATCAGCTGTTAATGAATTTGATAAAGACTCTTCAAGGTCATCGGTAAGTTGTTCAAATAATAATGAATAAACATCAGTACCAAAGAATGGTTGAAATGGGCGTTCACCCTTTCGAGTTAACAACAAATTTTTTAAGTTAGAGATGGATTGTTCTTCCGTGGTATATGATAGTTTAAACAAAGGTTCACCACCCAATGGTAGCATAACACCAATAGCAGTGTTCCTTTTTAAATCAAGTGGATTTATTTTCCATTCTCTACGAGTAGCCATTACATACCTTTCTTCTTGGCATCAATGGCTTTCATCAAAGCTGAATAATCTTTTGTAAGAGCGTCAACAACAGCAGCACCAGCTTCAGTTTGTTGAAGTTGTTCTACTGATATGGATTTACCGTCAGCACTTTCTAATACTCCGCTTTGAACCGAACCAAATCCTTGTGCCATATTCGAAGTAAATACTCGACCACCACCCATGGAATTAATACTACGCCATTCACCACTATCAGCGGTCTCATTTAAAAGTTCAGAGAACTTACCACCAAATGATACATTTGATTTTTTCTTTGGAGTTGATTCAAATATATGTTCAACATCCAGCGGGTCTTTTTCTAATATTGATTTTTTAACCGGATTGGATTTAATTTCGTTAATAATGGATTCACGGATAGCTTTTTCACGTTTAGCCATCTCCTTTTTTACTTCCTCTTTAACGATTATTTGAATCGCTTTAAATAGTTTATTTGTGTCCATAGTAATAAATATCTTTACTTTAGTTTATTTTGTTTTCGGTATCATTACCATTTTTATTATTGATACGAGCTTTTTTAATATAAGTATCAATCGCATCACTTATAATCCTAGCAAAGTCTTCAGTAGAACCACCACCAGGTCTTTTTCTCAACTCTTCAAGTTTTGTAGCTATTTCATTTTTGAGTTCTGTTTTATTAAGAGCCATATTATAAACCTTGTTTTATTTTTAAAAGTATTTCGGCAATCCTTGGATGTGGGCCTGTCGGACCTACTGCTGTCGGATATAATCCTTGAGCCAATATTTCTATTGCTTCAATTATTTTATCTATTGTTGTAGCATTAGCAGGCGTAGCTAAAACTATATCTTTATTAGATGATAAAATTACACTATCAGTTTTAGAGTTTATAACAACTTGACCAGAGTTAATTAACAATTGTGGTTTATTGTAAAAAGAAATAGGAGTTGTGGTTATTGGTAACGTTTGAGTTTTAAGAGGTACTGTTTGAGCAGATGTCATCCATATCGAAGTATCGTCTTTGTTGATATCTTCTACTACAAACTTATTATATCCACGACTGATACCAGCTCCATTTCTAAATATTGTAATTGGTGATTCAGGAGTTGTCGATGTCCACGTTGGTTCAATGGTAGCACCATCTACCAATATGTCAGTTTTTTTTACATTCCTCGGAGTGTACCCAAATCTTATAGATTGACCAAATCGACCTTCTAAAATAACATCACCAAGAAAACCTTGGAGTTGAGATACGTTTGGAGATTCAACGAATCCATTACCAAAGTTAACTGAAGAGTCGGTGGATGCTCTAGCAGGAATACCAGCTGAAGATTGTACTATAGCTGCGCCAGCAGATGTACCAGGTTGTAGGTAATTTAATTTGGGTAATGAATTATGATTAACATTGAATTGTAAAGATACGGGAGATAGATAATAGTTTTTGGCTTTTCTAGCAACAGCTGATGATGCTGCGTCTGAACCTACAACTATGTATACTTGTTCACCGATTACAGGAATTTGTCTAAAATTCATAGATAGTGGATAACACTCTATGTTACTACCAACTCCACCTGAATTACTTGATACTGTAATTGAATTTACTAAATTCGGGTCTTTATCGTTTAGGTTTATTTTTTGTACTGTACCTAATTTCATTCATCATCCTCGTCTGATTGTTTAGGTAAGTCTTTTTCAACTTCATCCATAGCAGCCATTAACTGCTTTTTCTCTTCATCAGATAATATAAATCCACCAGTTTCAGCAACAGCGCTGTCTTTCATCATACGTTGTACGATAGCGGCTAGCTTTATAAGAGCATCGTCATTCTTAACTGATACATCGAGGTATTCCTTAATGAGTGGAACGACAACAGCCGCATCGTTAAGATTCCTAACGAGCGGCTCAAGTTGTGCTATCAATAATTTTATTTGTCGGTCTTTCTTTTTCTGATTCTCATAAACATCTTTCATTAAATCAGAAAACGTTTTACCTTTAAATATTTCTTCGTGTCTATCCATTAAATTCTCCAATTCGGTGTGTTATACTAATATTATCGCCACGGCTATAGTCGGTATATAGTATTACATATATGGATTTCATCTTACCAACTACCTTTGTGATATATTGAGTTTGTACACCGGTTCGTTCTCTTATAAGTATATAAAGAGCCTTTTTATTATATGAGTATAGGTTTTTTCGAGTTCTGAATAATTCAGTAAGAGCATCTGCAATTTTCCTATCTCGGTCTTTGTCAAATAAGCTGTAAATGTTATGGTCCATGTATCTGACATAATAGTCCATAAAGTCAGACTGCATTTCTGAATGTTGTGTTTCCCAAACTTCATTCACAATGTTTCGTGATGTGTCAATTAAGTCAACGTCTTCACGAGCTTTGAACTGAGCGTAGTTCTGATTGTTCTCATTAAAAAGATAGTTTCTTGCGATAACCGTAAAGTAAGAAAACGCTCTACCATTTTCACCCTTAAACTTATGAATCTTTTCGTTTAGAAATGCAACTACGTTTTGTTTAACATCCTCATAAGGTACATCAAAATAATAAGTTTTATATGTGTGAATTACATTCTCAACTAACTTATCAAATGGGTAGTGTATAAACCTATTATAGATTTTATTTTTCAACCGTTGGTCATCACACTTATTATAAGCATTTATGGCCATTTCGGTGATTGATGTAAAATACCTTTTACTCTTCGGTTTGCCCGCTCGTCTCGCCATAATATTCCTCTAAATCTTCTACAATTTGATACATCTCCTTAAAAATAAAACCGGTCTCATCATCAGCTTCAAACGACCCAATTTTGTCAATCTCTTTCATACGAGCAATAGCATTATCAATGTGTCCTGCCATATTTGATAATTGAGTTTCGGACATTTCATATTCAGTATACAAAATGTCGTATTCAGCTTCAAGGGCTTCATATTTGTTTAATAGATTGTATGTTGAGTATAATAAAACACACACAACGAGTAATAATAAAATAGTAATAATCATATTAGTCTTCAATTAAATCTTTAAACGCATCAAACACATCAGTAGTACCAAACCCACCATTTGTAAAGGTTTCAGCAAGTTTTGGTTTTGCGGATGGTCTACCATTTGGATTACGAGTTGACTTTTCAGCTGACATTTCATTTAGCCATCGTTCGTTTTCAAATCGAGCCGCAAATAAATCAGCAGTATGCATTACAAATGGTAATGAAGTTTTTAATGCAAGGTCTTTATCAAACTTGATAAAATACTCTTTGTTATTTTCATCATATAGACCATCGGTAAGTTTAATACCAATCCACTCTTCTTGAGTACATTTAATTCCAAAATAATTCAGCAAGTAAAAAGTCCTATCGGTTAGATTCATCCAATGAATGTTTGAATTATATTTGTAAATCTTACCTTGATTTTTTACGTGCCATTCAGAATCATTCTTAATATACAAATCCTCTTCAGGAGTACCAAGTTTACCAAGGTCATGATGTAGTGCTGTAAATATAACATTCTCACGAGTGTAATCACCCTGACCCATTCCAAGTTCCGTGTATAGGTCATAAATCTTCAGAGCGTTCTTGGTAACACGAAGAACGTGGTCAACGTAGCCGCCTGGAAAAGCATTGTGAAAATGTTCAGTAGATGATGCTGGGGTGTAAATCATACGTTCCTCAAAGTGGTCGTACATTTTGTTTAGAGCATCAAGTCTTTCTCCGGTGAATGTTTTGTTGATGACAGAACGGAATTTTTCGTAGTTCGATACCAATTCTTCTGCGCTAAAATAGTTAATCATATATTAAATAATTTGGTCAATAATTCCTAAATCCAATGCTTGTTGAGCATTTAAAAAATAATCTGACTTTTGATTCTCTTCCCAATACGTTTTATCCTTTTTGGTGAATTGACTCATGAGTTCATTACATTCATCCTCAAGTTGTTCGGAGAATTTTGCGTTTGATTTAACATCACTCAATTTACCAATAGCGAATGTAGACAATTGGTGTACCATAATTTTTGAGTGTTTACTTGCACTACGAACGCCCGTACCAGAAGCGAGTAATAAAGCAGCGGCTGACATTGCCATACCTCGACAAATAATATTAAATGTAATACCTTGAGATTTCATAGTATGAATGTAATCAATCAAAGCAAGAGTTTCTACAACATCACCACCTGGTGAATTTAACATGACATTTATCGTATCAGCATTTGGATTGATTTTACGAATCAATCTAACTTTAGAGATAATATCAAAAGTTAAACCATGTACAATCTCATCTTGGATGAGTATAACATTATCGGTAAAATCAATTCCGTAATCAAACTCACGGAAATACTTACGTTGGTTATCCGAATCTCTACCAACCGAATCGGTATCTTCATATCTAATATTAGTCGTGTCTCCGGTGGTAGTTACATACAATTCATCCATATCGTTTTCTTTTATTTTTTGTTTTATATTGATTCAAATATACGAAAAATATTTCAGTTTTCCAAATTATTTTCGTTTATATCTGTGTACAGTTTGTTTTTTTGGTAAACCTTTGTCAATCTCACCATATAATTCTTTTGCAATATCATCATCCGTGGGTATGAAGACTACCTCTTCTTTTTCTTTTTTAACTTCAACTTTAGGTTGTTCAATTTCAATCGGAGCATCTTCTCCGTTTGTATCGATTGGTTCTGAATTTGTAATTTCTGGCTGTGGTACTTCTTCATCAATGGTATTGATAGTAGAAATCCCATTATCAACAACGTTAGTATGATTGTTATCAACATCAATATTGAGTTTGTCATCTTGCGATTCCTTTTTAGTTAATTTATTTAGAGCTATAACCATCGATATGGCTAATGGGTCAAATACAAACACAATCAAAAGTGTAAACCAGTTGACTATGGTATTCATTGGTTTGCCTGTTATTTCAGACATATAGCGAAGCGGGCCTACTTCAGCAGCTACTTCGTTATTGGTTTGTAGGTCTAATATTTCTAACTCCAAACTTGTAACGGAGTCTGATAATACTTCTATTTTTTTTGATATAGATTCTCGTTGTTCTACGGCTGTGGTTAATTGTGATTCTAATGATTTACGTTGAGCTGATGATGTACTTGTTATTACATTACCACGAGAATCAACTCGACTTTGAGTATTGTTAGCAAGACCGCCACGAAGTGAATTGATTGATTCGTTTAGTTTAGTTTTTTCATCATTGTAGTATGTTAATTGTTCTTGGAATCTACCCTTCTTTAATTCGACCACACTAACTAACTTATCAGTAGCACCTAACTTATCAGCGGTTGATTGATATGCTGATGTTAAGAATCCATAGATACCTACCGATGTGATTAACATAAGAACCCCGACTGCGAGAGTTAGATACCATTTCATCCAACCGGCTTTATTCCAATGATTATGTAGGTATGATGCAAGGATAAGTTTAGAGAACTCCAAAGCCCCAGCCATGATTATAACTTCAGTACGAGCACCTGCGAAGAGCGAACTCAATCCAAATACCGAATAATAAGCCGCTGAACCGGCGAGTGCAAACGTACTGATAACCATCAATACGATAAAGCCATTTTCCCTTGTTAAAAACTTTTTCATTATTTTTTCTAAAACCTGATTTTATTAACTTTCTAATCTGTACTTATTATCACAATCAAGTTGATGATAACCGCTTAACGCTTAAGCAAACAAGCTGCTTGTGACTAACATAAATATCAAGCAGATTGTTAATAATGATATATTATCAAGCATTCCCCATACTATGCCCTTATGAGTGTTTACCAAATTTAGACAAATAATCTAAAACAGTCAGCTCTTTCATCTTAGCCTCAATGTCAATGTCAAGGTTATGACCATATGTATTGATTTCTGAATAGATGTAGTCAGAGTGTGCTTGTGGTTTAGCAGTAGGGTCTTCCAAGGTCTTGGACTCCGAATAATGAACAAGTGGTTTGATGTTACCCCATGTGGACATAGCAAGTTCGAGAGCTTCTTGTTCGGTCAGTCCACCGGTATTAAACGTGTGGTGGTGATAATCGAAGACAATCGGAATACCAATGCGTTCGTGGATGTACATAAGGTCTTTGACTGAATACATACTAGCTTTATCATCGTTCTCAACAGTCAGTCGAGTCTGAACTGATTCTGGCAGACGTTCGAAGTTTTTACAAAACCTATCCATAGCAGATTGCTTGTCACCATACACACCATTACAATGTATGTTAATTAGGTTGTACGGAGTTCTCTCTAATCCCATAAGGTCAAAGTGTTCTCCGTGTAGAGAAAGGTCTTTGATGGTGTTCTCAACAACTTTCTCGTTAGGTGATACCAACACGTTGAATGGACCAGGATGTGATGTAATACGTTGACCATATGATTTAGCCAAAGTACCTGCGCCCTTGAGTACATTGGAAAACTTTTGATAGTCTGGCATCTGATTGAGCTCAAACTCACTAGCCCATGGAACAAGGTCAGAGGTCATACGGAATAATCCAAATCCGTTAGTATGATTCCACTTGATAATCTCTACCAAGTCTTTTGCGTTTTGTAGAGCAAGGTCAGATGACCTACTAATACCTTCGGCAAGAAATGTTTTTCGTATCATAGACCGGTTGGTAGTAATCTTGTTCTTACCAAGGGTCATGTTAATACAGCAGTAACCTAATTGTGTCATATCTTTTAGTTATATACAAATGTAATAAAAAAAAAGGACTTATACAAGCCCTTTTTCATTTTATTTTAAAGTTTTTCAAATTTCGGTTTTAAAGCCTTCCAAATTATCTTATCGTAGTCCTTATCATCCCACATAGCAAACATTATTGATTTAGCTATTGGGTGATGGCCTTTGATATGTTCTGCGAATTCTTTCTTGGTTGGTTCTACTTCTATATCACCATACTTACCAAATCTGAAGTAATCATATGTTTTACCCAATTGATTCCAGTATTGGTAGTATCCGTAATTTAAGCTACTTACATACATTTTAACTTTCTTGTAGAACTCATCGGGAACATCTTTAAGGATGTCGTCAATATTACCACCATTTGAAACCAACTCCCATATTGCTGTAGTAGATAGATTGGTCATAATCTTATGGAGACGAAGATACTCTTCACCTTTGATTTTCATTCGGTCTCCATTGGAGAAACGAACTACAAATCCTTCAGCATCATTTGATATGAGTGACTTTAGTGTTGAGTAATTTTTAATACCATCGTATTTTTTAACGAGTACAAATCCCTCATTCTCCATTTCTGAATATTTACATTCCTTACCGGTAGAGGTTTCAATCACACCCAAAACAATCAGTTCTTCTAACCCATTGTAATTTACTACAACTCGGTTTTCAGGGTATATAATTTCGAACAAGTAAGTGTAACCCTCATATGTTCCGTACTGCCAATTGTATTTATTTAGGATTTCTCTACCCTTAATCGCTTGGTCTGAAGTAAACGACCCACGGGTAGCAAATACGGGATTACCTTCATAGTAAAAGAATATACCCAACGACCCATCCATTTTTTCATATACTTCAAATTCAGAAGTTGGAGTGTGTTTACCCTCTTCCATATTAAAGAATTTCCTAAAAGGTCTAGCTATAATAGTACCTTCAGAATCGGTCACCAACCCACGACACATCAAAGTAACCTCATCCCACAATCCTTCATACTGTACTTTTTCAGTATAGTTCCATATGGTCAAAGGTAATGTAGGATGAGTTTGTTTGTACAATAACCCATCGTTATGATATTTGTTTAATAACTTTAACATAATTTAATTTCAAATCGGTCTGACATTTGTTTTACTTTATCTGCTGGACACCCGTGTTCGTTAATCCCACCATGTCGATTCTCAACAATTATTGAATAAACACGATACCCAAACTCTTTAGCCAGATTGAAGTAATATTCCATCTCCCACTCTTGCGTAAATGTGTTGGAAACCACAATTCGGTCAACATTAACTTGTGAACCGTCAGTAGACATCCATGCTCGTGTTTGTGTTTGACAATACTCATGAGCATTTTTAATTTTAGATGCGTCAAACTTGTATTCACCATTTTCCATAAAGTATTGGTCGGCTTCCATGTGAATACCACCCAATGATTTAGCAAGTGTTGACTTTCCCGAACCGGGTACTCCTCTTAATAAAAATAATTCTTTCATAATAATCTTTTTTCGTGATGGTCTTTAGGTAAACATAATTTCTTGATAGGTCGGTCACTTAATAACGATAGGACTTCAGACAATCCAATTGGATATAATCCGTTACCATCCATACCGACATCCATAGCCCTACCTTCTGCAATACGATGTTCTGGATATAAGTGACAGTGGCCATGTAAGTGTATAACCCCAGCATTCATATTGTCCCAACTTGCAATTGGATAGTGCATACATACAAATGAAAACTTATCAACGAATTTGCCATTTGGAATTCGTAGGTCAAGATATAAGTAATCGTGAATCGAGTTAAATAACCTCTGAATGTTTTCTTTATTTCTACGGATGTGGTGGTCGTGGTTGCCTAATACCAAGTGTATATTCTTACAATTGATTTGATTTCTAAACTCTTCGATTTTATCAAACCCACCAAATGACCAATCACCCAAGTGAATTAAAATATCATTCTCACCAACCACTTCATTGATGTTGTTTACGATGGTGTTATTCATGTCTTCAATCGAATCGAAATGACGTGACGTATCATCAGCATCTTTCCAAGTCGTAGTAGCTGAACAAATGTTTGCGTGTGAATAGTGGGTATCTGATGTAAACCATAATCGTTGACCCTTTTCTAAAACTAATTTCATATATCTAAACTATTTGGTAAATAAAGCAATGTTGGATTTTTCTTTTGGATGTCAATGTCAGGGTATTTCTTTTTGAATTCCATAACATCAAATCGTTTGGTAATTAAATGGTAACCATTTTTTGTTGGTATTACATATTCTACCTTAACACCTTCCGGTCTGAGCGATGTGATAAACTGACTCAACTCTGTTACAGCATGGTAATCAGTTGTATCAATATCGACAATCCAACGTTTCTCCAAAGTTTTAAGTTGGCCAACAACAGAATCAAACAAATTTTGTTGTTTATGCTGACCATTACGAATCTTTTCGGCAAGAGCAACCATCATCTCCAAAGACACATCTTTGTGGTTTTGTTTTTGAACGTGAATGTAAGCACGAGCTTTAAACATCTCACATAGTTGCATGATTTCTTCATATCTCTTTTCAAGATAATCAATACTCTCAACACAGTAAGTCTTAATTGTACGAACCGATTGGTGATTTGCTTTGTCTGTAGTTTGGTCTTTTTTACGTTTAAGAACATATAGCATATAGAAATCACCTTCGCTCTCGAAGTTAAGGAGTTTCTTTATCAGATTTGCGTTATCAATCAT
>Ga0222713_10007426_pt1 | contig 10281 bp, 14 predicted proteins | sample C33_649DmetaG_FD_165061 | JGI IMG/M metagenome (GOLD analysis project Ga0222713, IMG submission 165061) | Estuarine water microbial communities from San Francisco Bay, California, United States - C33_649D | ecosystem: Environmental > Aquatic > Marine > Unclassified | place: USA: California... | reverse complement strand
TTTCATTCATTTAAATAAGCTAATTCACCATATAGTTTTTTAGCTGCTAAATTATAAGCTCTTTTTGCTATTTCTAAATTTTCATATAAATCTAAATGATAAGTTTTTTTATTTACTTGAATAGATACTTTATATTTGTTTCTTGTACTATGATAATTTATTCCTTTTAGATTTAAGTGCGTTTTACATTTTTTTAAATTACGATAAACTCTCATTGAATAACTGCTAGCTGTTAAGTTTTCAATTTTAGTGTTTAAAGTATTACCATCTATAAAAAATAAATATTTTGGTAAATAACCATGTATTAATAAAAATATTATTTGACCTGTTAAATATTGTTTACCTTTTAAAGTTATTATTCTGTAAGTGTTATGATTTTGATATTTTCCTCTATATATTTTTAAACCACCAGCTTCACTTCCTATTTTTTTATTTCTATAAGGAGGTTTCAACCAATAAATTTTACCATCTTTATATCTAAAATATTTTCTAGCTTCTTCAAAAGATAACCTATTATGTAATTCAACTTTTTCATGTTTTATTGTTGGTAAATTTGCAATTTTTATTTTTAATTTATCTTCATCAGGTAAATAACATCTCATTTTAAATAGTATTTTTTTTAGTGCTAATTTTTTAATTAGCATGAGAGGAATGCTTATTAAGCTAGTAATAATTTACTAGCTTAATTTTTATCAAATATAGTTTTTAATATATAACTTATGATAATAATTAATAAAATTATAATCATAAAAATAGATATAATACTTGTAACCATAAAGTTTAAAATTTAGGTATTATTTCAATAGATTTAATATATAAACTTGTAAATGAATTATCATTATTTTGCATTTCTAATTTAGATTTTATATAAATATTATTTTTTTCTATATTTTTAATAAAATCAGCAGTTTTATTTAAAACTAATTCATCTCTTCTTTTTAATTCATCAATAGTAAAAACGTTTAATCTAAGTAGTAATTCAGTTAATTTATTATATTCTGGTTGTTCTTTATTTTTACCTCTTCCTTGTGCTTTTATATGTTTTATATCTGGACTAACATTTGTACCTGTCAATATAGTCATTTTTATATTTTCTTTACTTCCAACAATTTCAAAAATAAATTTGAAAGCTTTTTGTGTTACATCATCAGCTAAATATCTTGTAGTTCTTTTTTGACTAGAATTGATTAAAACTCTATCTATTTTTACTAATTTACCTTTTATATAGCCTTTATCATCTTTTAAAGGAGTGTTAGCAAAAGTTAAAAATTCATCTATATCATATACTTCGCCTGTTTCTTCATCGTAATTTTTAGTCATAATTATAAACCTATATATTTTTTTATTAAAATTTACATTGTGTTATTTACAATATACAATTTACATTAAAAAACAACAATAAAAAAATTTTTTTTAATATTAAAAAAAATATATTGACAAAATAATTATATATATTTAATATTAATATATGTATAAATTAAAAGATATAGGTATGATATGAATAGAAATAGGAAACAATGGACTTTATCTCTTAATGATGAGTTAGAAAATGAAATTAATAATTATAAAAAAATGTATAACTTAAACGAGAATAAAGAAGTCTTAAGTCATTTATTAAAAAATGCACTTAATTTAAGTACTAATACATTAAATTCAATTAATAAAATTTGTGATGAATTTCAAATTACAAGAAATGATTTATTATCACCAATAATAGAAAAACATATTATTAAAACACTAAAAAAAGATGGTGTTGTTAAAGAAAAAAATAAACATACTTTAAAAGCTGAAAATGAGTTATTAGAAGTTTTAAAAAATATTGTTGAAGAAAATAATAAGAAACCATCTAAAGAAAAAAAATTTATAACTCAATCATTGGTTAATAATTATTTAATAATGCACAGTGATAAATATAAATTGAAAAGCATGCCTGTAATAAGAAGAGTTTTAGCTGGATTAACAGATATAGATATTAATTTTATTAAGGAATATCACCAACAAAATAATTTAACTATTAATAGTAATTTAAGAAAATAATTTTATGAGTACTCGGGCAAATTTAATTAATATTTTTATAAGAAATCTTGAGAATAACATTAATATTCAAAATATCTGTATAGATGAAAAAAAATATATTGATAATAAATATATAACTATTGGAAGTCGTAAAACAACTTATTCTGAATATAGAAAATTTATTAAAAATAGTTGTTTAATTGACGATATAAAAAATCAAGCCTTAAAAATTTTAAAATTAACAAAAAATGAGGCTTGTGATTATAGAGACAATAAAAAGGTTCAAGTATACTCAAAATTAAATAATTTAAAAGTTATTAAAGATATTGAGGGGTATATAGAGACAGGCATTTCTCTAATAAAACAATCTAGTTATATTGATAAAATTCTTGGTTTTTGTTGTGTTACAGGTAGAAGACCCGCAGAGATCGGTTGTAGTGCAGATTTTTCTTTTGTAAATATAGAAAATTTAAACTTTATCGGGCAATTGAAAACTAAAAACAATGAATTAAAAAGTTATGCTATACCTTGTCTTATGAATACAAGCGACTTTTTAAGGTACTGGCGAGATTTTAGAGAACAACACACTAAAAATGTAATTGATAAAAACGAATATAGTTTAAATGATTTTTACAGTACAGAATTAACTAAAAAATTCAATTCTTCTTATTCAAAAGATATGTCTATGAGAGTAAAAAAGTATTTTAAGAATTTTTTAGGTGATGAAGTAACTACTTATAATTTAAGGCATACATACGCAACTATAGCAACAATGAAGTTTAATAATATGAGTGATAATCTTATTCATGATGATGTATTTAGAGCTAAAATACTTGGACATGATGAAAACGACCTTGATAGTGTTAATACTTATAAACAGTTTCTAAAAATATAAATAATTATGTCTAAAGAAAAAATATGTAAGATCTGTCAGGCTTTTAAAGATAAAAATTATATTGATGAAATAGTATTACATATTAATAAATTAATAAAATCAAAACAACCAACAGATATTTTAAATAAAGAAAGTGGGTTAAATTTTGAATATTATCGTTATAAATTACATCGTGATAAATGCCTTATCAATTTTGAAATTCCAATTGAAGAACAAAAAATTGTATTAAAAGAAAATATAAAAGATAATGAAAATTCTTTTAATTCTTCAACAGATATAAAAAATATTGAAGAATTTGATAATTTAAAATTTATTGATAAAAATAATATATATCAAAAAATATTAAATAGAATTTATTATAAATTATTAATAAAAATTGATAATGATAAATATATATCTAAAGAAGAAGTATCAACATTAAAAAATTTAAATGATTTAATTAAACAAAATTATATAGAAATTACAGACAATATAGATAATTTTAAAGATATAGATAAATTTGGATTTAATTTATATAAAACTATAAGTTCTTATCAAACTTATACTATTGATCAATCAATAGATTTGATAAAATTAATACCTATAATAAAAAATAACTTTCAAATTGAAGAAGAAAATAAAGAATTAACGGCTAAAGAAAAAGAAGCTCAAGAAGAATTTATGGATAGATGGATTGAATTTAAAAATTTAAAAGAAAAAGGAGTTATTGATTTTATAGCAAAAAATTTAAATTTAAGACAAATGGAGTATGATATTTTTTATGCTAAAGAACCATATAGAAAAGATAAATTTGATATAAAAGATTATATCTTAATTAAATAATTGTTTAAAAGATAAAAATGCCTAATAAAAAAGGAGTTACTTACAACTCAAAATCCGTATTAATTCTTAAAAATTACACTTCCGAAGATATACAAAAACTTTTAAATAGCGGTTCTTCTAAAAAGAACATAGCTAATAATTTAGGTATTCATTATAAAGCTCTTGATAAATATATAATTGATAATAATTTAATTTATAATACTCCCAATAGAATTAAAAAAGTAAAATATAATAATAAGGATATAATTAATAACGATCCTTTAGAAAATTTTAAAAGAATATTTGCTGAAAGAAAATTAAAGAGAACATTAAAAGAGTTAAAAGATAATTACGATTAACTCTTTTTTATAAATTATAAATACTTTTTTACAGAATAAATGTTCTCTAAAACTTCTTTTTCACCTGCGAGAAAATTTTTATCGTTCAAAAAATCAATAAGTTTTATTGCTAAATCACAAAAAGCTTTTGGCACAACTACCCACTGATTATTTGTTTGAGATTTAAGCCACATAGATAATTCATGAGTATTTACACCATCAATTTTAGTAAATAACAACCTCATAAATTCTTCTTTCGGAATAGAACGATCTTTTATAGACATAATAATACCTTAATTATTTATTAACTTTTTATATTGTTCTTCATTAATAATAAAAACAGTATTATCTTTATATTGGATAGCTTGTGTTTGAATTAGAGACTTATTAATGATGATATCTAGAAATAATCTTGCGTCATTAGCTGGTAATTCTTGGAGAGTGTGTAAATCAAAGTCATATCTGTAATTATTATTCATATTAACCTCTTAGCTTTATTAAAAATGGTGCTAGGGGCTGAAGAAAATTATTACAAGTAACAATCCGTGTTATACTTCACGCCAGAGGCGTTTATATATAACACACCCCTAGCATAAAGCTTAAAAGGTCTTAAGATGATATTTTGATTGCTAAATGATATTCTTCAGTATCACTAACATTGATAATTCTATTAAATAAATTGATAAGAATAAAGAATATTCAACAATAATTAAATTAGTTTGAGATTGTATGCGTGAATGCGGTTACTTTTATCTTCCCTGATTTCATAACTAACTTTAGTTTTACTCTCAATAGTTTCAAGATTGATTTTCTTTAGTTCGTTGTAATGAAAGAATATGTCTTTTGTTTTATCATCAGGTTTAATAAAGCCAAAACCTTTATTATTACTAAACCATGAAATAATTCCAGTTTTCATATAAATATAATTTAAAATAGAAAATTGTTAGGATTATTATAATTATTAAGTGCATCAAAATAAAATAATAATACCTAACAATTATATAATTTAGTTAAATTAAAGATTTTGACAATATTTAATGAAAAAATAGATATTTTTTTTTTGAAATGAATAGGAAATTTTGCTATAGTTCTTTTAGGAAAAATGAGATGAGGAAAGAACTATAGCGGACTAAAAAGCGACTTAATCAATACCGAGCAGGTTTTTGATTAATTCATTAAATAACATAATTAAAGAGATAATTAAAGTATTATTTAATATAACTAGATTAAATTATATAATATTTTCTTTTCATTATCAAATTTAAAACATGTTTTTATTAATAAATTATTAATTATTAATAAAATATTCTTATAGGTTCTATATAGTTTTTTACTCCTCTAACTTAATTTTTAGAGGTTTATTTATATGAGCTATAAAGACGAAGAAAATCAAAAACAACCTGTTATAAACAATCACTTAAAATCTTTATATGGTTTAGATAATGATGTTCAACATCATTATTTTGAAAAAATACAAAAAAAATACTGGGAAAGTTTAAAATCAGCTAACGATAATATAAAAGTTCAAAGAGGTGATAATGAATAAAATACCTCTTGATATCTCTCAAAAACTTACTGGAAATAATAATCAAAAATATTTTTTTAAAAATTGTAATTACAAACTGACAGGTAAAAATAAAACAGGTTATTGCGGATATTTTGATAAAAAAAACAAGCCTGCTTTACCTTATCATAAACATATCATACCGGATGAGTTGGTAAATTATCCTATTAATGAAAAAGATAATATTATATGTCCTTTAGTTGTAGATACAGAATTTACAGCTTATATAAATGATTTTAATAAATTATCTAAAGATAAATTAAAAAATGTTAATAATCGTCAATTGATACAAATTGATAGACTGAATTACTTAATTAAAAAACACAATCCCGATTTAAAAGGAATTTATGAATTAACTAAAAGTTCGGAAGTTCAAGAAGTAAATGTTGATTTATTAGAAGATAAGGACTTTAAAGCTGTACCTACTATTCATTTAACAACTCAAATAAAACATGTTTTATACAATGATGAAGAAATTTTAGTTAATCCAAGATTAAAAGATTTTTATGAGAAATTTATAAAAGATAAAAATTATTTATATCCTTATTATAATGAAAATTCACAATCTCATATTTTTGATTATCTAACTTTAAAAGGGATAGATTTTAAGTTAAGTGATAAAATAGACTATTCAAATAATTTAGAAAAAGAAGAATTTAAAAAATATCCTACCTGTACTTTTAAATTATATGCTTATTTCTTACTTGCAGACTTACCAAAAATATTTCAAAACGAATTATTAATAGATTTAAAAGAAGCTTTCAAAAATAAAAGAATAACACAAGAACGTAGACTAAAAACTAACGGATATTGTCAACAATGGCATACTTTTAGACTTATTAATATTAACGGGATTGATTACAGACTTGTTTTTGATTTAGTTGATTTAGGTTCTATACAAGGAGCTATAAGTTTAAATACTCTTCTTGAAAATCTTGGAATGGATACAAGTAATAAAAATTTACTTGATGATTTAAAAGATAATATGTTGCTTGCTATGATTGAGAGACCTGAAGATTTTAAAAAATATGCTCTTGGCGACTTAATTGTTTATGAAGCTTATATAAAACACAATGATTCTTTTAAACAAATATATAAAGAGAATAATATTATTAATTATTTTACAGAAACAAAACTTACAATTGGAGCTACTGCAAACGATTTTCAACAAAATATGTTATTAAAAGAATTAGATTTAAAAATTCCAAATACTGAGAATATTGATAAATTAAAATATTTTACAATTCCAGCTAGCTCAGGAAATTTAAAAAAGATTATCAATTCCAAAGAAAGAAGAAAAGAAGAAACTTTTTTAAAAAAACAAATTATCAGTAAAGTTAGAGGGGGAAGATGTTACAATAATAGATTAGAAATAAATACAATATCAACAGAATTTACCTTAGCAGATATTGATATTACTGGTGCTTATTCAACTATAGCTAGTACACAATTTTATTATTTCGGTTGTCCTGTAATACAAAAATTCGTAAAACACAAAGTTACTTTAAGAAAGTTTTTAAAATATTATGAAAAGAAATATTTAATTAAACGAGGTTTTGTATTAGCAATAGAAACAAAAAATAATCTTAATATTGAACAAGATTTAATCCCGTCATGGAACGATTTAAGATTTATAAGAGAAAAAGTTTTAAATGAACAAGAGACTATATTTTCAATAGATTTACAAAACACTTCAACTTCTATTTACACAAAAGAGTTAATAAATTCAACTATTACTTGGGATGAATTAAATATTATTAGAAGTGAATGGAATAAAAAACAAATAGATGATTTTCTAGACAACGTCTACATGATAAGTGCTTTATATTATCCAAAAAATTTTGAATGTAAAACTAGAGAAGAATTAGTAAAAAATAAAGAAGTACATAAAAGATTTACAGATGCAATGCCTTATTCGGTAATAGATAATGAAGACGACGACTATAATCATTATTGGTATAAAAATAATTTCGGTAAATTAATAATTGATAAAATTATTCAAAAAAGAGCTGAAAATAAAAAAATCAATCCAACACTAGCATATTTTTATAAATTATTAGCTAATACTTTATATGGCGTTAATGTTTCTAGACATTTTGAAACTAGTAATATTCTTCTAGCTGCAAATATTACAGCTATGTGTCGTTGTGGAATGTATCTAACAGAAAAAGCTTTAAATATATATCAAACTATTACAGACGGAGGTATTTGCGAACTTAATGAAGTTATAAATTTAATGAGTAAGAAAATAGATAGCTCATTATTTGTAAGAGCTTATCAAATGAGAAATCAAGATTTATCACAAAATCATAAATGGAAAAACACCCCTATAACTGAAAATGGTAAAAGAATTTTATTTAAAAAAGGTAAAGGTTGGTTAATTGATGGTGAATACTATGGTAATATTGATAGAGATATATATGTAAAATTATCAAAACAACATCAACAATATATAAAAATTTATGGTGAAAATCATAAATTAACAAAACAAAAAGAGATTGAAATTAAACCTTTTGAGGAAGAAATAAAGAAATTATTTAATAAATTAAATAAATTAGTAATTAATCATATTAAAAAAATATTTCCTAATAACGATTTATTCAATGGCGAATTTGAAAAAGTAAAAGTAGATGAAAATGGTTTAGCTATAAAAGACATAAATAATAATTACATTTATGAAAAAGTAATAGGTATATTCAATTTTGAAATAAAAAATTTATGTAATTCCGTCAGTTTTCACGGCTCGGCTGATTACATGTATAAAAATTTAAAAGAAGAAATAACAACAAAAATGCGTGGATATGATGTAAAGCCTAATATAGTAGCTTGGAAGTTAGAAAATAATGAATTAATTTATGATATTGATTATTACAATGAAAAACCGCCAATTCAAAGATTTTTAGAAGACTTACAAAACAGACCTGAAAGCGTTAGAATACCATTACCATTTATAAAAACATCTATTTTAAAACCAGCTCAATTTTCCAAAGAGTTTAATAAAACTTTTCAATATAGCAATTTAAAACCTGGCGATGATTTTATGGAAATTGTAAGAATACCAATACTTACAATGCGTTTTAAATTTCAATCATTAAAACAGCATAAAAATTGGTTGAAGTATTATAACGCTTTAAAAAGAAAATATTGTTTATCTTTTGAAATATATTACATAAATAACGATGGAACTATTAATTATAAAAAAATGATGTATGAGATTGATAAATATATAAGTGAAGGAGTTATAAACCCTAAAAAGATATATGATAAATATAATAATCTAAAAAGGGATATACAAAAAAATGTATATATACAAAATTATATCAATCTTATCAATTGGTTAAAAAATGTAGTTAGATTAAGTATAATAGGTAAAAATAAATATATTATAGAAAATTACACTTTAAAAAACAATGATGTAAAATACAAACTTAAAAAACAAATACATTATACAAAATCATTTTATAACTCTTATGATGATGTTAATACTTATAGCGAAGATAAAGCTTTTAGAAATTACGAAGATAATACTTAATGCCAAATTTTAGCGTCATATAAATTATCATAAAGTATAAAACATTTACCATCTTCAATTAAATCACGCTCATGTAAACAAGCTTCGCAATAATTATCATCATACAATAAAGGATCGTAAAAACTCCAAATAGGGTGATTTTTATTATCATATAAATTGATATTGGTTTGAGAGTTTTTTATAAATTTATTATCATTAAATAAATTATCATAAGTATTATTAGCCTCATCACTATCATATATTACATAATTTAAAACTATTTTACCTTGAGACTTTAATTGTTTCTCATAAGAAAATATATGTTGATAAAATAAATACTCATCATAATTAAAATCTTGCCAAATTTGATGTTCTTTTTTATTCATATTTAAAAATATATAATCTTAATAATGTAATTTACATTATAATATATATGAATTATTTAAGCTAATATATAAGGAACTTTATATTTAATAATCCTTTCATCTCTAGTAATTAAAGTTAAGTTTTCAATTATAGCTTGAGATATTAAAAGCCTGTCAAAAGGGTCATCGTGATAATTTTCTAAATTTTCAATATATAATGTATGTTTAATAGTTATAGGTAATACTTCAAAACCACATTTTAATATTATACTTTCTAAATTATCAGGAACTTTAAGTTTACCTAAAGATTTTTTAATAGTAATCTCCCAAGTATTAACTGAACTAACAAAAATAAGATTATTAGGATTACTAATAATTTCTTTAGATTTATAAGATAAGTTTAAATTATCTTGTATCCACCAAATAAATGTATGTGTATCTAACAAAAAACCCATCATATTTTACTATAAAATTTAGATAATAATTCAGGTGGTAACTCATCAAAATCATTAGATATTTCAACTTCACCTTTACAAATTCCAGCTTTACGAGGTGATAATATTTTATTAAATTTAATCAATCTAACAATAGGTTTTCCTGCTTTACAAATAATAACATCTTCCCCCTCTTCAACTTTTTTTATTAAATTAGATAAATGAGTTTTAGCTTTATGTATTGTTGAAACTTGCATTTTAATAATTATTTTAATTTAGTCTAGTTTAGACTAAGTTTAAAAATTAATCAACAAAGATTAATCTAGTGCGTAAAATCTATGCTGTAGGTTAAAAACT
>Ga0222713_10007423_pt1 | contig 10284 bp, 5 predicted proteins | sample C33_649DmetaG_FD_165061 | JGI IMG/M metagenome (GOLD analysis project Ga0222713, IMG submission 165061) | Estuarine water microbial communities from San Francisco Bay, California, United States - C33_649D | ecosystem: Environmental > Aquatic > Marine > Unclassified | place: USA: California... | reverse complement strand
CGAGAGCGAGAGAGAGAGAGAGAGAGAGAGAGAGAGCGGCGACGATGTGGTATCACAAGATTCTGGACGACGACGATGGGATGCGGTAGAACACATTCATCGGAGGCCACGGTCGAGGGTCGAGGAGGGAGGCTTTGCGGTCGTCGACGACGACCGGGGCGGAGGAGGAGGCGGAGGAGACGGCGGCGGCTTTGCGGGCGGCTTTGTCTTCTTCGATCGCCGCCGTGGCGGCGTCGGGTAAGATCGCGGGATGACGCATGATGAACAAGAAGGCGATGGATGCGACCCATTTGATAGCTCTCGGGGAGACGATGGTGAAGAAGGTTTTCATGAGGACGCCGACGACGACGTTGGTCACGAAGCGAGCGACGACTTCGATGAAAATCAACGCCCAGGCGAGAAGGACCAGGGCGACGACCGCGCACGCGGTGACTCGAGGTTCGTCCCAGTCCAAAACGCACACGATGCGTTCGAGCACGCCCGCGGCATCGTCTAAGACGACTTGCGCATCTTGAATCAAGCGCGAGATTTCATCCATTTGGCGCTGCAACGACGCCAGCGGGTTGAGAGATTCGAACGTAAACGCTTGTTTCTCTTTCTTGTCATCCTTTTCTTTCGCCTCGGCCGCTTTGGCCTGTTTCTCAGTCAGTTTATTTTCCTTTTCCTTTTCAGCGAGATTTTTGCGCTCCTCTTCGACGCGCTTTTTCTCCGCCTCGGCGTCTTGACGCTTCATCTCAAGCTGCTCGGCACTTTCGGGGGCAAAAGCCAACCCGACGGAGAGCCAGTCGTCTGGAACGCAACGCTCTAAGACGCGTTGGTATCTCGATGGAAAACGCGACAGCGACTGAGCCGCGATGCTCAAGAGAATCATCGGTAAAAATGTATTCGGATAGTGAATCACGAAAACCATAACCAATTGCGCAAAAGCGGTGAGCGGAATAGATTCCCAGCTGAACGCATAAGCAAAGTTATCGCCGATAGATGAGAGATTTGTCACCACGCGCTGTATGCGAGCGATTGAACTCTTGATGCCTTTGATGTTCACATCATGATTTGAAAAGTCCAGCAGTTCTTTTGAGACAGGTTCCGGAATCGACGGATTCGAGTTGTAAAGCCGCTTCGTAATCATCGCCGCATATGCCTTCAACATCTGTCGCCGCTCGACTTCGGGCAGCGGTTGGATGTACCACTTATCCGGTAAAATAGCCTGCGAGTACCTAAGCGCGATCGCGGCACTCGATTTGTGATTGAACGTAAACGACGCGCGCAATTTTCCAACTGTCGTTACGACACCATTCTTAATCATCTTCAACGGAAAATCGTCCTCGTAGCGCAAACCATCATCTAAACTGGACAAGTTTACCTTGATTCTTCCAATCATAGCGCCACTGGACAAGTTGAACATCCCAACAGTTACCACATCGCTCGGTTCCATAACGGGATACCGAAGTCGAAGGTTCCATTTTGGGTTGGTATCGGCTTTTTTGTCGGGTAAACGCGACCAGTACGGGCCGATCTTGACCATCACGAACGCGTCTTGCGGCTCTGATAGTTCAACGCCTTGTAAAACATCCACAGTGACTCGACCGACAGCCTTGGTAGTGTTTCCTCCGTGAAGATGCTCAAAATATTCCTCATCCAAGTATGCGCGCAGTTGAATGTCGCCGTATTTCGTGCCGTCCGCATTCGCATCGTTCCCTTTGGGATCGAGCAGCGTGTGCCACTCGCGTTCGGGCGCGTGTGCAAGCCCCGAGTGTAGCTTGAGCTTACTCATAGGGATTCTCACTTCACCGATCAAATCGTCATAACTTGTAGCGCCGTCGTAATCAAACATGCGGAACACCAAATCCGCGCTGTACGGCTTTGCCACAATAAAATTGAACGTGCGATTCCACTCCGGCTCAGCCGTATCATCAATGAAGTGCGTTTGCTGCTTTTGCTCCGTCCCATCGGGTTGCACGATGATGACTTCGACGTACGGATCGCTTCCGTCGTCGTCGTCCAAGTTGATGATGTTTCTTCCAGCCTTCACTTCAACGCGCAACAGCGCCGATACTGGGTCGCAAAAGTGATTAATCGCCTCGCCCGACTTTGGATCTAATTTGCGCAAAACCGGCACTCCCGCGACGCGGTACTCCTCGTCGTGACGATTACCGAGCCAGTATTCGATTTCTACCGCGCCGGTGATGGCGCGTTCGCCCTCCCAAAACATCAACTTCTCCTTCAGGTGATTGACGTCAAAAAAGTCCGGCTGCTGGTCTTTTGGTAGCGGACCAAGCTTCAACTGGGTTCGAGTGCGACGAGAGCTGCTCACTTTCGTCCCAGTCAACTCAAGTTTCGCGTATCCGATGAAATCGTTCAACGCGACGTCTCGGTCATAAACGTAAAACTCCACTGAGTCCGTGTCGTCCAGCGTAGTCTTGTTCGGCGGCACTCTAAAAGTAAACACTTCGTTCCACTCTGGATTCAACGTTTCATAAATAGTCTTCGTCGTGGACTCCAAACCGCGATAGCGCACATTTGTGAATGGATCCGACGTCCCCGTACTGTCCATCGCGAGCACGTCATTTGCTCGAATCACACGCATGAACAAACACCTCGAAACCTCATCCTCAACGTCAATCACCGGCAATTTGGGAGCTGGCTTTTGTTTCGCCCCGAGCAAGCTCACTTCCGCGACGAATTTCTCCACTTTTCTCTCCACCTTGTCACGATATTCCTTCGCCATGGTCTCCCAGCGCCCGCTCGTCGTCGTCGTCGTCGTCGTCGTCGTCGTCGTCGTCTTAGCCTTTCCGACGCCCGTCGCCCGTCGTTTGCCATCCTCGCTCGCAACGAGCGCCCAATTCTTCACCAAACACTCATACGCTGGCGCGCTATTCGTGAAGCTTAAACTTAAGACCTTCCCGTTGGCGCGTTCGACGCGAAGCGCCAACCGACTCTCCGCGACAATCTCCGCGACGTCGCGCTGCTTCACCTTCACCGACACCTCGCTCGCGATGCCGAACGTCTCGCTCGTGAACGCCAATGCGGTTTCAAATATCGTCAGCTTCCCGACGATCGGTGCGCGGCCATCGGGATCGTGGTAGATGCAATCAAACGCGCCGAACACGCGCTCCTTCGCCGGCGCCATGGCCGCGGGCGGCGATCGATCGACGGCGTGCGACGACGGTTTTCGAGCGATCGCAGCGGGAGGCGCTTATATTCGCGAGCGTTGATGAATCAATCGCGATGCGTTCGCGCGCGAGCGCGAACGCGAGCGAAAGTGAGGGTTGGTTTGGATTTGGATTGATGGATTATTCCGCCGCAGCCGCGCGGGGCGAGATATTATTTAAACATGCAAAAAGCGTGAGACACATGAGTTCGAATCGGCGTAAGAACGCAAATGGGGTAATCATTTGTTGCGAATGATGTTCTCCGCGGGTTCCCACGTAGCGTGTGCGCGGTCGAACCCGCGCCATTTGATGAGACACTGCTCGCGGCCAGCGCGGCGCCGACGGGCGAGAATAGCTTCAAATTCATAGATATCGCCCCCGATTTCCACAGGGTCGTCGGCACTTTGGGATACTTTCTTCGCCCTGGAGAGGGATTTCGAGGGCGGGGAGATCGCGAGCGAAGAGGCGCCGCGCGGCGACGGCGTGGCGACGGCGGGCGTCGACCGCGGCGACTCTCGACGTTTCTTCGGCGTGCGCTGGACGATCATGAACTCTTCGTCGTCCGATTCCGATTCAGAATCCATGCGCAACGCCTCGACGTCACTCGACGACAGAATGTCACTCGACGACACATCCCGGGCGCTTTCTTCATCCGCGCTCGACAACGAAACGACGTGCTCGCGCGACTCGGCACCGACGACGGGACGGCAAAAATCGTCACGCAACCACTTTCCCCACTTGAACCCGAGCTTACGTCGCGCGATCGTCTCCGCACTCTCTCCAGTCTCGCGGTGAATTAAGTAATCGTGCACGTTATCGAACCCGTTTGCGCGAGCGAGCTGAATCATTTGATGCGTCGGCGTTAATCCCGCCTTTTTCCGGCACGGGCCGCAGTTGCAGCACGTCGCGCACCCGTCGCCGCACGACCCTCGGCATCGCGGGCACTCCCAGCACCCACTCGCCACCGCATCGTCAATATCCTCCCCGTGTCTGTTGCTCAGGCACATGCCGCAGAACGCGAGCGGCAGACGTCCGTTCGCGCACCCCGCGCCGACGCACGTCACGTGCGTCTCCACCGTCTTTTGTCGACACCAGTGACACGTCGTGCCATTTTCGCTGTCATACACTCGTCCTCCCACGGCGAACACCGCGCGACGCGCTCGCGATGACGCGGTTTTCGTCTTCATCGACTTTACCGTCCGATCGCTTTGGTCGTTCTGTTCCACATCCATACCGCGGTAATCCACTCGTTTCGTCTCCCGCGACGATCGTCGACGCTCCGTCTCGGGCACGAGTCGCCTTACGACGCTCGACGTCGAAACCTGTGCGTGAGAAATGCGAAAATACGCGCGTTTGAAGGTCAGCGCTGCGCGAGCGACGACTCGCGATCGCTGTCCGATGAAGCGATCGGCATTCATGGAGATCGGCATTCGTTCAAAATCTGCGTTGTTAGCGCGCGATGCACGCGCGGACGCACCTTGCGTTTGCGCGTCTCCGTCGATGCGCGCGCGATCGCGGACGCGAGCGTGGTGATTCCCATCGCGGCCATGCGCGCGTTGTTCTGTTCGATCCGTCGCAAGCGGTCGAGTTCGAATTGATTCATGGACGTCATCGCGCGGGCGCGAAGTGAGGGATTTTGGCGCCAAAGTGAACGATTTTGAACGCGCGCGACGGCGGCGGCGCCGACGGCGCCGACGGATTGGAATATGAAGACGCCCGACGCAAACGCAACGATGAATGCGAATGTAGAGGAGTAGTGATTACATGTAGTGACGAGATCACACGGCACCAGCGCGACGCAACGCGACCCAAGTGCGAATTTTGGTATAAGCGGCGGCTTCGCGCGCGCGGTCTTCGAGAGATTTTTCGCCGATGGTTTCATCGACGAAGCCTGAGGCGAAATCCTTGGCGACATAGTTTTCCGTCTCGCGCACGTCGAAGCCGCGGGTGCTCTGTCTCTCTGCAAAGAATGCGCAATCGTCCTTCGTGAGACGATGGTCGGGCGGGAGACTGTCTAACGCGCGGTCGACGTCGACGGTTCTGCCGTGCGTCAGCGCCTCCATGAGATGATTGAACACGGTGGCCGGTTGAATCGGCTTGGCGGCGTTTGGTTGCGTCAACGCGATCGCTTCGATGTGTTCGCCGGCAGTGAATCGATCATAGCTAAGTTCCCACGATGGTTTCAAGAAGCCGCCGCCGGAGGCTTTGCGAGACTTGTACACGGCGAACGACCACGCCTTGCGCGGCTGAAACGTGCCCAGACGCAACGGCGCGCTCGCAGTGAACGCCGACGCACCCGCGGTAGCGATCGTCGGGCGCATTTCCTCCGCGAAGATGTTGATAACTTTGGATAACTGCTCGACTCCGGTGACACGCACGCCGACCGCGCGCAAGGCTTCGGCGGAACGCGGCAACACGTACGCAATTTTTTTGCAAAGATGCGAAGTGAGCACCGCCGCGGGCGCCATGCCGAGGACCACAGCGCGTTCGTCGCGCCACCGTTCAATCTCACTGAGCAACGCTAGCATAGCGTCGGCGCGCTTTTCGTTCCCAGAAGAGCGATAGTATGCCAATTTGCGAATCCACTCGAGCTCGGTATCGATGATATCACCGCTCCCTCGCTCCAATTCGTGCGCGGGGATATTCGTGGTGTCGACGCCGCCGTCGCGCAACTGCTGCTTAATTGCCTCGCATTTCTTCTTCAATTCGCGCTCGGCACTCATCACGGTTTCAAGCGTGGGTAATATCAATGGTGGTGGCGCCGGCGTACAAAACTGCAGCGCGTCGCGCGTCAGATCGTACACTGAATACGTGCTGTACGCGCCTTTGACAACGTTCTCACATACGAGACCGACTCGCACCAAAGCCGAGAGGAGCTCCTTGTAGAACTCTTTCGTGGACGAACCAGGTTGAAGACCCGGGTGGCTTCGAGCGTCGTCGATCGCTTTGCGCTGAATCGGGGCGAGTTTCACGGCGTCGCTCGAGGTCGATCCCGTGATCGTCGCCAAGAATTTCGTCATCGGCACGCTCATGTTCGCGCTCATTTTCGCGAAGCGCAACGTCAAAAAGATTGGCAGCGCCTCTAGTGCGAAATTTCGGCGAAGAACGTCCGCGCCGAGCGAGCTTCGCGCGCAGTTATCACATGTGGCCTCACATCTCTCAAACTTTGGCGTCTCTTCAAAGTGACGCATGATGAGCGCTCGTCGGCACGTGTCTCGATCGTGCGCGAACGACTTGAGCGCGTTCGTCGACTGGAGCTGCGTTTGCACCGCTTCTGGCGACAAATCTTTCGTGTAAAAGTCCGACGCGTAACGCGAGAAATCATTATCGGCATACATCAAAGTTACGCATGAATCCACGCCATCGCGACCGGCGCGACCGATTTGCTGATAGTACTCCTCCATGGTCTTTGGCGCTCCGTGATGAATAATTCGCCGAACGTCGCCCTTGTCGATGCCCATCCCAAATGCCGTCGTCGCGACGATCACCGGCGACCGCGATGTCAAAAATGCCATGTGCGCCTCCTGACGATCGACATTCGCCATCGAACCGTGATACATTTGCACCGTGGAGTCCCCAAGGCGCTGTTTCAACGCCCCACATAACGTCACAACTTCGGCGATCGTGGAGCAGTAAACAATCGTCGGCACTACCTTGCCACGTTCGCGAATCTGCTCGCACATAGCATCTAAATCCTTCCCAAAATCAACCTTGCGTGTCACGCTAATTCTCAAATTCGCCCGATCCACAGAATTCGTCGCTACGTACGGATCTCGCAGCTGGAGAATGTTCATAATGTCGCGCCGAACGAAACTCACCGCCGTCGCGGTGAGCGCCATTATGGGCACCTTCGGTAACGCCTCTCTCAACATCTTCAACTGCGAATAACTCGGTCGAAAGTCGTGACCCCAGCTCGAAATGCAATGTGCTTCATCGATCGCGAGCAACCCAATCGCGCCTTTCTCAGCCATGCGCTTCAAGCCATCCAAAAAAAATGACGACGCCGTCAGCTTCTCCGGCGTGACAAAGACAATTTTATACTCCCCTTCAAACACGCGACGTTCGGCGTGCGCGTCCGTTTGCGCCGACCCTAAAAACACCGCCACATCCCGTTCGCACACCGCGCCCACGGTGTTGTTCAATCCGATGCACTGATCATTCATCAACGATATCAACGGCGAGACGACGACGCTGACGCGGTTCGAGTGCAGCGCCGTGAGCGCGTAGCACAGCGACTTTCCGCTCCCGGTGCTCCAGAACACGCACGCGTCGCGACCGGAAAGCGCGGCTTCGATAACTTCGCGCTGACCGGGGCGAAATCGCAGGCCGTAATACTTTTCCAAGGAGTGGTCGAGGGCCGACGCCTCGCGCGCCGAGACGCCGGCGCCGACGTCAGCGGCATCAGTCGTCTTGGGGCGCTTGACCGTCGACGTTGACTCAACCGCGGACGTCCACGGCGGCGGAGACGCGTTGCGCTTGGCGATGAAAGTCATGTCTAAATTCGCGAGGTCGTCGTCATCGATATCGTCGTCGAAATTCATGGCGCGGAGTGGCGCGCGCGACAGCCGTGTTTGAATTTCGAGAGCGCGGGACGAACGATGAGGTTTTTGGTGCGATTGCGAATGTTGAACCGATACAGTGACAGGAGTGAGCTAAGCTAAGTAATTGTATTTTTGCGGATCTTCGCGATCGCGCTCGATGTACTCGCGCTCGATCAAGCTTTCGATTCGCTTTTTCAAGTCGCTCGGCTTGGTTGGGAATTTCAGCTGCGCCAAGAGCTCGGAGACGAGCAAGGCGTGGGAGAGCGTCTTTCGAGTCTTCATGATGCGCACGATCGCGGCATCGCACTGGTGCTCGCGACCGGCGAAGATTTTCTCCAACGTCTGCTTGTTCTCCTCGGCCTGCTCTTTGACTTGAATGGAGTTGATTTTAATTCTAAAGTGACGCTCGCTCAATGCGAAGTTGACTTCAAACGCGTCGCCTTCTTCGACGTCGCGAGACTTTGGTTCCTTGTTCAAAATCCGCGTTTTCCCGCACGCGAGGGATTGCAGAGTGTGCCTCAAGTGCTTGTCGTCTAAACCGCTCGCAGCGGCGATTTCTCGGTACGTCAACTTGGGTTTAGAGTTGAACAACATGAGCACGACGCACGAAAAGAGAGTCACAAAGAGCTCCTTCGGTCCATTGGCAAACTGCGCCTTCACCACGCACAAACCTTGAGAGTTTTGCCATGTCAACTTTCGCCCCGAATGCTTGTTCAAGTAAAAGTCCTGGAACTGCTCTTGCAATGTGGCGAGCTGCTCGGGGAGCTTCAGGTCGACGGGGGAGTACTGCGGCCAGCTTCCCGACGTGATGACGTTGACGTGCGTCTCGATGCCCTTGGGAACAGATGGATTATCCTCGATGGACTGTCGAAACGCGTGCATGATCTCCCGACTGTAATCGACATCTTTGAACATCATCTCCAACTGCTGAGTGTACTGACTTCCACATTCTGCCTTCAATTTGCTAATCATGGCCTTTTCGGCGTCGATTGACGCGCTCTTGCCGTGCAACAGCCGCTTGGCGAGTTCCTTCTTGTAAAAGCCCTCGAACACGTCTTTACCGCTAATGTAGCGGAAAATCATCAATGCCCTATCCAATGTCGTTTCTAACTCTTCCTCCGTCCCGCCTCTGTTCCCAGTTTTCAATTTCGAGTCGATGTACTTGGCGATCAATTGCGCCGGAATGTTTTGCCGACAATTAATAAACGATTCAAAAGATTCCTTAACGCCGTTAATGAAAATGTCGTTCGACCCATCCGCTGCTGTACGACCGAACGCCTTGACTACTATTTCATCCACCGCGATCTTCATCGCCAGCAAGCGCTCAACCATGTCCTTATCGTTTTCTTCATCCTTCACTATGGTCGTGCCCTGCTGCTTCAAGTAGGACACGAAAGCTCGGCACAGGCGGTCTAAACCATCCATGCGCGCGAGAAGCTTGTGCAAGCGCTGCAAGTCATCCAATCGATGTTGACGCATCAAATCAGCGAATCCTTTATCTAATATATCCCCGATGTGTGCCTCGATCAAACCTTGCTCGCACGCGCGCATCAATCCCCGCGCCGTGCTCGCGTCCAAGTAATTCGCGCACCGCTCCGCCTCCTCGCTCAACCGCCGCTCGCAGTGCTTCAAGTAATCCGATACATCCGTCTGAGCACTATACTCGTTCCCTTCTTTGCGATAAAACTCTTGACTCGCTTCGATGAACACCTTTTCAAACGCCTCCCCGTACACGCCCAGCGATTGCAACGCCCGTAAAACGCGCTTCGTTAAAGCGCGATCAATGTGCTCCCCCATGCGCTCGCGTTCGATCACGTGCAACAATCCGCGTACGACGCGCGTTTTCACCCCCGGTCGCTTCTCCAAATTCTCGTGAAACAGCTTCAACGACGCGTCCCACAACGACGCCCGTCCTTCGTTCCCTCCCCCGACGCTCGCCACCGTTCGATCCAAATACAAAAAAATCCCTCTCAGCGTCAGAGCCTGCGCGCAATACTCCCCATACGCCTCGTCGAAATCCCTCAGCACGACGAAATGATCCCCGAGAACTCGCTTCGCGTCGAGCGATTCGCACGCCGCGCTCGCTCGCGTCTCCGCCCCTCGCGTGAAATCCCCGTACGCCTCGTTCCCATATTTATGCACGCACAGATTCTCCACCTCGCGATACAACCGTTCGTGCGACACCTCCGTCGGTCGTCGTGCGCTGACGCATTCCATCGCGTGTCGTAGCATCTCTCGCGCGTTCGACGCGAACGCGCTCGATGGTTTCGGCGGTACTTTAAATGGGTTGATTCGTAACCCATTCCCTTTCGCGTTCGCGTTCGTCCTCGCGCGCGTCGTCGCGTTCGCATTCCCGCTCTCGTCCTCGCCCTCGTCGTCGTTCGCTTTCGCGTTGGGCGACGAAACGCGCGCCATCGATCGCGCGGCGCGCGAAGTGTCGCCTGTGACGTCGTCGAAAATCCTAAGTCGTCCTCGCCTCGGTCGTCTAAGTGGGTCTCGATGACGAGTCTTCACTCGTCATCGACCGACGACCCCACCGACGAGGCCCGGCCCGGGCGCGCCCGATCGCGGGTCCTCGTCGAGTGAAGACT
>Ga0222713_10007420_pt1 | contig 10285 bp, 7 predicted proteins | sample C33_649DmetaG_FD_165061 | JGI IMG/M metagenome (GOLD analysis project Ga0222713, IMG submission 165061) | Estuarine water microbial communities from San Francisco Bay, California, United States - C33_649D | ecosystem: Environmental > Aquatic > Marine > Unclassified | place: USA: California... | reverse complement strand
AACGTTCACAGACTTATCAGACGAACTTAAAACCAAGTTAGGTGCCTATTTTCTACCTGCAGTTAAACATTTGACTGGTAAAGTTATGGAGCATACATTTACCTACGGTATAAGGACGTACCAAAAAGGTTCTTTAATGAAGCTTCACACAGACCGCCCAGATATATGCCCACTTACAGTGTTGCTTAATGTAAATCAACAGGTGAACGTACCTTGGCCTTTTACTTTGCTAGATGGAGCAGGTGATTCTAGAGATCACTTTTTAGAACCCGGACAGTACCTTATCTACGAAGGAAGCCAATTAAGACATGGAAGAAAACGCCCTTTAGAAGGATCTTCCTATAGTAATATTTTAATACAATATAAACCCTCTTTAGCTGCAGTTAGCTAGTTCGTATGAGAAAAGAACATTCTGAAATATTTGTAAGCATAGCTTCGTATAGAGATAGCGAATTAATACCTACAATAGAAGACTTATATGCAAAGGCTAAAAATCCTGATTATATTAGGGTAGTAGTTCTTTTGCAAACTGATTTTGAGACAATAGATTACCATAAGAAGTATTTTGAAGACCGTAATGTAGAAATATACAGTATAGACTATAGGTTGACAAAAGGAGTTTCGTATATTAGAAGTAAGATCCAGCATTTTATCGAAAATGAAAAGTACTATCTTCAGATAGACTCTCATATGAGATTTGCAGAACATTGGGATGAAAAGTTTATCAACTATTTACAGAAAGCTAATAGTAAAAAACCTATAATATCTTTCTACCCGGTAGCTTATACCTTAGAAGAAGGGTTACAAGCTCCTCAAGTTATTCGAAATGAAATTAGAGGTTTAAATATGAAAGCATGTTCAGCAATTGGACATGGACTTAGTAAAGAGTTATGCGCTAGAGACAACGGAGATGATAAACCAATACAAGGTAATACCGTAGCAGCTGGTTTTCTATTTGCACCTATAGAGTACGTAAAAGAAGTCCCTTACGATCCAGAAATCTTTTGGAACTACGAAGAATCAGATCAAACCTACAGAAGCTTTACTCACGGTTGGGACATTTTTGTACTTCCAGAATGTTTAATCTGGCATAAGTACAACACAGGAGGTAGTTCTCCTCAGCATTTTACAGAGATAGCTGCTGCAGGTGGAAGAGAAAACAAATCTAACGATCACGCAGAAAATAAATACTTTAACCCTAAGTACAAAACAGATTACCCTTTAGGTAACGTTAGAACTTTAAAAGAGTTTGAGATATTAAATAATATTGATTTCGAGAATAAGGTACACAATAGAGAGAAAGAGAATAAAGACCTTTTAATTGTAGTACCATACCGTAACAGAGAAGAACATCTAAAGACTTTCTTAGAAAAGACACCTAAATACTTCGACGATAGAAACATTACATATGACATTCTAATAGCGGAGTTAGACGACATAGGAGAATGGAATGCAGGACTGTCTTGCAATTCTTTAATTAACTTTAGAAAAAAAGCAAACTACAAATACCTTTACATACACCATGTAGATGTTTACCCTGTTGAAGGTGAGTGGAAGTTTCCGGAAGAGGGTACTATCTACAAGCATTTAGGGGATGTAGGAAGTTGTTTAATGAAATTCGAAGACTTTTTTACTGTTGGAGGATATAGAAACATATACTGGGGTTGGGGAGCAGAAGACGACGATATCTACAATAAACTTTTATTCAAAGGATTCAAAGTAGTAGATGTGACGTTACTTCCAGACTACCCTGTTAAGTTTGATACAGGTTTTCAAAACCATGAAAGAGTCTTTAAAGGAGTTAATTATAGCACGAACTTAGAAGTACTTTATAGACAGCCAAACCGAAACGAGGATTCTGTTTTTGATACAAACCATTACGGAAGAACTCACAGTTTAACTCAAATAGGACAAAACATTTATAAACATAATATAGAGCCTTTAGTGAAAGCACCTGTAGATACAAAAAAAGATAACTTAATCGTTTCTTACATAAAAAATATGACACTAGGTGGAGCATATCCATTTATAAAAAGTGTTTGTTATTTTGCACAATACAACTACGACATCACCATTATAGATTCTTCTGTAGAACCTAATCAAGATGTAATTAGAGAGTTAGAATCTTTTGGGTGTAATATTGTATATAGAAAACCGACATATAATAACTTATTCTTAGATAGATTAGATGCATTCAGAGAGTACTTTAAAAGTACTAACTACAAAAAAGTACTTCACTTAGATTTCCAAGACATTTTCCTACAAGGTAATCCTTTTGATATTATTAAGGACACTCCTGAAGGATCATTAGTCATGACTTCGGAAGGTATTCCAATTCAAGATCAAGCTTGGAATAGTCAAGTTGTAAAGATATGTTACGGACAACAAATGCATGATGCAATTGGAGCATACGAAGTTATTAACTGCGGTGTTATTGGAGGAGATCCTAAAGCATTTTGTGAGATGGTAGATATTGTAGAAAAAGAATACGATACACTTCCTCCTGGAGTTCAAGCAATTTACGGAGTAGATCAAGCTATTATGTTAAAGCTAATATACGGTGATCAGCAGATTAGACCGCATGTATTGAGAGAAGATAATCCACTTGCAATACACTTACACACCTACTTTAATGACCCAAAGGAATTTAATAGATTTAAAAATATTTCTATAATTAACAATAATATTGTAAAGAATAGTAATTACGAATTGTTCAAAATAGTGCACCAATTCAACAGATCCCCAGAAATGTACAGTGCAACAGTTGATCATTTTGTAAAAAGTTTAAGACCACCACAAGAATAGAGTCATCTAACTTATATTTTCGATATTTATATAAAGTAAAACTATTCAGGTTAGATGCCAAGTTACCAGTTCCCTTCAACCGCCAGCGGTATAAACGTAGACGATCACTTAAACGATTTCCTTGTCGAAAACGACTTAAAAGGAATACACTCGCATGTTTGGCCAGCAAGGCAAGGAAACTACACCATAGAAGATGATATGGATTATTTTCGTGGTAAGTGGGGATTTTACTTTAACGCTTATGTAACTGGATCAGATACTGACGGAAGTCGAATATTATTCCCAACAGGAGCTGTAAAACTATCAGGACCTACGGCCGGAGAAGCTACAGTACTAACTTCCTCTTTTGCACAATTCTATGCAGGAGGTATATCTGGATCTAATAAAGTATTTATACATGAACCTTACCGCTCTGCTAGCTTCACTGCTACTGGATCAGCTGGGTTTATACTTAAGAAGTGGGTAACAGGTAAGAAATGGAATTCAGGAACTTCTACTTTCTCACCGTTTAATATTAACAATCCTACATACTCTACAAACGATTTAATCACAATACCTTACAGTAGTAGTTTAAATACGTTTTATGCAGTCTTCGAAAGAGATTGTACTTTAGATGTTACAGGAAAAGATTGTGACCTTAAGTTTGAAGCACGTTATATTGCTCAATACACACCAACACCGACTAGTACAGCAACTCCGACAGGAACTAGTACATACACTCCTACATCAACAGCAACTCCTACTGCTACACCAACATACACAGGAACAAACACAGCAACTCCTACTGCTACACCAACATACACAGGAACGGATACTGCTACACCAACAGCAACCCCTACTCCAACAGATACACCGACAGTAACACCGACAATAACACCAACGGCTACTGCAACTCCTACTATAACAGAAACACCAACAGCAACTCCGACAGCTACAGAAACACCAACAGCAACTCCTACGGCTACATCTACAGAGACTATTACGTGTAACTACTACACGTTTATGGCTAATCAAGGATTTAGTGCAACAGCTAACTGGACAGATTGTGGTGGAGTACCTCGTACTCAGTTTATGAATCAAGGTGATACGTTAACAGTTTGTGCGTTAAGTAGCCCAGCACCATCAGGATTACCTGTTTACTCAGGAGGAGCTTGTATATCAACTGCCACTCCAACATATACACCAGGACCTACTGCAACCCCTACAGCAACTGATACATACACACCAGGAGCAACATCAACTCCTACAGCAACATCTACTACAACACCAACAGCTACTAATTCAGCAGCTGGAACTTGTTATAGAACGCAAATTAGTGAGTTTAACCGATCACAATATGTATCAGGTGACGTATATGTAAGATGGAACGATCCTTATACAGGATACCAGCAAGACTTGTTAGCTAACTTAGCTGGATATCAATTCGAATCAGGAGGTGATTACGTTTATAGATTATGTTCTACTACAGTACCAAGATACGCACAGAATACAGGAGGCGGTATAAATGAAATAGTACTTCCAGAAAACTGGGAAGATCAACTAAGCCAGTGTTACTACGAAACTGATTGTTCTTTGTACTTAGTAACACCGACTCCGACAGCCACACCAACTCCTACAGGAACTCCAACAATAACACCAACAGCCGGTGTAACATACACTCCTACAGCAACAGCTACAGGAACTTCTACATCGACTGGAACTCCAACATATACACCAGTTCCTACTTCTACCCCAACAGCAACACCTACGTACACGCCAGGTAGTTGTTACCATGTAGAATGGACACCAGCAGAATACTTCTTAATACCTCAAGACTTACTTGTAGGGTATAGAAGCCCGATAACAGAAACATTTACGAAAGTATCGATAGATACGTTCCCAATCACATACAACGGAACAACTGACACATACATAATGACTGTATGTTCTCAAGTAACTCCAACATGGTGGCAAGGTCAAAACCAAACAGTTTACGATCCAGAATTTATATCTGATGGGGGTACTTGCGTATACGATAGTGAATGTAGTGTAGCTGGTCCAACACCAACACCAACAGCTACTCCGACATCAACAAGTACTTATACACCGGGAACTACACCAACTCCTACATATACAGGAACTCCTACGTATACAGGAACAGTAACACCAACCTACACAGGAACTCCAACATACACTCCTACTGGAACTCCAACATCAACGTTTACATTAACTCCAACACCAGGAGTAACGTATACACCACCGGCACCATCTTCAACATGGTACCCAGTTACTTTATACTTTGGAGTGACAGGAGATAATACAGCTGCATGTTGTGGAACAGATCTAGTAGGATCATTCTATATTAACGATCCGGTATTTACAAATGCAACAGCAATATCTTCAACATCTGATGGATCAGGAGGTGTAACAGACGGAACATACGGAGAAGGCGGTGGCGGATATGCACGAGGAGTTGTTAACAATGCATTCTACGGATCAAATTACGGATGCTGGCATATAGAATGTCCATAAAATATAAAGATAAAGTTGATCTATTTATTAAAAAGCGTTATATTAATTAAATAAACATGGCACAAACAATACAAATAACGGGGACGTCGATAGGAACTGATGCAGGTCCTTTTAACATCTACCATACTTCTATTAGTCCGGTTAACCAGATTGGAAGTACTGGATACACAAGAGCACAAGTTCTTGCCGGTATCCTAATACCTAACGTACCAGATGGTGCAAGTACATTTTATTTAGAAAGCTCAGGAATTTGTGCAAATACAAATTCTACTTATTTGATTGTACCAACAGCAACTCCTACAGCAACACCAACAGGAACTGCTACCCCTACAAGTACTTCAACAGCTACACCAACATCAACATATACCCCAGGTTACACTGGGACTCCTACATATACAGGAACGGCAACACCGACAACTACGGCTACACCGACAATCACTCCTACAACTACTATAACTCCTACAATAACTCCTACAATAACAGGAACACCAACAATTACTCCTACAACCACTGAAACTCCTACATATACGCCTACAGTAACCCCGGGAGCTTGTTTCAATTATGAATACGGACCTGCAATGTCAGGATGTACTATATACTGGACAGATTGTAGCGGTGCATCGCAATCAACATTTGTTAGCGTAGGTAACTACTACACTGTAGGATGTGCTCAAGAAGGTACTTTAACAGGTTGTGGGCAGTTTACTAAAGGATCAAGCTGTACCTCACCTTCAGCACCAGCTCCATCCCCACCAAGCGGCGGCGGAGCAGGAACACCAGCAGGAAGTCAGTACGACTGTTTAGGAGGAGTTTGTACGCAGGTAGTAAGCGGTACGTACAGTGACTTAGCTTCTTGTCAGAATATGTGTACTGGCGGTGGCGGCGGTGGATGTTTCATCGAAGGAACTAATGTTACATTAGCTGATGGAACTACAATGCCTATTGAAAATTTAGCTGCCGGAGCAGTATTAGCTTCATATAACATAGATACATTACCTTTATACAGTGATGATAATACAGTGTTAAATACGTGGTCTAGCTTAGCAGTAACAGGAACTTCTGCAACAGCAACAATTCAAAATATAGAACCTTTAGAAGTAACTTCTATTATAGTAATTAACAACTTACTTAAAACAACACCTAACCATAGACACTTAGTTAAATCTGATGATATTTGGTCATTCAAACAAGCTGTAGATGTTAAAGTAGGGGATTACTTCTTAGACAAAGATAATAACGAAGTTGAAGTTACTTCAGTAGATGTAGATAATAACAACTACACGGTTTATAAGCTAGATGTAGAAGATTTAGATGTATACTACGCAGAAGGAATCTTAACACACAATAACAAAAACTTAACACCAAACGAGTAACATAAAAAGTGGCAACCAGAACTCTAAAATTTAAAATAACTACTGCAGGCTCTACAACAGGGCCTTTCAGTATTTATTCAAATGCAGTTTCTCCTTCAAACCTTTTAGTTTCCGGAGTTACTAGAGCTCAGCTGGCCGAAGGTTATTACTTAGAAGCAGATCAATTTATTTCTACATTTGTAGTAAAGAGTACAGGAAAATGTTCTACAGAAGAGATAGTTACTTTCCCAATTATAACATATACCCCTACAGCAACACCAACCGGTACTCCGACTGTTACACCTACTTCTACATATACACCTAGTACAACTCCTACACCGACTCCTACATACACAGAGACACCAGGTTACACAGCGACACCAACAGCAACAACAACACCAACAGCCACCTCTACCTACACACCAGATTGTGGATTGAACGGTAATGCTGTCTTCGTTTCTCATAGAAAATTATATTGGAACTTTGCTTATTTAGGAACAGATTACTACAACTCTATTATAAAGCTTGAAATTAGAAAGAACGGCACTGTAATGGTGAGTTCAGGTAGTCCAATTAAAGACAACGCACAGTATCTAGCAGAGCTTCAAAACTTTATGAGTAGCTTTGATGTATCTGCAGGAGATCAAATTGTAGTATCTGTTGAAAATCAATATTCTGGCTCAGGAGGTAATACTATTGGATCAATGGTAACTTATGACGTAAATGGAACAACAGGTTATCTACCGACTGTAGGAAATGTGTTAAATAACCAAAGTATATCATCAACTACGGGAGCTACAGTAACATATTCATTTACAGTTCAAGCAAATAAAAACTACGCAGTAAACATTACATACTTCCAGTAAGGTAAATTATTTATAAATGGCATTTACAGTAACCATAACATTAACAACAGCAGGAACAGACATATCGTCTGCTTTGGATTTACGATCAAATGTAAACTCCTATGCTACTACTTTTGAAACTGGTGTAAGTAAATCGTCTCTACTAAGCGGGTATCAGTCTACTCTAGTTCCGGATGGAACAACCGTTATTAGAGTATCTTCTGTAGGAACTTGTTCTAATTATGTCGATATCTCAGTATCAGGTATACCTACCTATACCCCAACACCTACAGTATTACCAACCGCAACCCCGACCGTTACTCCAACCGCAACCCCAACTGCATCAGAAACTTGTAGCTTAGTTATGTTTATGGGTACTTATGGCATTGGTACAATCCGTTACCGTGCTTGTGGAGATGACTACTATACTGAACGAGGTATAGCACCATATCAAACTATAACAGCATGTGCTGCAACAGGCACTGTTAGCACATCTGGTGGTGTAACAGTTAGCTACTACGGTGTAACTTGTTACGGCTAATCCGAAATTCCTCCATATTTATATTAAATTAAAAGTTTCGTAAGAATTGTTGTGTGATCTAATTAAATTAAGATACACCTATGAAGCTTTTATTAGCAGCTTTTCTACTTATTCTAAGCAATACTCTGTATGCTCAAGACCTAATTAAGGTTGAATCTGTAGAGAATAAAATTATAATGGGCCCACAAGCCGGAAATAAAGATTTATCTTTTGGAGTAAAGAATATTCTAGAAGAATTTCTACAGGATAATGGTTATAACTTATCCCCTATTGCCAAAAAAAGTATTCAAGTTGAACTTATTTTCTTTGATGTTAAGAAGGTTACTACAAACATAGCTGTTTATAGTAAGAATCAAGATATCACAGAAATAATAGCGAAGGGGACTCTATATGAAGATGGTAAAAAATTAAAAAGTGTTATTGTAAAAGAACAAGCAAAAACGGTTACAACTGCAACAGTTATTTTAGATAAAGGTGGGAAGATCTCTGAATCAGATATTTCAGTAGCTCTCAAAAAGGTTTGCGAAGGCATAATAACTAAACTTTTACAATGAAAAAACTAATTTTCAGTTTAGGGATATTACTTATATCTCTTACATCGTTTGCACAATTAACAGTTAAACAAACTGTAAGCCCATCAACTAATTTAAAAGTTGGGGATACTTTGACTGTAAAGTATACTGTAGTAAAAGGAACTACAACACCTCGTTATTTTTGGATAAGATATTCCTTTAATAACAAGGCATTAGCAATGGTACCAAATAGTACAGTATTCTCACAAGGTTCTTCTACCCAAACATTCTATACAGCATGGAATAACTACAAGTTCACACCAGCTGCTAATGTTGCTGAAACTGAATTGTATGCACAATATCAAACCACACCTTGGGGGTACGCTACAAATAACGACTGGAATGTTGGACAATTAACTGTTCAAAGAACCGATGCATCTATAGACGGTGATATAGCAACTCAGAAGTTTGTACTAAAAGACCAAAACCTATATAACGATATACATAAGTTAGATATAGCATACTCAGTTAATGCAGACGGAACAAACATTACACCAGTTACTAGAAGTGCTACGAATCTATCTCTAACTGGTATAACAGGTAATACATCTCAATTTAAAGTAAAAGTTTTATTCCCACAAGGGTACACTATTACAGATCATAATGTTCAATTGATGAAATTGAAAACAGATGGTAGCGGTACTATTGACTGGACACAGGCTCCAATTGCACAATTACCACTAGACGGTAGCGGTGAAGCATTATTCACAACCCAAGTAAAAGTAGGTGATTCAGTTGGTGTATTTGTTGGACCGGCATTTCAAAAGAGCTGGATGAATAATATAGTAACTGTATCAGATGCATATAAAGCATTCTTAGGACATTCACAAACTGATATTAATGGAACTGCTAACTTCTTTACTTATCCAAATTTAGAAAAGAAAGTCGGTTTAATTACAAAAAATAAAACTGCATTTAGTGAATCAGATTCATACTACTTATTTGCTCATGTGATGGGTATTAACGTAGATACACCGGCAATGATACCTTCAAATACATCAACATCGGTAAGATGGTATAGCGGATTATTAAATCAAAGCTGGTTAGATGGTATTGTTAAGAACAAGGTATTGATTGATTCTCCTACGAAAGAAGTTCATGCAGTATTTGCATGGGGTGGAGATTTAAACTGGTCACATTCATCAGATCCAGCGGAAATAGCTAGTAAAATCAGTAGCGGATTATACACAAACGCAGTAAATAAAGGTGATGCTTTAGTTATAAAGAGTATGTCAGCATCTTCTAATATAGTAATGGCTTATCAGACAAAAGCAGCAGAGACTGCAAAGCTAAGCGTAACATCTACATTGGAAAACGGTAAAGTTGTATTAACTACAAACTTAACAAAAGAAGATCTAGCTGGTTTAGAGGTTGTTATGAACTATGACGAATCTAAATTAACGTTAGAAAGTTTAATATTTGACGCAGGTTCAACAATAACAAACTTTAAAACAAATAAAGACGGTAGATTGACATTTGGTTCTATTGACCAAGTTAAAACAGCTAGAATTAAGACAGGAACACCTTACAAATTAATATTCACTCCTAAAGTTCAATTAACAAACACAGCAGGATTGTTCTACTTTGTTTTATCTGATGCAGTAGATGCTAAAGGAAATAAAATAGACTTAATAGTTGAATAATATGAAAAATATATTA
>Ga0222713_10007419_pt1 | contig 10286 bp, 22 predicted proteins | sample C33_649DmetaG_FD_165061 | JGI IMG/M metagenome (GOLD analysis project Ga0222713, IMG submission 165061) | Estuarine water microbial communities from San Francisco Bay, California, United States - C33_649D | ecosystem: Environmental > Aquatic > Marine > Unclassified | place: USA: California... | reverse complement strand
CATTGTTGTGGCTTTGTACTTTCCTGGTAAAGGAGCACACGTGCTTTATAGAAGATGGAAAGCCGATAGAGAATTCACACGTTCGGTAAGATTGTTAAACGAAGTTTGGTATGCAATTGAAACTGCTGAATATTTAAAAGAAGCTGGTATCCCAAAACCAAAATGGATTGATATTGATTTAAATCCAGACCCTCGTTTTAAATCAAATGAAGTGTTCAGACAAGCAGTTGGTTTGGTTGAAGGTATGGGATACGAAGTACGATATAAAACATTAGGTCCAATTGCAACTTATGCAGCTGACCATTTAGTTAAAGTATAATATGGAAGATAAAATAGAAATTAATGATGGGCATTATTTAGAACTGATGGATAGATTACACGTTATAATGTGTACTTTAAATGACCATTGTGTGGAACATCCATTGGCACAATCCGATGAAGAAATAAAATTTAAAATAGAATACGCATTAGGTCAATTATGGGATGCGTATCAAATCGTTGGAAACAAATCATCAAATTAAAAAATATGAAAATTGTTATAGTAGGTGGTGGAACTGCTGGTTGGATAGCAGCTTGTTATTTTGCAAGATTCAACCAAAATTTAAAAAATGAAATAGTTGTTATTGAAAGTTCTAAAATACCAACAATCGGAGCAGGAGAAGGTTCTACTGGTATTTTTACAAAAATAGTAAATAGCCATTTTTCACAAATGGGCATTAATGAAATTGATTTTCTTAATAAAACAAAATCCACATTAAAGTTAGGTATTAGATTTAAAGATTGGAATGGTGATGGTAAAGATTTTTTAAGTCCGGTACAACCAACCGAAACAACACTATCCAGCGTAGATACACACGTGTTGGTATCTCATATATTGGGAAATTACTTTGATAGTTCAGCATCAGGTTATCTAATGAATAAAGATTATTCAACATATAGTAATTCTGGAAGCACAATAATGGGGCACTCTTATCATTTTGATGCTAAAAAAGTTGGAGAGTATTTTAAAGAGTACGCTATGAAAGCCGGAGTTAAATGTGTGGATACAGAAGTAACTTCATTAAATATAAATAAAGATAATGGTGAGTTAGATAGTATCGAAAGTACAATCGGAAATATATCAGCAGATTTTTGGGTTGATTGTAGTGGATTTAATAAAATACTTATTGGGCCTATGGGGTGTGGTTGGAAAAGTTACGAAGAATATTTGCCAACTAACGGTGCAATACCATATATACATCAGTATGAAACAAATGAAACCCCAAAATTAGAAACTTTGGCTTGGGCAATGCCAAACGGATGGATGTGGCAAATACCTACGCAGGAAAGATATGGATGTGGTTATGTATATTCCGATAAGTTTACTACATATGATAACGCTGTGGATGAATTAATAAAAACTACCGGTAGGAAAATAGAACCATTACGAAATATTAAATTTGATTGTGGTAGAGTTGAAAACGCTTGGGTAAAGAATGTAGTGGCAATTGGATTATCTCAAGGCTTTGTAGAACCATTGGAAGCAACCTCAATTCACGCTACATTAATACAATTAGATTTCTTATTAACCAACACAACAAATTTTAATTTAGAAAAAGAAAATACTATATTTGAATCTAACATCAATCGTTATAATGAATTTGTTGGTAGATTTTTTGATGATATTAAAGACCTAATTCAATTACATTATATGACCGATAGAGAAGATACTGCATTTTGGAAATATTGTAAACATGAAATAAAAAGAACTGATAATGTAAAAGATATATTAAATATATGTAAACACAGAAGTCCTTCAATGCTAGATTTTAACTTCTATCATGGTTCTGGTAATTGGGGGGTATGGTGTTGGTCACTTATAGGATTAGGTCATCTTACAAAAGAGGTTGCAAAAAATACACTAAAGGCATATAATAATACAGATGAACAAATTTTAAATACTTTTAATGGTATAAAAAATAGAAATTTTAAAAATTCAATAAGGTGTATGAGTAGCAAAGATTTTATGAAAACTTTATTAAACAAAAAATTATGAAAATAGTTATAGTAGGTGGGGGAACTGCTGGTTGGTTATCCGCAATGTACGCTTGTAGATTTAATGAATTTTCAAAAAATGAAATAGTTGTTATTGAAAGTTCTAAAATACCAACAATCGGAGCAGGAGAAGGCTCGACGGGAGTATTAACTAGAGTAATCAATACCTATTTTACAAAATATGGTGTGAACGAAATAGATTTTTTAAATAATACGGAGGCTATTTTAAAATTGGGAATTAATTTTAAAGATTGGAATGGAATTGGTACACAATTTTATAACCCAATACAACCATCAGATACAACTCAATCGAGTGTGGATGTTGATTTATTAGTTCAACATATTAAAGGAGCTGCGTATGAAAGTTCACCTAGTGCATTCTTATTAGCAAATGGATATTCATCATATTCAATAAATAAAAAAGATACTACCGCAGGACATGGTTATCATTTCGATGCACACAAAGTTGGACAGTATTTAAAATCAATAGCTATCAATAATGGAGTTAAGTGTATAGATACGGAAGTAACTTCTTTAAATAAAAACGCAATTACAGGTGAATTGGAAAGTGTAGAAACTACAATTGGTAATTTACAGGCTGATTTTTGGATTGATTGTAGTGGATTTGCTAGAACATTAATTGAACCTATGGGTGGAGGTTGGACTAGTTATTCTGATTATTTACCAGCAAATAACGCAATACCCTATATACATCAATTTGAAAAAAACGAAGATATTAAATTGGAAACACTAGCTTGGTCGATGCCAAATGGTTGGATGTGGCAGATACCTACTCAAAAAAGATATGGGTGTGGTTATGTTTATTCTGATATGTTTACAACATACGATAATGCAGTTGACGAATTGATGAAAACAACGGGCAGAAAAATAGAACCATTACGAAATATTAAATTTGATTGTGGTAGAGTTAATTATGCTTGGGTAAAAAATGTAACTTCCGTTGGATTATCAGCTGGATTTGTAGAACCATTGGAAGCAACCTCAATTCACTCGACCATAATTCAACTTGATTTATTATTTACAAATGGACTTAATTTTATAAATAAAGAAAGCCTGATTTATGATGCAAACATAAACACATACAATTCATTTATACGAAATTTATTTGAAGATGTAAAAGATTTAATTCAAATGCATTATATTACAGAAAGGGAAGATACTAAATTTTGGAAATATTGTAAATATGAAATGAAAAGAACTGACAAAGTAAATGAAATTTTAGAAATATGTAAATATAGAAGCCCATCTATGTTAGATTTTTGGAAATATCATGGTACAATTGGTTGGGGTGTATGGTGTTGGACTTTAATTGGATTAAACCACCTTACACAAAATATATCTTTGAAAACTATAAAATCATATGGTCATTCAGACGCTGAAATAGAAGATAGAATCAAAAGAATATCACATAATAATTTAATTAAATCGATAAAATCTATGAAATCAAAAGATTTTGTAAAATGTTTATTAACTAAAACTCTTGGAAAATGATGAATATTAACAACGAAGTTATAGAGCACTTAAAAACCAACATTAAAACACAAATAGGAGTATCTAATATAGATGGTGTTGGTGTGTTTGCAATAAAAAATATAAAAAAAGACGAACAAGTATTTCCTATTTGGCAAGGTAAAAGTGGATTATATGTAATACCAAACGAAAAATTAAACGAAATCCCATCGGAAGTTTTAAACTTATTAGAAAAATATTTTATAAATGATGAATGTGGATTTAAAATAATACGATTATTTAATGGATTTAATTTTTTATTCCACGCAACAGCATTTTGTAATTCCGCATATCCATCTAAAGAAAATACAAATGTGGATATAATGGGCATAGCATTAAGAGATATATCTGCAGGTGAGGAAATATTAGAATGGTACACAAAGAATATAAATTTAGAAAATTAAAAATTGAGATATGTATATTTAAACATTAAAACTTAAAGTTATGGGAACACAACACGTACCGTTACAAATTGATGAAAACAATAATGTAATAAGAGTAGGACACGATATGGGCGGGTCTTATGAAATAAAAGAAGCAGTTCAATTAGAATTATTTCCTACACCTGTAAATGCGGGTATTTATGAGGAATGTATTTTATGTGGAGTAGAAACCACTACATTAAAAACCACTCATATAGATTTCAGAACCGGATATATTGAAGGAGCTGGGCAATTATGTAGAGAATGCTATATGAAAGGTAGTTCGGAAGGTAGAGAGCATATTAGCTTACCTAAACATTTCATAAAAACATATTCAAACGATATGGAATTAGGTAGACAAGTAAGAAAATATTACTATGAAAACTATTAATAATCATAACTAATTGATTATCAATCACTTACATAACCTGTTGATTTTCAATGGGTTATTTTTTGTCAAAAACTTTTTTATTGAGTATCAATGAGTTACGTTTTATGTGGATAAAATAGTCAATAAAAAGTTTGTTATTTCGGTAAGTATTTCGTAGTTTTATATGTAACAAAAAATAAGAGATATGTTTGAAACAAATTTAGGTATTATAGTGGGTTCACATTTGAACGATGCTATGATTGAAGTAAGTATTAATCCCCAATTGGCTAAAAAAAGAATGAAGTTTGTTAAGGCAATCACATTCTTTAATGAGGACTTAACAAAAGGTGTAACCGATGATTATTGTGATTGGTTATGGAATGAATTGTTTGAGAATCAAAAATGGGGTGGTCCTTATGTTAGTGGTACTGATTATTCAAAATTTAAATAATAAGATATGAACAAGTTAGTTTTTAAAGTTAATGAGAAGGCTTGTATAGCTTTCCTTAAAAAGTATCCAATGGTATGTAACCTTATGGAGAATTCGAACGGCAAAGATTTATTATCCGCTTATAAGAAGTTCTTAAAGTTAAAGGATATGAACGAATCTAAATTGGGTGGTAGAGGTGAAAGTGTTGGCTCGGTATCGTTTGGTACTAAAATCTTTTATAAGTACGATTGGGATGCTTGTAGTGGATGGGCCGAAGTATTTGAATATTATAAATCTAAAAAATAAGAATATGAATTACGAAAATTTTAAAACAGGTTTTAATAAGCCGGCTATATTTACGGCAGAAACCTATGGTACTAAAACAACGGTTGAAATTGACCATTGTGATTTAGACTTGGATGAAGTTATGACGGTTTTCCAAACCCTCATCGTTGGTATGGGGTATAGTAATGACTCTTTAAAGAGTTGGGTATTAGAAAAAGCAGATGAATACAAAGAAGATGAATTATCCGAAAAAGAAGAATGGTTGGAAAATCGTTTATCGGAAGATTCATTTCCTCACTATGTAAGTAATAAAGAAGCCGATGAAGATTATCTTTCAACACTAATACAGGATGAGCAAAGATACGAATCGTCTGTTAGTAGAGATTACGATAACCATTTGGCTAAATTAAAAGAGCCTGGCTATATCACTCAAGCTCTTTTAGATTATGTAGATTTGAAAGGTGCAGTATCACATGGTGAGTTGGAAAGTTATTATAAAAGTATTACAGGTTCAAATAGTTTCTCACATATATTGGATAATCTAAGAACGCCATATAAGAATCGTAAAACACAAAGGTACATAGCTAAAGAAGGTAAACGATATTCAGATGCTAAGTATGTGATTAAGGTAGCTAATCCATCTAATTGGGTAGAAATAGATTATTAAAAAATAATCCTGTTGATAATCAATCAGTTATATAATAATCCAAAAAACTTTTTGTTTATATCAGGATTATTTTGTACATTTATTCTGTAATAAAAAGATAAGATATGAAAAAGAAAATGAAATTCGTATGGTGTGGAGTTAATTTTGAACTACCCGCTGAGTGTTTAAGAACTACCGATTATTGGGGAAAGAAATTAGATAATCCCTATATCTCAATTGGACGTAAAGAGTGTCCCGCAATCGCTAAACAATTTATGAAAGCTAAGTATCCACATTTGTTAGTGTGGGGTAAATCTGAAACGTTTGCTAATGGTAATTCGGCTAGTATCAATGTGTGTAACGCGGATGGTTCTGATTTGGATACGGCTTCTAAGGAGTGGAACGAAATCAATTCATTCATCCGCCAGATGAGTGGTGGAAGATACGATGGTTGGAGTGAATCATATGAGTATGGTGAGCCCGGCAAATCGGATAATGGTACTAAGTTAGATTTCGGTACAAAGTATTTGCATGTTGAAAACAAAGCTCCATTTGGAACTTGGCCGGATGTGATTCGTATGTTGAAGGCTATGGTGGCCGGCGAATATGTTTGGGGACCAATATCATTAGATAAAGCTATTGAGAAGGTTAGAGATTATAAAGTATCCGAACCAACAATTAAAAAAGCATTGGAATTAATATAATAAAAAATAAAATTATGGAAAAAAGAGTAATTACTGACCCGGAAACCGGTGAACAAAAGATAATTGAAGTTATGGATATTAGAGAACAATGTAGAGAGCGAGCTATTGAATTCGCTAAAGAGTGGAATTTTGAAAACGTAAGTGACCACATTTTGGACATTATGGTTTCCATTATGTGTACTAGGGATAAGAGCTCCTACGCAGGTGGTGGATTTGTAGAGGCGGTTGTAGCTAACAACTTGTATTTGGCTATGAGTAGAGCAGATTCTGAATGTAGAAACAACATTTTTTTATTAACTATGTGTAAAGCTAATTGTTATGTTTAACGAAGAAGTATTTTGGAAAGATGGATTTGAAGGAGAATGTAGAGGTGGTATATTCACCAGAGCAGTAGACCTAAAAAAGTTTTTGGAGTTGGTTGAGGCCAACGAAAACGGAAATGGTGGTGAAGTTGTTGGATTACGATTCAGCGATAACAATTTAGAAATTATTGTAAAACCTAAAGATTAATATGGAATTTTCATTAGAAGAACAAATGGATATAGAACTTATACTAGCCGAAGCGTCTGCTTATGGATTGAGTGCAGAAGTTGAAGAATATGCTCAAAAGTATTTAAGTGAAGGTTGTACACCGGTGGAGGCATATCAACATGCATATTATGAATGGATAAAATAAAGATTATGTTTATAGAAAATTTTGAGAAGATTTATAAGTTTCCTTTACATACGCCGTATTGGGCTTATAATATAACTAAGGATGAAATGAAAGTGCAACATAACTCCTATGCAATCAGATTAACCCCAACGGTATTAAACAATAAGTCCAAATATTTTTCAGTATTGATTGGTAAGTTTGAAGATTGTATCAAATGTGGAATCTATAAAGATAGAGAAATGCATGCACTTGAAGTATTCGAATTGAGTAAATTGGACCTAAAGAGTATTGATACATTTAAAAAGCTGTTATCAGCAAAAATACAAAACTATGAATAAAAAAGAAGTGGAGAGATTGGCTGAAAAATATTTTGATAGGACTGTAGACCTTTTGGGTGAAAGCAAATACCATTCACATACCCCATTTTTAGTTATAGAAAATAATCCACAATCGGAAGGTATAGATAATGAATGGCATGGTGAGTATGACCCGGAAGAAAATGAACTTATAATCTATTCGGACAATATTACATCAAAAAGTGATTTGGCAAAAACAATAGTGCACGAATATACACATTATTTACAGGATCCAAAGTGGATGACACGATATTATAATATGGGCTACAAATACAATACACATCCGTATGAAATACAAGCATTCCTAATGGAAGATTTAAATTGGTTTAAGATATGCAAATAGAAATGATGAATGCTAATGGTAGTCTGTGGGTAGTAAAACGAAAGTTCAAAGCAGATAGCTGGTTTGTTCAGGGATTGTTCTCTAATAAATTTACAGCACAAGAAGTATGTGAAGCATACCACGTAGAAAAACTATTAAGAGGACCGGATGACACCCATTATTTGGTAAATGAAATACCGGAAGCAGAAATAGTAATTGATTAATCTAATATTTATACACTTATGAAATATGACCCAAAAAATGAATTAACCGATGAGCAAATGAAAGCTTTATCCGAAGATGATTTTTTTAAATATTTGGATGAAAAAGCAGCTTATCTAAAACAATTTACACAACCGCTGGGACAATATCATGCTAAACAATTTGCATCCCAAACCAAAGGTACGGAACTAACTACGCAAGAATTAAAAAGAGCAAAGGAAATTGGTAAAGAGGGCGATGATATGAGAGCACAGGCAATTGCAGAAGCTGCTAGTAAAATGACTACAAAGGTTCCTGATTTAAATGTTAAAGGACATAAAACACATCGTTCACAATGGATTGATTAATTATGAAAGAATTAGATTTACACGGATTAAAGCATTTTCAGATAAGAGATGAAGTTGAAAATTTTATACTACTCAATTCAAAAGAATTACCAATAAGAATTATCATTGGCAACTCTATTCGTATGAAAAATCTTACTGAAAACATTTTATACAAACATAATTTTGAATGGAATATCCCAGCACATAACGCGGGTGAAATTATTGTAACTTTTGATAAAGATTATAAAATATAATATATGGGCAAGTTTTATGAAAATTTAGATGACCTTAATAAATTGATTAAGAAGTTCGAAAAAAAAGATGAAGTATCTATATTTCTATTGAGAGCCATTGCTTACGCAAAAGATAATCCAAACTTATCGGTTCACGAAATAATTAAGGCAGTTAAAGAACGATTCTAATCTATTGATTTCCAATGAGTTATATAACTTATTGATTTCCAATGAGTTACATTAGTTAAAAACTTTTTTTATTGATAATCAATTAGTTACGTCTTTACCCCAAAAATACCTTCTAAAATATTTGGAATATTCGTGCCTTTTTAGTAGTTTTACTATGTAATAAAACTTAAAGATATGGCTACTAGCAATTTTCACAATGTAAACGCTTCCCACATTTTTGCGTGTTCCTTAGAGAACGAATGGGATTATGAAGATTTGATTGAAAATCTTACTTACGAATTTAAAAACCACGCCGCTTGGTACGATGGTAACAAAAGTGACCCTAACGAATTGAGAAGTTATCCTTCGCGTGTTTTGGGTTCATTAACAAAAGATTTTTCATACAAAGATTTCAGTTTGGAAGTTTGGGTTTCACCTTTAGTTCGTAGTGGTTATTATGATGGTGTAAACTTAGATTGGAACGCTCATTATTTTATCAATGGATGTGAGTGTGATTTAGATGATATTGAGAGAATGTTGGAATACGATACTGACCTTTCAAATTCACAACGTAAAGCTTACACATTATTGGCTGAGAAAAAAGCTGAGAAGTTGAGAGATGAATTGGTTGAAGTAACTGAAAAGATATTCACCGATTATTCTATGAAGTTAGGAGTTACCGCTCAATTTTCTAATGGTGAAACAATTTACCACAAAGTTGCTTAAAATTAATAATATGAATATTGTAACTATTATCGCACCGAATACACAAAGTGCAGATTTAAAATCGGTTATTGGGAAAGATGTTTCTCAAAACCAATCACCAACTTGTAGAGCAAGATTGGTAAGTGTAGGAAAAACAAATTGTATATTTGAATCAGTTCCATCACCATACGATAAGTTCCCTAAGCCGGAGTTTGTTGGAGTTAGGTATAAAGTACCCAATTGGATTGCTTGGAATAGTTTCTTTTATTAATCATTAAAAATTAAGTTATGAGTATTAAGTACAAAAAAATGAAAACAGGTCCCGTTGAAATTGATTTGACCGGACCCGATGGTAACGCATTCGTATTGATTGCTACCGCTAGTAGATTGGCTAAGCAATTGGGATTGGATGGTAAAAAAATCCAAGCCGAAATGATGGGTGGTGATTATGAAAACTTAATCAAAGTGTTTGATAAGCACTTTGGTGAATTTGTAACCTTATATAGATAAACAATGGTTATTAATTCAGTATTACCACCTGTATGTATCCAATCCGTTGTAGATGGGCAGTGGTACATAGTAACTACCGATTCTAAATTAGGATGGGTTAAGGTAGATAGAAAATACGATTGGGAAGAATTAAATGCTATGTGGAATAAACGTACATTTGATGTAACAAAAAAAGTACAACCCAAACCTATCAAAGCTAACTACAAAGTAGAAGGTAGTAAAGGTAACGTTTATAAAATTGTAAACGATGGTGGTAAGTGGAGTTGTAGTTGTCCGGCATTTGGTTGGGGCAGAGGTAAAGATTGTAAACATATTATATCAATAAAAAATAAAAATTAAGTTATGGGATTTTTCAGTTGGAAAACACA
>Ga0222713_10007418_pt1 | contig 10286 bp, 8 predicted proteins | sample C33_649DmetaG_FD_165061 | JGI IMG/M metagenome (GOLD analysis project Ga0222713, IMG submission 165061) | Estuarine water microbial communities from San Francisco Bay, California, United States - C33_649D | ecosystem: Environmental > Aquatic > Marine > Unclassified | place: USA: California... | reverse complement strand
AGACCCATTTTAAAAAAAGTATCGTGTGAGAATTTTTACCGGGAAAATTTTCCCCCCAAAAATGGAACTTAAAGTGGATTTGCGTATGAGAGAGTTTCTTCATCCACAGTAGCACGAACAAACTCAAGCACGTTCATAAACTGCTCAACGGTTTCGCAAGTAACGGTTTTCTCATCACCTTCATTGGAGTAAAGATAAACAGTACGCTTAGCGGGATCCACGACACAGCGGGTCAGGTACTCATCTTGCATTTGATTCGTTTGTTTCTTACCTGCTTATTATAGCGGATGGTCAGGTCTCTTGTCAAGAGAGACTTCCAACCAAATTCCCATCAATATTTGCAACCCAAACAACTGCTGTTCCACTACGGGTGGGTGATCCACCTTGAGTTTCAATATTAAACTCAGTGACAGCACGAGATCCAGATCTTGAGAGATAAACAGCACTATATCCAGAGGTTGTTTCGCTCGCGGTAATGTAGATCAACGGAGCAGTAGAAGCACTATTATTTTTTAAATACAAATATACATATTTTCCATCAGTGAGATTTGAGATTTGAAATGTTGTACTACTATTAAGACTTGCACTGTGATGATACATCTGTGTAGTAGAAGCATCTACAGTATTAGTAGATGAAGTACTTGTGCTACTTAGAGTTCCAGTAGAAGTATAAGTTGTAGATGTTGTAAATCCAGAAATATAAAGATCATTTCCGATTGTGGTGTCACCACCGATAGTAGTAAAACCAACAACATTTAATTGAGTTGTTGAAGTTCCAGCTCCTGTAACCATCAATTGATAGTCTTGACCTACTCCAATTCCAACAGATGTTCCTATTCCAACCAGGTATCTGTCAGTAACATAAATCCCAACATCATCATTAGTTGCACGCCAAAATCCAATAGTATTTTCAACAGGAACAATTCCATGTCGATATTTTTCTTCGACCAAGAGATTATATGTAGTTTGTCCTATAGCAAGTGGATTTGGTTCCGGATAACTTATTCCATTAAGACTAGTGGTAGTAATTCCAGTATCGATTACATACAAATATTGTGCCATTGTTTTATCTCCTACTTATTAATACTATAGATTGAGTTATCACCAGGATAATCATCGGAAGACTTTCCTTCATATTCGACGATTAACTTTTCTCCATCCGCTCTTTCTGCATGAACTAGAAAGAAGCAATCAATATTAGATGCATTTCCTGATTTGATTTTTATTTGTGACCCCCACTCTATAGAATCAACAATCAGATCTTGGGATGAACCAATTTGAGTAAGGGTAACAGTGATTGTTTCTGCATCAACCAATCCTCTCCAATAATCAGGAAGGTTAATAACATTTGAGTTAGTTAATCTACCTCTATAGTAGACACCAGACTCAGGTCCTTCCAAACATACATGACGAAGACGATATCCAGGTTTTGTTGGGTGAGGAATGTCGAATGGTTTTCTAGTAGTTAGAGTAATACCAGACGCAGTGACTTGAGATGCTGTCACTGATCCAGATATGGTAATATCACCAGATCCAGTAATACCTGGAGAATTTATTTGAAGACCATCAATCTGTGCTGTTGAGTGGTAATAAGGAGTACATGCATCATCTGGGTAGTTATTTTGATCAGCATTTCCTTTAAAGATGTACGAATAAAGTGTAGATGCTGTACCCCATGCTTGACCATCTGCACAATTTTTACCACCTGAACCAGGTACAAATTCATCAGCCATTTTCAAACCTCCCTTCTATCATAATGGTAACCTGAAACTGAATATTCGTCATTATTTCCTGGATAATCTGCTGGACTTTCACCCTCATATTCTGGAATCAATCTTTCACCATCTGCTCTGGTTGCAAAGATGTGGTAGAAACAATCAATTGGCATACCTCCATGTGCTTGGAGATATACTTTTTCTTCATCGATCCTCTTTACAATCACGTTTTGATGTGCTCCAACTGGTGTTAGATTGACAGTGATTGTTGTCCAATCAACAAGTTTCTTCCAGTATGCAGGAAGAAAGATTTCTTTTTTATTAGTTACCCTTCCACGGAAATAAACATCATTTGATGGACCCTCTGGACAAGTATGACGAAGACGATATCCAGGTTTTGTTGGGTGAGGGATATCAAAGTTCTTTTTAGCAGCAAGAACATGTCCATAACAATTAGAAATAACTTGCCCCTGAACGTATAAATTTCCGCCAACAATCAGATTATCATTAGTTTCTACCTTTCCAAGAAAAGCAGATGATCCAGCTACAGCAAGAGAAAATGGATTACTTGGTGTACCATAACATGTTGCTCCTGGAACAAAAGGAGGTACAACATCAGGATCACTATTTGTTAATGGTGCAATATTTAAAGTTCCAAATGCAGTAGAAAATCTGGTTGGAGAACCAATCACAGCAGGTCCTTCAATAAAAGCAGAACCATTAATCTTGGTATCACCTTCCTTGATAGCAGGAACAATACCCGTTCCTACTTTAAGTTGTCCACCAACGTTAACGTCATCCCATCCAGCAGTCATTTTTGTATCTCCTTATGTTTGATTATTTTGTTTTTGATAACGTTGACCACCATTTTTGGAGTCTTTTTTAGCACATGCATCAGTCACTCCTTGAATAATCGATCCATAAATTTTGAGTCTAGTATTAGCTGTTATTTCACCAACCCCTGTGCTTGCAAGTTTGTAAAGATTTGCATCTACTAAAAACTTTTTAGATTTGCAAGAAATATTTTCGGTAGCAGTTAAACGTATGTTACCTTTACTTCCACCTTCACCTACAGCAATAATTTCAATATCAGTTGCCTGTAATCTTATTTTACCATTTGTTGCGATAATGTCAATATTACCATTCTTTGCATTAATCATGCAAGAATCTTGTGCTTCTTCATTATCACTTCCACACTCAAGTTGAAAGTTTCCTGGTGATAATGAAGTTGTCCACCCTTTTCTTGGACCATCTTTATCTAAGAAAAAAGTATGTCTTCCATCAGGAGTTTCTAATTTAACAGCAGCAGTTACATCCGCAGGTTGATGAATGTGTCCGAAAGAAATAGATCCATGATCATTTCCCTGACGAGTTGCAGTATAATTTTGTTTTGCTGTATCATTAGGGTTTGGATTAGTACCTGTACTATCAGGTAATCTATCACCTTTTGTATTTCTAGATGTTGGCATCTTATTTTATCACTATACTACTATTTAAATGATTTCATCAGGACTACCAGGAATATTAAGTCTTGGATCATTACTGGTAATATCAGTACCCTGTCTCTGAATTGCAGATGGACGTGTAACAATAACTCCATCAACACTCTCCTGAAGAGTATCATAGACTTGAACAAGTTCACCTGGAGTCTGATAGAATCCAGCATAACGAACACCATCTCTATAGAATACTGCACCATAATAAGGACGACCATCAACATATCCAGTTTGTTTGAGACCAACAAGATCAGTAACCTGAATGATAATCTCAGGGTCAACAACAATCGGATCTCTTACGATCTCAAACTGAGGTCTAAAGGTTGCGTTAACACCAGTTGGTTCTACACCAGCAGGAGATACAATAGAAATTTCAGGATACTGAGTAAATCCCAGTCCAGGATTTAGAACATTCACCTTTGTTATTCTACCAAAAGTGTCACATTCATAACCCAACTGAGCACCATTACTTGGAGTGATTTGTATTTGATCTATGCCACAATTATAATTAATACCTGGATTTTCAACCTCAACACTTCGAAGTCTAAGTGCAGCTGGGTATCCTGGTCCTTGTGTGACTGGAAATCCATTTCCAGGATCATCCACAATCACTCTACATACAACACCTTTTCCAGTCACTTTTTTTGGACAAGGTGGGGGAATTAAGATAGCAGAAATACCAACAGGATTTGTTGACCAAGGTTGACTTACACCAGTCGCAACATCAACTGGTACAGTTATTTGAGCAAATCCAACAACGGGATTTAAAGCAAATCCAGTATTAGATATACGAATATTTGATAACTCCAACTCTACTGTTTTCTTCCCTTTAGTTGCATTAAAGGTTGTCTTTCTTCTACCCTCAAAAACTTTTGATACTCCAACTTTAACACCATCAACTCGTATTATCAACTCATCATCTGCTTCAGACTCAAGAGTATATTGACCATCAACAGGAAAATCAACATTAGTCCAACGGAAAATCCAAGTCTTACCCTGAACCTCTTCACTTGGAAACGCATTTACATCCTGGAAAACTGGGGAAATAAAATCACCTGTATAGTTTGCGATTGGAGTTGGACCTTCATAAACAACACCTTTTGCAGTAGGAGATTGGTTAATTATTTCTGTAGATGTTGTTGTAGATGTTGTTGTAGTTGTGGATGCTTGTGTCTCTGTAATTGTTTTCTTTTTCCAAACGGAAATGCCAAATCTATTACCATGGTATTTACCTAGTGTTAGTCTGGTATCCGAATCCCATTCAATATAGTTTGTATTTGGGTTTGTATCATTCCAATCTCCCAAATTTCTTATTCTCTTACCCTTGTAATAAGTTCCTTCTAGATATTGATGAAATGATGCATTAGGTGGAATTGTTATTCTAGAACTACGGAGAAATGTGGTAGGAGGAACGTAAGCATCATCAACTTTAACCCACTCCTCTCTTGTAACACTTCCAGTCCCAGGTGTTGTTGTCGTTTGAGTTTGAGATTTTGGTGGAAACAACCAATCTTTTGTGCTGAATATTTTCTTATCAATCTTCTCATAGGTATTAGTTTTTCCATTCTCAACTTCAATTTCAATTTTATGAAGACCTTTACTTAAGAATATTTTTTTAGATTTTGGATTGTTTTCTCTCCAGTTATAGATGATACCATCACTACCAATAGCAGAAATTCCACTTCTTCTTTCACTGCCACTACCACCCCTAGTGTTTTCTAAAGTTGTTGGAATATAATTTGCTTGCATGACAGGATTTCCATCAATCAAAATTCTACCAGCGTTATCTACAGTAGATTTAAATGCATAGAATCCATCGTAAGGAATATCAATATCCCACGAATTTCTATAGACGACTCCACCACCATCAGATCCTGGTTTTGCTAATGGAGGAATAGGAGATATTGCATAACGATTCATAAATCTACTCCAAGAAGGACCATCAACATTTTCAAACTTAACTGGCCACCACTTTTCTTTTCCACCAGGGAATCTTGTAGTCCAAATTGGATTTCTTGGGCACCTACCCTCTTGTAATGGGATTGGCTCTTGAGGAATGGGAGGCACGGGAGCATCAATTGTTAATGCAGCACCCATCGGATTTTCATTCCAAGACTTGGCTGAGACTACTGGTTCAGAAGCAACAGTAGTTTCAATGTTGATAGCAAGAGCCATTGGGTTTCCCTTTGACAATGGTCCAACATCAATTTGTTCCAGCTCAGCACGAATTCTATATTTTCCTGCTTTAAAAAATCTAGTTTCAAAACTCTTACCTGTGCTTTTACCAGGAGAACTATATCCAACCTTTCTAATAATAACCTCATCACCACCTTGCTCAACTGACCTCAGACCATTTCCGATTTCTTTTGCACCACCACCTTCTCTGTTTCCAATGTAGAGGGTAACATTATCATCAACCATTATTTCAATATTATAGTTTCCATCTACAGGAAACTCAACAAACTCCCAACGAATAACATGAGTTCCTACAAAACTTTCTGTCTGTGCTTTATCTGAGTTTGGGTTGAAAGGTAAAACACCATATTGGTTTATAAATCCAGCATCTCTACCCGCTCTAGGATCAAGTCTCCAAAGTTTTCTATCTGCTTTGTTGAGATAGTCTATGGTATTGAAAACATTTTTGGGTTTTGGTGCAGAAGTTTGTGTAATTGGAACATTATAAAGATCAACTCGAATACGATGAACTCCTGCTTTTACATTTTTCTTAGCAACCTTTGGTGTTTGATCTGCTCTGAACTGTGTTGTTTCTATTAACTTTTCATTGTCCAGATAATATCTTCCTATGTTATCTGCTTGAGCACGGAAAATATATTCACCATCATAAGGAAAGTTCTCTTCCCATTCAAGTGTAAATTCTTCTCCAGCAAAATCACTACCAGGAGCATTTGATGGAGGTACTGGTGAGATAGCATACTTATTCATGAAGCTATCATCAATCTTTGCGGGTTTAGTGTATGAAGAGTTATCCCTTAACTCATACTTCAAATCAAAGTTACTTCTACCAGATCCTTTTCCAATCTGTTTAGAAGTAAACTTCCCAAGTGTTGCTTCAACTTGAAGATCATCATTATCATTTGAACTTTCTAAGAAATCTGCAAATATTGCATTTCCACTTATGACAACTTCTTTTCCTGTAGGATTTTTTTCTTTAGCATTTCTACCCAATGCACTGATCACACCTTTTTCAGTTCCTTTCCCACGGAAAGATCCCTCAGAGGATATATTATAAATCGTGTTAATCTTAACTTTCTTTGTTACTCTTTGACCAGTTTCATCATTCTTAAAATCATCTGCTTTAATTTTAAAGGTATGAGACTTATCTGCTGAGGTAAATTTAAGAGCTAAACCTTTATCCTGACCTCCAGAAGTAAAGACTTTAAATGTTACTTCTTTAAAGTTTTCGCCCTGTTCAACTTCATATTCTCCACCCCATCCTGGATGCTGAACATCATGTTTAATTCTAGTGGTTCTATTTCCAGATGTTACTCTTAACGGATTTTCTTTTCTAGTGCTCCACCAAGGAGTACTCAGTTGTTGTAAAAAGTCTTGATACTTTTGTATTTCTCTTGCAATAGGATCCTTAGATAGATTTGCATAAAGATTGGGATCCCATCTTCCTATCGGTTTTCCTTCCGCATCATATCTTGTACCATATCCATCATCTGTTGGATCACATATTTGATACTCTTCAAAATCATCTTCTTGGTCAAATACCTCTTCAGTATCAACAAATTTGCAGTCTGAATACTCTGGATCTCCTACAAGAACTGCACGGGTAACAGCACCAACACCCAATCCAGTTTCATCTCTAACCTCTACTAACGGAGGACACTGATATCCAAATCCACCAGAAACTAAATCAATTGCAAGTAAAGAACCATCTCTACCAAAAACTGGATTTCCTGCAGCACCAACTCCACCACAACCAGCAATCACTACAGAAGGATAATCTGCTTGACCTTCTACTTCAATTCCAGTACAAGTGTCTGCAGATGATGCAAGGTCTTTAGGTGTTAGTTTATTAACTTCATTAATATTTAAATATCTAATCCCATCTCGTGTCTCAAAGATAAATGTTGTTCCAGGATTCTTTCTGGCATATTCATTTGCATCACAAATTGATACACCAGATACATATCCCAAAGTGGGATCAATGTAACCTACATTTACATCTGAATTCTTAGGAAAGTCAAAAATGTTAAATGACATGCTATTATATGTTTTCCTTCTTGCTTGTCATAATCATATTTATTAGATTCCTGAGAATGGTGCTATAGGACCAACATTTCTTCCAACGTAAGGAAGACCAGCTTCAACTCTTCTATCAACGGATTCCTGAGATGCTGAAGATCTAGTTGATGAAGAAGAGTCTGTAACTTTAACATCTGAGGTATTCTTTGTTGGTCCAACATATGGTGTCTCTGGCGGAGCAGTTGCATCAGTTGGTTTGGCAGCAACATCAGCAACACCTTTTGTACTCGGTTGATCTTTAGTTGCAGCAGATGAACCACCACGAGAGAATGTATAAAAATCAGATATAGCAACGTTTGGTTTTAGTTCACATCCAAAAATATCTAACTTAAGGTTTTCAAACGATAAAGCACTTGTAAGTGCTCCACTGATACCACCAATCAAAGATGTAATATCTGATAATGAACCACTGACTCCAGCAAGTTGTCCCTGAATATCTTCAAGGAAAGCATTTAGATTATCAAGTATAGTATTATTTGCTTGATCAATTTGATCTTTGTTTGCAGCAATTGCTTGTCCAACTAAATCCTCAGCAGCACACACTGGAACTTTAGGAACGGTAACTTTATCATCAAATTGTTTTGCTCTTGCATCTGCTTCAAGTTTTTCTGGTTGAAGTGCTTTGTTTAAAAGACCTTGGATCAACCCACAAAGTCCATTGGTAATTTTGTTATACAGACATAAGATCAATTCCATCAGAACTTCCTTAATATCAGCAAACATTTGTCTCATGCTAGATGGCATTGCAGAGACAACTTTAGTAAGTTCTTTATTAAGTATCTTCAACACATACTCCATAATCTTGTCAAAAAGTATTTTCATATACTTTGCAATTATGCAAGCAGCATCTGATATAACTTTTTGTATGCTAGAAACAGTATTTGATACTGCATCAACATAACTATTGATTGCTTTCAAATATTTTTCAATCTTCTTTGTTAAGTTTTCAATCTCTGTTTGAATACCTTTGATTGCAGATTCAGTAATATTATCTGGTTTGAGAAGAGATATCTTCTCTTGCATTTTATCTTCACGCTTGACATCACTTGCACTTTGTTCATGAACTGCATCAGCATTCTCCTTTGTTGCTCCAGGTTTTGACGCAGCATCTTTGGAGTTTGCTTGTTGACAAGCACTTTTGATTAGGTTTGCAACTGCTTGTTGTGCTGCTGCTTCTACCTGTTCTGGAGTCTGTCCTTTATCTCTTGCTTCCTGTCTTGCTCTCTGTGCTTCTGTTAATTGTTCTTTTGTAAGAGCAACATCAGGTCTTAATCCAAACTGATTAAGTTTAACTCCTGGTGGGGGAGATGCACATTGTTGAGATGTTTTTGAATCTTTCGGTTTTGTTGTTACAAGTCCCTCATCTGGTACTTGTTCTTTTGCACTTCCAGTCTTTGATTCCTTACCCTGAGCATAACCACTTGTAGCAGCAAAGTTAGAATCGTTAGTTCCAATCTTTGTTTTGAGTGCTGTCTGTGCATTATTTCCAAGCACTCCCATAATAACAGGAACTTGTTGATCCTGTCCGTCAAGGAAGAATCCAAAAACAAAGTTACCTTGTCTTAAGTTTGAAGTTGCTGCTGCATTTGTTTGTCCACCACCTGCAGTGATGGGATACATAACCTGAGCCCAAGGAAGTTGGTCTGAAGGAATGGTTTCTTCTTCTCGATCATGAAGACCAATAATCCTTACTTTATATCGTCTTCCCCAACCAGGAATAGAATCTTTACTTTCATGCTTTCCTGGCAGCATGTTATCTCTCCAGGTTGAGTCGTCAGCAATCTGACCAACCCACCAGAGAAAACTACCACCCAAAAAACCAGGATTAAATAAAGATCCTCCTTCCATCAGTTATCAATCTTCATATATTTTACATTCTGATGCATCTGGATGTTCATCACAATACATTTCAAATGAAGTTGGATCGTGATCTTCGTCTGGATGATTCGCTTGATATTTTTCCAAATGAGTTAACTCATCCTCAACATGTCTTCTCATCTGAGGTGAGAGAGTTGAGTTATCTAAAAGATCTTTATCGTCGTTGATATGTTGTTGAATACTTCTGTCGTTCATAATGGAATACTACCTGAAGTGTGATTACCCTTTCTTCCGAAAGAATCTCTAACCAAATTCAACTTAGTATATGTTTCTTTCGGAGAAATGTAGTGACATAAATCTGCTATAATATATAGCCCTCCACTTTCCTTGTTTACTTCATCATTTTTAACATCAGTTTGAAGTTCTGGTGCATCTAAAAATATAACATCACCAGCATGTAAGGAAAAATCTCCAGCAATTGTAATGGTTGATTTCTGAGAAAATAACTGACCATATCTCATAATTGCTTGATTCAATATATCTTTTGGAAGAAAATTTTCTTCCTTTGATTTATTGAGTTGTTCTTGTCCTTTACCAGTTCCACCACCAGTAGGAAGAGTTCCCTTATCAAGAAGCATATATTGTGTTCTTGAAAACTCCTTATTATTTCCTTCGCGGTTAAACTCTTTGTTTAGAACAGGAAGTTCTTTTCCACCCAACTTCAAAGACTTTTCTTTCTCTTTTGCATTTGGAGTAATGACTTCATAATAACAATTGAATGGATCAAAGAGAACTGTTCTTGTAGAGAATGCTCCCATCTGAAGTTTATCTTGTACATTTACTGCATTATCTTTTACATAGTCAAGTGCTTTTGCATCATATCCAGCAGGAATATTTTCTCCTCTTGAGTCAGGTGACTGGTTATAGATAATAGACTTTTTCTTTTCTTGAGATAATAGTCCATCAATAGACTTGAAGAAGAATC
>Ga0222713_10007415_pt1 | contig 10288 bp, 9 predicted proteins | sample C33_649DmetaG_FD_165061 | JGI IMG/M metagenome (GOLD analysis project Ga0222713, IMG submission 165061) | Estuarine water microbial communities from San Francisco Bay, California, United States - C33_649D | ecosystem: Environmental > Aquatic > Marine > Unclassified | place: USA: California... | reverse complement strand
TCACGGAAAGCAGTGCGCCATGTTAGTTCTGGTGTGGTGTTGAAATGTGCTGTGGCACTTAGTAAAGGAACCACATCATGAGCTCTGCTCAGAGTGAAGTCTAGGCCAGGTTCCATGGTATCCAAAACCAACCGTTTGTTATAGGCAATAACACCCATATGGCCATACTCCAAACCATTTACCGGATTACGGCTATGGAATATATAGTGTTTTGGTTCCTGTAGATAGTCTGGTTGCCATCCCCAATCAAATTCTGGATTAACTTCAATTTTGGCAAATACCGTAAAGAACCAATCCGTGGTGCTTAATTCAGCGGCTCGTTGATATGCTTGTCTACGTCCATCGACATTCTGAACTCGCTGTATAGGTCGTTGTGTGCAGTCACAGAGATGTTTATACCACCTTTCTGCTTCAGGTTCGCCATTGCTGATATAGATTATATCCAGTAATTTATCGCCTAAAAATCGGTCTTTTTGCTTGATTACGTAGGGATAATCGTAGATTTGAGTGGTTAAATTGCCTGAAATATCACGCGGTATTAGTGATACGCTATTTGCTCTGTTAAAGGTGTAAACCGCACGATCTTTCCACAGTGGAGGATCAAAATCGGTGCTGGTGTCACCTTCTCTGACAAATTGAATATAAGGTGTGTCAAATTTGGTTGCCTTGACTATTGCTGGTAAATCATCGCTGGCATAGGTCACCGTTGGCCATGGTAATCTTGGCACACCATCTTCATGCCAATGTATATCTTTGTACCATTCCAATAGTTCAATTGATGCCTGTTGCCAAAACTCATCAACATTGATCAGGAAGGTATCACCAAATTTTTGATTTCCACTGGCCCAACAGTGTATCTGATAACTTTCCCATGGGGTTGATTTATAGTCAAAATCAAACTCTGTGTAGTCACAACAACTTGATAAGATCCAAACGTGTGAAGTCCTGGATTTAGCCACACAACGTTTTATAGTTGCCAAATGATTATCATAATACCTAACCACTTTGGCGTGTGGTAATTTTTTCGTCAGACGATCAACGTTCTCGTCATGCCCGGCCATGTCTATAATAAAAACATCAAACATCTTACTTTGTTATTCTACCCATTCATTGATATCGGACGTGGACAGGATATCAACTAAGTCTGCCAATGTCACTGCCCATTTGTTTATGCTGTCAAATTCCGTGATGCAAAAATCATATTCATCTTCCGTGAGATCTTCAAATATCTCATTTGTATCCTCATATCGTCCTTGCTTAATTGTGTTCATCCATATGACCAAGTCTGCGTTGAATTCGTCACGCAGTTCTTTGGTAGGGCAAATAAAATCCGATATGGGTATCACGTTTTTTTCAATAGCGGTGTCTGCCAATTTCTTCATTCTGAGCATCTGTCGTTTTCTACCCTCAGTGCTAAAGTCCCAATCATTTGCCTGTTCGCGTATGTCATCAGCATTAATCCAATCAACATCTCTACTGGGTCCTATGGACTCCATTAACTTCTTAGATAATGTTGACTTTCCACTACCAGGTAATCCACATACTAATATTTTCATAATTATTTTAACCTCTCTTTGGGCATGTTTGTATTATATATCACATAGTCTGGAATTGAGATCAAATCTTCATACGTTTGAATCCAATCAAGAGTTTGTTGTGATGGCGTAAAATCTTTGTCCCATTCCATTAAACTATTTAAATGTTGAATGGGGGTGGGGTGTAGATCATTCTTAAAAGTTTTTTGGAGAGAGGCAATTTCTCGGTTGATGATTGTCATTTGATCATCAATCGTTAGTTTAGGATACTGTTCTATGTATTCTTCAAAATCAGGCCATTTGTTGCCCCTAAGATGATTGTACAAATCTCGAACGTATTCGTGACAACCTTTATAGTTTTCAATCCTATTCATGTTTACATCAATTGATCGTTTGGAGTTAATTTGAAAATTTATTACTTTTATAGAGTCTATGGTGTTTTTATAAAATTCATACACATCCTCACCGGAATATGTTGAATAATCTGTCATTGATAAAAATTTATAATTTAAGTTTTTACTTTTAAACCACTCATTGATGCCGTCTATGTAGGCAAAATTTATAATCTCACTTCCTCTCACTGAATCGTTAGAACTTTCATACAAATTCCACCTATCATGATGGTATGTGTCAACTCGAAGTAATCCTGACCACATAATAACTATTGTGTCGTTGCTGGTAAATTTATGTCGTCTATTTGCTTCAATAATTGAATTAAAGATAAACAAGTTACCTGCACTAGGCATCCCCCAATTTTCAAAAAAATCAAAGTCAGTGGCATAGATATCTGCCCAAGTTGGCCATATCCAATTGGTTAAACTACACCCAAAGGTAAATAGACGCTTCATGAGACTACTCGTACTCCATATTCTCGTTCAAATCTATCAGCATCCGCACGGTCATTGACCATGGGTTCTCCACGGATGTTTAGGCTAGTATTCAATAACATAGGACACCCTGTCCAGACATACCATCTCTCTAACAGTTGTCTAAATCCTGATCCGTCATTAGGAACTGTTTGCACCCGGCTAGTTTGGTCAACGTGACATATTGCTGGAAACTGTTCCGGATTCTTACAACGGGCAACCACCTGCATGTAATTACTAGAATTCCAACTACGTGGCATGTCAAAATATTCGTGTGCCAGTTCGGATAATATTGCAGGAGCGAACGGACGGAACTTTTGTCTGCGTTTGATCTCATTTACCAAATCTTTTATTTCGGAACCCCTTGGGTCTGCTAATAGGCTTCTGTTGCCTAATGCTCTAGGACCAAACTCCGCACGTCCCGATGCCACTCCCACTATCTTATTTTCTAATAGCTCACTGATTATCTCCACCGTTGGGTAAGCCCCTTCGATGTTATGTCCTAGATAAGCATTACGCCAATTTAATCTATGACCATATGCCAATGCCGCCGCACCCAGACTGCTACCAGCATCTCCAGGGTTGGGCATGATCCAGATGTCATCAAAATATTCACCTATTATACTATTGACCTTACAGTTAAGGGCGACTCCACCCATATAAACTATATTCTTACTAGTACCTTTGTCCATGGCCTTGAGCATGATGTTGGCTGTTATGTCTTCCGTTATCTCCTGTACGGTGGCGGCCATGTCCATGACGTTTTCTGGTCGGAACACCTCATCCGGTAATCCAATGTGTAAATTATGCTTGAACAAAACGTCAGAAGCATTCTCAATGAGAGTCTGCTGTATTCTGATTTGATTTACGGGATCTTTATTGCCCCAAGCGGCCATGCCCATTAGGATATATTCCTCATCTAAGGGTTTAAGTCCAGCTTCTTTGGTAAATGCCGAGTACATTAGTCCAATGCTGTGAGGATATTTCTGACTCCACAACTTTTTATATTTGGCACGGCCTTTACTATCATAACCAGCACTCCAAATAGTTATAGTTTCCCATTCTCCAATGGCATCAATGACCACCACCGTGGCTTCTTTAAAAGGGCTTGTTTGAAAACCAGCGGCCGCATGTGATAAATGATGAGGAAATGTTTTGATTGGAATCTTACCTAGTCCTAGTTTACTTAATTCTTTGTTAAGTTTATAAGGATGAAAAGCATCATGATATTGACCAGCGTATAGTTGACGTGTAAATTTACTCCAAGGACGTTCATAATAGGCTATTTGATCTACATGACCAATATATCCCAGTGCGTCTTTGATCAGATCTGGATGTAAATTTTTGTCGTGTTTGTTTTTGCTGTAGCGTTCACTGTGCCCAGCAAAGACGATTTCGTTGTCGATGATTGCGGTTACTGCCGCATCATGAAATCCAGCCGAGATACCTAATATGTTCATAAAATTTTTCTGCTATTCTCTGATGGCCTAATTCTAAAGGATGACCACCTGGACCTTTTGGGCAATCACCTTGCCAACCACTTAATCCTTCACCTATGTCCCAACCTGGATAATAGGTTTTATCTATGCTGTTAACCAAATGTTCCAATCCTAACTCTTTATAGTAATTAGCATGGTCCCAATTACAATTCATGTTTACAAATATATATTTTTGTTTACGTGCCTTAAAAAATTCTTGTAATGCAATAACTTTAGTTAGCCATGTTTCTACTGCATGACGTTCACTATAGTGATTAGCATAGTATTCTTTAATCCAAGGAAAACGATCATGATGCCAGGCACTGGCACCAGTTACTTGAAACTCTTGCCCATTCGCTGTGAGATCTAATCTTGATACCTCAGTCCAAGCACAGATAACTATGTCATAGGTATTTCGTACTAGTTCAGATACTGCTAATCTAAATATTCTATCATTGCTACCGCCAGGAATGCCAAGATTTTTTACATCACAGGCAAGACTATCAGCCAGTTTAACTGGCCAAGCATCTTTAGTTGGGTTTGATAATTCATACCCATAAGTGTAACTGTCGCCTAATGTTAGTATCATTTGTAGATAAATGGATCTCTTTTGCGTAACTCTTTTAATTTTTTACGGTATCGAATTTCCATCTTAATTCTATTGATTATTTTTCTTAACCAATTCATCAAACTTCTCCTTCATTAATTCTGCGGCATCTGAATGTGCCTGTTCTAACGGATGTGTTGTTCCCAATTCGTAGTTATTTTCTATTGCCCACTGGTAAAACCCTCTGGGTTTACACGTTTCATTTAGGTTAGTTCCTGCAGGAAAAAAGTACCAACTGCTCCAATCAATTTGTTCATACAAACTTTTTAAAAACTTATCTGAATTCCTATGATAACTTTCACTCATATAAAACGAATTATCTGCTGTGGTAAACAAATAAGGAATATTATGTAAATTTAGATAATTTTGCATAAACACTATTTCTTTGAACAGTGAATAAAGTTCATGATATTTATTTGTGCCTGTATTTTTATAAAAATTTTTAGCAAAATCTGATATGCCTAATTTTCTAGCATTGTCTAAATGTTCTAGTTGTTGTTTAATACCTGTTTGGTTGTTATTAAACAAATTAGCAAACATATCAATTATTCCTGAATCACTTTCACCAGTCCAACTGTTTATACTATACCATGGACTTATTCGATGATTTGTATCATAGTTAAATCTAAATTCATAACGATCACTGTATGTCCAACTTATCACAACAACAAATTTTTTATTCTGATTTCTTAACTGTTCACACTCTGCCAATGTCATTCTTGAAATAGCATTGTTGGCATTACCTGGCCAGGCCACACACGAATAAGTGTAATAATATTTTTCAGCCAATTTTGCAGTAAATGTATTGGAACTAGGATTTGGATCAATCTGATCTTTTAATTCAGTACCAAATACAAAACTATCACCCCCTGCTACTAAAATCATATCCTGGTCTCATCATATCTATTTCACGTTGCTTATAGTCTGCATCACTCCACACATAATCAAATGTGTTGGAAATTCCGTCTACTTCTATACTATAGATGTCTAAATAATTGCTCAACATATCGTGTATGGACTGCATGTTGTTAGTGTTAAAACTCTTAACCAGATCAACATGCCCTATTTCTAAATAACCCAAACTTAGTTTGGGATCACGAGGGTCTAGTCCATTTTTAAGTAGCCAATTATCAAACTCAAGTTGTTGTTGCTCATGCCAAGGAAATTTATCTTCTCTGGTCACTGATTTAGCCCACTCAACATCAAACTCGCCTGAGTAGTATTGTAAATGTGTTATTGCTTCACACACTGAATCAGTTAAGTCCGGTGCACCCTCGTCACGGAACACTTCAAATAATGTTTTGCCTATCTGTGTCCAGTGCATATACACGTGACCAAATTTGCGATCATATCCGTTGGTTAAAAAGCCTTGTTTATGTTCGTCTGTTAGGTTGTATCTTTCAGCATGAAGGAATGTGGTAATTTGGCTAGGTCTTACCCACTCAGGATGAACATGATCTTTTCGTTGACTTAATATCAGACTTTCCATCTCATGACAAAGATTGTTTAACTGTCTGATAGCATATTTGGTGGCATAATCCGCCACTCGATAATATTCACTGAGCCCACTAACGGTGCCTTGCAGTCTTTCAAAATGATTGTGTAACTTATTTAAAATTTCATGTTTTGGGTGGAGGCCTAATTTTATTGATTGGCTGTGTACAGCATCTGAATTATTGGTTTGTTCGATTGGATACTCAGGACCAAATCTGACCACATTGGGGTGGAACCACTCTTCAATGACATAACTTTCTAATCCATGTTGGGTGAAATCAAAACGATTAATTGTTTCAACGGCGGAATTGAGTTCGTTACACAAGTATTCAAGAGTTCTCGCAGACTTAGGAAATCCTAAAAAACAAAAATTCTTTTCTAATAGGTTACCACCGGCTAATAGTTTCTTTAATGCAGATAGCCAATCTTTGGCCAACTGGGTATCATTTGGCACTATCCAATAGTCCAAATAGTCTTGTTTATCTAACGGATTTCTTAATGTGACTTTAACTTTCAATTGAATCCCACCATTCTAATATTTCTGGTCTGTGTGATAAAATGTCACGCATGGTTAATTCCGCCTCACGGATACTCTCTAATTGTAACACACGTTGCTTGCCTTTTGCAAGTCCTTGTTTCCACTCATCAGGCCATTGTTCTTGGAATGTTGGACGTTGTTTGAGTTGTAGCAAAGTGTCTACCAGGCTTTTGTTTACCAACCAGTTAAATCTGGTACCACTTAATAGATCGTCAATCCAACTGTCTAATAATTTTCTAGGTAATGCCAAGGGACTAAGGATGATGTCAGGAGTAAAACTAAAGATCACTTTGCTGAGTACATCCACATCTTTAGCCACTGCCAGGTTATCTATGTTATGAAGTTCAAACATACCTGGCAGTGTTAAAGTAAAGTCTATTCTGAGTTGCCTTCTGTGTGTAGTGCTTCTAAGACCTTCCTCAAAGTTTTCAAGCCATTCCGTATACTTAAGGCCTGTTCGGATATACTCTCCAACTGCACCTGTACCATCAAGGCTTGCACAGATCTGCCAATCACGTAGCCCAGATAGAATATCATCATAGAGATTGATGCCGCGATAGTTGATGCGACTAAGATTTGTGTTATATCTAGCGTAAACATTTTTGCCATCTCCTAGGTCAACGATACGTTTCATGTATCTCCAGTGTTGATCGTACATCAGAGGCTCACCGCCTACCCAATATACTTCTTCAACTTGATGGTTCTCGACTGCTTGTGCGAACTCTTGTTCAATGGTCGTTGTTTGGAAACTTTCAATTTGTTTTTTGACTTCAGGCTTCATCCAATTATTCTTTGGATTGTCCCAATTGATCATGTTGTGTTGTCTTTGTTCACTCTCCCAACTGCTAGACAACATATCACCGCATGTGCGACACTTAAAGTTACAGAGATTGCTGAAACGGTAATCCCAACTCACAGGCTTCATTGTGGTATGGCCCGTATCATCTGTTGTGTCCCATATACGTAAATACTTATCACCAAAGAGGCTATCAAAATAACTGCGGTAAACGTCAGTGTTTAGTAGTTTGTCATTGCATACCTCACATTCAGGCAGTCGTTCGCCACGCATCATTCGTCTGCGTACACTCTTCATGTGTTCACCATTCCAGTGTTCTTCTAGCGTGATGGGAATGTACTTGCCTGTGCCTGCTTTTGTATCTATGTACTGTTCAAAGTTCTGTGCGGGTTCACGGCTGGCACAGCACATCCTACGCTCAGTCTGAGGACTTAGGTATGTGTGTACCCAAGGTGCCATACATAGTGTCTTAGGCTTTTCCATTAAGATTTCCAATTGAAATAAATTGCAGATCGATATTCAACATTTGTTACAGTACCTATCATACCATGTAAAATATTTCTACTATTTTTCAAAACTAATCCATCATTTATTTTATAATTTATTTGAAATTCCTGATCATTTTCCACATATCCTGTACCCATGTTATTTGTTCCGGTTCCACCTAAATAGATAATTGCTATGTTTTCTACTGATGGGTCATCATAATGATAATGGTTTTCGTATCCAGGATAATCATGCCAAAGTTCAACCCCTCGAACTTCTTTCATATTAAAATAGTTAATAAGTTCTGTTAAAAATTCTGTATTCGTTATATAATGTATTTGTCTTAACCCACTAGTAATATCACAGTTAAATTCTATAGCAGGAATATCAGCAAAACATTCACTGATATGGTATCCATTAGGTGATAATTGATTAACTTTCATAACCCATGGCCCTTGCTATTTCCTGATGTGTGATTAAGAAACTCTGCTGTCTATATTCGTCTGCTAGTCTTGATCTAAATAAAAATTCCTGGCCATCACTGCCTTGACCGTTTTCAATGAACTTAACAATACGCATGATCTCTATTTTGTGTTTGGGATTAAACCTGTGTGAGTTTAATCTATCTACAACTAATTTCTGTGCTTCTGTTGTCATGCGACCAATATTCATGTGCCATGGATCATGTAACATGTTAAAATAAATGTGATCAAACGATTGTGTATCTATCCAGTCACATATCTCTGGCAGGTAGTAGACATTCTGTATGTTTATAGTGGTACATAGTTGCGTTGAAAGTTTAGAACTTTTCATGCTGTTAAATTTACTAATATTACTTTGAACTTCAAACCAATCTGCACCATATCTTTCAAGTTCAAATCTTTTGTCAACATTATCAATCGAAAAGGCAATTTCCACATGTTTAAACTTGGTCCACAATTCTATATCTTTTGGCATCACTGTGCCATTGGTGTTGTAGTGTATTTCGATGTTTTCACTATAGCCGTGTTCGACAGCGTAGCGTAATAGATCAAAATGTTGTTCTATCAGGAATGGTTCGCCGCCCGTGAACTCAAAGTATTTGATATTTGGCAATAGCTGTCTGAGATTGTCCCAAAACTTGGGACTTTCTCTTGGCCAAGCACCATCTTTAAGAAACTGATAGGCCAGATGCTTTGTGCGATCACCCTCAACGTAGTCCATCTCTTCCTTAGCCCATTTGCTTGAGCTCCAACTGCCACAGATACGACATTTTAGATTACAGATGTTACCTAGTTTAAGATCAACGAACCAAAGCTGATTAGGATTTTGATTATACCAATCAACCTTATGATAGTGATCCTTTAGCCTTAGCCGACTGTTCATGCGTTTGCTCGTACGGCCAGCGGCCTCTTCGTCCCAACAACGCTTACAGGTTGCTGGCTGGCCTCCGTTAAGGAATTCCTGGCGCAACTTCTGCATGTACACACTTGAATATATCTCTTCTAAGGTATAGTCACGTAAGGTATACTTGTCACCGTCGGGCTTGGTTATTTCATCAATGGCCAGACAGCAAGGTCGTGTGGTTCCAATTGGACTAGTTTCAATGCTAATCCAAGGTAGCATACAGATCTTTTCAGGTAAATCAGACATGGTCTTTTAAATCCTTGTACTCTGTAAATATTTCTTCAAACGATTCTTTTCTATAACCGTCATGCCTCTCATTGACTTTAAAAAATTCTCCAAGTAGATGTTGTTTGTCGTCCTGTTCCATAAAGTTTAACATTGACTCATACCCAACTACTGCACGATTTAGATGATCCTGTGGACGCAACCACTCTATATGTTCGAGTAATTTTTCTCGAACTTGTTCTTTATATGCTTTAGGTAACACATCGATACGATCTCTGTTAGGTCCTTGTAGAATATTAATGTTCCAATCCTGTGCTCTGATCAACCCACGCTCAACCCAGTCCTTATGAAAGTCCATGACATGTAAAGCATTATATATGCTCACCGTGGCACTGACATAGAAATCAACATCTGGACATTCTGTTATCATCTGTTCTCTGTTCGCCACTGTTTCTGTCCACACTGTGCCTTTACGCATGTATTCAGCACGATCACCCATAGCATCTAAACTAGCACCCACTGACACATTTTTAAATTTCTTCCAATAGTCAAATACATGCTTGTCTTTTAATCTCATTTTACTAAAGTTAGTGTTGTATATCAGACGTACATTAAACAACTCTTGTCTTTCTAGTTCTTCCAACAAGCGATAGTGTTCTTCCATGATAAGAGGTTCACCGCCTGCAAAGTAGACCTGTTCAAGATATGGAATGTGTTCCTGTAGTTGATTCCACATGTCTTCCTTGTCTCGACCTGCATACATGAACTTGGGATAGTCACGCTTGCCATACAAGTCTTGTTCCTCATCATGCCATGAACTAGAAAACCATCCTCCACATGTCCGACACTTCATGTTACATAAGTTACTAAATCTAAT
>Ga0222713_10007414_pt1 | contig 10289 bp, 18 predicted proteins | sample C33_649DmetaG_FD_165061 | JGI IMG/M metagenome (GOLD analysis project Ga0222713, IMG submission 165061) | Estuarine water microbial communities from San Francisco Bay, California, United States - C33_649D | ecosystem: Environmental > Aquatic > Marine > Unclassified | place: USA: California... | reverse complement strand
AGCTGGTGACAGACAAATGCTGATGTAATCCAAGACTTACCTACGCCCCTGAAGGCCTCAATAACAAGTCTTTTCTCTTTAGACTGTAAATAATCAGCTATATCGTACTGTATCGGTGTTGGTTCTGGTAAATTTAAGTGTTTCCAACAAAGATATAAAAAGTTTTTAAAGTTTTTTATTCTATTATCCATCTATATCAAATGGCACATCATCTAAGATGTTGTCAGGTTTCTTTTGTAAACTCTGAGAACTATAAGTTTTACATACATCTAAACATACTTTCATTTCTGAAGCAGTTAAATCTTGTCCTGATTTAAGCTTTGCATAAGCATGCGAAACTAATAATTCTGGTAATTCTTTAATAATCTTATCAATAGTAGATTGATTATTACATTGACATGAGGAATATTCTTTTCCACATGAACATGATTTCATTTCTACTGGTCTATTTTCCACGACCTTGTCCTCTATAATCATTTTTGTCTTTCTTTGAATGTCTGCCTTTTCTTTTTATTCTCTTTCTAAAAGAGAATACTTGCTGTGCTTTTTTAGCCATTATTACATAGATAATAGTATAAGAGAATAAATTACAAACGCAATTATTTTGTATTTATTAGCAATTACTTTTGCTTTAATATCTTCTGGTGTATTTCCAAATATTAACATTATTTTTTTCCTTTCGGTTTTTTAAGATTACAAACATATAGTTCTTTCCAAAGCTTATTTTCCCATCTACTTACAACAGTTAATAAAAATCTTAGAAATTTTCTATACATTAATTACCTCATTAGTTACATCCCAGTATATTTAAAAGGATTTAAGTTATCAATATCTTTTTGCATGTTTTTACATTTACATGAATGTAATAAGCAACACATGCCTATCCATAATTTATATATACAATTATTCATAATTTAAAAAAAGTGATGTGAAAATATATACCACATAATTAAATATATTATAAAAAAAGTCAGTGGTTTCATACCTTTTTTATTATTGTTTTTATTTTTATTTATCCCAAAAGGGTCATCTCCAAATGTCATTTTTTATACCTATCTAACATATTCATACCAAAACTACCACAATATACAATTAATATTGCGTATAATAATTCACTTGGTGCTGCTTTAATAATTTCAAATCCTTTAATCATAAAAGGTTGCATATTAGGAATAAAACACATAGCTATTCCAAAAGTTGTAAATATAGTTAACCATTCATCCTTCCAAGATTTTTCACTAGAAATAACTTGTTGTAATTGAACTGTTTTAGCAGCTTCAATTTCAGCTATTCTTTCTATTTTTTTAACTTCTAAATGATGTTGTACAGCACCAATAGTCTTGTCAACAACAAGTTTTGCTATTGGGTTTTTAAATAGGAAGCCTAATATAGGTAGCATTTTGATATTTTGATTTCTCACAAGTTAATGTTAATGCAATATTTCTAGCACTTAAATCAGGATTCATGTAATCAACAATTTCTTTACCAGATTCAAAACATTCTTCATAAGTAGAATATGTCATTGGTATTTCGCCTTTGATACACAAATCTAAATTATTCGCACCCATAGATAAAAAACATACTACAGCAGTTAATTTAAACATTACGGTAATAATATGTCTTTTATTATAATAATAAATTGTCCAAAAACCATAACACCAACAGTCCACATTACTTTGCGTATGCTTGCTATATCTTTCTCAATGTGTGTTAAATGATTTGTTTCAATGGTTTCAATTGATTGGCGAATTAATTTTATATCTCCTTTAACTCTCTCAATTTCAATGTTGAGGTCATGTATTTCTTTCATAATTTTAATACAGAATTGCTCCTTGTTTGCTTATAAATTCCAATTCATCTTCTGTATATGGAAACATATTAATTTGTACCTTTTTCTATTTTTTTGTACCAACAAACACATTTCTTGTTGTGAAAGATAATACAAATTAGTTTTTTTATTTTTTTCATAATTATGGTTTAGTAGGAAACACAACTGCTTCAACCTCATCTTTTGTTGTTAAACCTTCCGTAATATCTCTTAATGCTTGTCTATATGCTTTTATTTCATCTGATAAAGTATTATCAGATAAAGCAAAGTGGTCAGTAGCTTTTAATAAACTATCTCTTTTTTGTCTTAAATCTGCCATGCTTCTATCATAAGCACCAGCTTTCCATTCAGCTTCTTGTGCTTGTATTGCAGATATTTCTTCTGCGGTTAAAGGTACTTGTACTCCATTTATAATTTTATGTGCCATGTGTTCTCCTATATATTAATTAAGTCCATACATCAAGATAGTCCCTGAGTCTATGTTTCCTGATGACATTTTGAACCTTATATTCGTAAGTGGCAAAACTGTATTTGCATAGCCACCAGTATAATCATTTCTTGTATAATTTGCATTATGAGCAGTATTAACATTACTAATATAATGCTTTACAAAAACTGAACTAGACGGATTAAATAAATTAAGATAACCTGAAATTGATTGGTCGTTATCATTACCTAAATTATAAGTTAATTCACTTTCACCCGTACTTTGAGCAATATCATGTGCAGTAACATATCCTAAATTTATATCTGTATCTGCTTCATCATGATATGCTGTAAAAAAAGTATTAGTTTTTGTTACATTATAATTACTTCCATTATCAGTACTTAAATTAAAAGTAAATTGAACATTGTCTGTTGCTGGGTGTATATTCACAAAATAAAATTGATATTCTTTGTAATTACCTAAAGTAAATTCAATAGAAGCAGAAGAAGAAGCAGTAGCACTAGATACTAATACCATATCCCCTAAAGCAACTGGTAAGGAAGTTACATTTGCGACAGCTTTGTTATTTAATTTTGTTAGTGCCATGAGCAAACTCCTTGTTTGTGAATGTTATCCATTATGCTTTTATCCCATACATTTTAATTGTTCCAGCGTCTATGTTGCCTGATGAAAATTTAAACTGAATTGCATTTACTGGAGATTGTGTATTAAAATATCCAGCCATAAAAGCATCATAATTTAAAGGATTATCTGCCATAGATATTGTTCTACCAATAAAATGTTTTACATAAGTTGTAGAACTTGGTGCATATAAAGATAAATTACCAGATACACTGCCATCATTATCATTTTTTGTATTATCTGCTAATCTTTGAAATGATGTACTTTGTGCTAAATTTCCACCACTATCATAAGTTAATCCTGAATAAGCATCTCCTTCATGATGATAAGCAGTAAAATAAGTTGATGTACAAGTTACTCCATAACTACTTCCACCATTTGTGCTTGTTTGAAATAAAAAATCTTCTCCTGTACCATTTTGTGGGTGAATATTAATAAACTCAAACTGATAAATATCATAGGTGCTATCAATACCGCTTGTGAAGCTAATTGAACTAGAACCTGATGCAGTAGCAGTAGATAATAATACAGGACTTCCAGAAGGTACTTGTGCGAAGCTAGTAATATTAGAGATGGAGTTATTGTTGTGATAAGTAAGTGCCATTATTTTACTCCATATAGTTTAATGATTCCGTCATCTATGTTTCCGCTTTCAAATTTAAACTGAAATGCATTTATGGCAGAAGTAGTATTAAAATACCCAGCAACATTATAATCATCAGCACCTGTATTCCACATTGCACTTGTTCTGTTAATAAAATGTTTAACATATGTTGTAGATGAAGGATTAAAAATTTGCAAAGTTCCGCAACCACCTGAATCGTTGTCTATTTTATTTCCAGTCATAATTTTTTGAAAATTTGTACTCTGTGCCAAATCTTGAGAAGTAACATATTCTAAAACTCCATAAGAATCATCTTCGCCATGGTATGCTTCAAATACAGTTGATGTTAATGTAACTCCATAGCTACTTCCGCTATTTGTACTTCCTTGAAAACCAAAGTAAGATGAAATTGATGGGTGGCAGTTAATAAACTTAAATACATAGCTTAAATACGTACCATCTAATACTACTCCATCTGTACCATGCACAAAGGATATACTTGCAGAAGCATTAGCTGTAATTGATTTGATTAAAGTTAAAGCACCAGTAGGGATAGAAGCTGGTACTGCCGTTATATTTTGTAAGGCGTTATTGGATACAGATATAAGTGCCATAATTATCTTGCCGTTGTAGGTATTCCTGTTGATGTTGTAAATGGGGATTCTGCAAATGCCATGTAGATATATGTATTTGTTGATGTATTATTAAAACCTAAAGTAGACCTGTTTTTAAAGCCATTTGATAATATGTCCAATCTATCTAATGTTGCTTCTGAATCAGAATTTTCAGCATCTAAATTTTTTTTTGCAATATTAAATGTATCTCTTTTATTGTCATGTATAATCCAACTTGATGAGGCATTATCTATATTTTTTATCATTAGCCAAGATGGTTTAAATCCTGTATAAACAAATGTTCCATCTGAACTGCCATTTCCTGTGTAGCTACCGAATTTACTAAATCCTTTTTTCTCTGCGAAGCAGTAGGCGATATGAGAATTACCAGAACCATTTGTTGTATCACTATCATTAACACTAAATACTGCTGATGTTGGAGATGTAGAATTAAAATATGAAGATGCACTTGATGAAGCTGTTGAGTTTAATAATAATTTATTACCACTTCCTAAATTTTTATTATAAACAGCCCAATCTGTAGTGCCACTACTTCTATTTTTTATTATAAACATAGAGGGTGCTACTCCTAAACCATGTCCAATAGTTGCACCAGCAGTACCATTACCTGTATAAGACACAATACTAAATCCACTTGTAGTTGATGCTGATACACTAGATGTTATTGAACCATCTGTATTAGATACTGCTGTTCCACCAGCTTTCCAACACCAACCTACATATGTTCCTCCTGATTGGTTTGTGTATAAATCTTCATAACTACCATCTGTTCCATCAGTTAATGTAAAACCATCACTTGCAAAAGCACTTAAATATCCATATGAACTAGCAAGACTAGCGCCTTCAGCACCACCTCCATTTGAACTTAATTCAGTATTATTTCCAGCACCAATTACTGAATTGTATAAATTATGATTTGTATTTCCATCACCACCATCTCTCCTTTTTGTCCAAGTAAAATCTGGTTGAAAATTAACCCCTGTTATTGTTCTTGGTGAAACATCATTTCCAGTCCAAATAACTGTATTAAAATAATCGTCTGATTTATCTATTGGTGTGTAAGCCATTATCCAAACTCCGCTAAATTGTTAGTGCATAGTGCATAGTATCCTGCTGGTACTGCGTATTCAAAATTTCCATAACCATTAGCATCACTATTTCCTGAAGCTATTGTGAATGGTGGGTTGCCGAAGTTAAATTGAGCAGTAGTATTATTACTGCCACTATAATCACCATAAGCTGGAAAATAATTTTGAAGAACTGTACTAGATGAAACTGTTATTGAATAAGGAGTACCAGAGTTTTGAACAGTTCCATTAATATAAAATTTTATTGTATTATTATCTAAATCTAAAGCAACACTAACAATATCACCTAAAGATATGGCACTTCCATATGTATTGTTTGTGCTATTTGTTCTTATATTTCCGCTAAATGTAGCAAATCCATAATCATTAGCAGAATAACCTAATTCTTGTGATGCAGAAGAACATTGTGTTGATGCAACTCCTATCATTGGTAATACACCAGAATCACTTTGTGCTGTAACTTTTACTTCCCAATACCATTTTCCTTTTGAAACACCTATAGTTCCATAATTTGGAGAATAAGGAGTATTAGATGTTTGAACTTGTAGATTTCCTTGTGTAAATGTAGATACTTGGTAGTAATTGTCTAAAGGATTCATAGTACAAAAATTATTAGTAGGAGTGTCAGTTGTTTGGTCTATGCTAGTTAAATTATTAACTGTGAAATTATTTCCATTACCTGATTGGTCAGCACCTAAGCTACCGCTATTCTCAAAGTCTAAATAGAAACCATTGCTTCCGTATGAACCTGTATATTTAATTGGCTTCCATATGCCTGTGTCTTGGTCAAATTCTCCAAAGTCAGTAGGTGTTAGTTGTTGTCCGTCAATGAAATAGGTTTCTGACATATAGCCATCAAAATATTCTGTATATAAAAAATCTTTTCCAATATTATGAACTACTCCATAATTCATAGATGGGTTATAATTTTGTGATGGATAACTTGCAGTTGAAAAAGATGTTACTTGTTCTCCATTGACATATAATTTTATACGATTACTTGCTGTTGCTTGAGTTGTATCTACTGCCATAACAATATGATACCAAGCAGATACATCTCTAAAAACTTGAGTAGTAATTAAACTTGCAGATGCAACTTCATTAAAAAATATATGTATTACATCATTATTATTAAATCTTATGGTATCCCTTAGTCCACCACCAACATCAGCACCTATTAATGTTTGATAATCACTTAATTCACCTCTTTTTACCCAAGTGCTAAATGTAAATATTTTTCTATTTGTTGGAGAATTAGAGAAAGTTCTATTTAAATAATCTGAACTACCATCATTAAATCTCAATGAATTAGCTATCTCGTAACCGCCAGTTAGAGAATTTGCTGGGAGTATTAAACTCATTAGATTACCTCTTTAGGAAATGTAGGTAATGGTCTTGCAGTTGTTCCGTCTTGTTGTTCGGTATATTCGTATAATGCTTTTAGTTCATCAACAGTAGTACAAGCATCAATCATACTTTCCATTTCATTAGACTTAGTTCTTACTTCTGCTCTAAACGAAGATATGTTAGCTGGAATAGTATAAACTTCAACTTCATTAGCTTTGACTACATACCAATCAGTTGGTGCAAGTAATCCACTAGCTTGTTGTTTGATAATAGATTTCTTTTGAGATTTTAAACCTTTAATGACTACTTGTTTCCCATCTTCAAGAATAGGTTTGTTATCTTCATCTACTGCGTCTTTATCTTCTAATGCTTTAGGTGTAGCAGTACCAAAATAAGATATTACTTTATTGTTCTCAAACTTAAATTGTTCATTAGTATTGATGTAGTATTCTTCATCTTTTTTATTAGAGTGATTAAATTCTACTTCATAAATTCCGATAGCTTCTTTTTCTGCTTTAGACCATTTAGTAAATATATCTGCTGGGTATTGATTACCATTTAATACAAATCCTTTTGGATAAGCAAAAAGTTTTTCAATAGAGTTCTTAATTACAAGTGCGTACATTAGCTTAATACCAAGTTAAGGTTTCTACCTACTTCTAACCATTTAGCACCATTATATCTAAAGGTAAATAAATCGCCGTAGTTAGCAGTAGTAGTTAGAGTTGGTGCTGTATCTGCTGTAAATTCAAATACTGCGTTCCATGTTAAAGTTCTTGAGCCAGTTCCATCTTGTATCACTAGCAAAGAAATAAATTGTCCAGCAACACTATTAGAAGGTGCGTTTAAAGTTCTGTTTCCACCTAATGTTACTTTAGCAATAGGTGCTGATTGTGCGTTCCAACTAATATTTGCACCATCAGTTAAAGTTGCTTCTGCATAACTAAACTTAGAAGCGGTTACTGTGTTATCAGAAGGTACTCCAATGTTTAAAGTATCTCCTAATACAGTTATAAAATCTATTGAATCCGAAGCTGTAAGTGCAGATGAGAAAACAATGTTAGAACCTTGTATTGAGTATGAATCAAAAGGTGCTTGGATAACTCCGTTTAATGATACGATACAATTAGCTGGTGTTTGCGGGAATACCGCAACACTAGCTTTAGTTAAAGCATAAGTGTCAGTAGTCGTAGCTGTAAGTGCGTCTAGTACCTGATAATTTCCTACAAGTGGTTGTTTGCCGATATATGCCATTTATTAACTCTTAGGGTTATTATCTTTTATACTTTGTATTCTAGTTTTCCAAGCATCAATGTTATGGTAGATTTCATCTAATTGATCTCCCCAAGAACCATAGGCTTGTCGTCTTGCAGCATCTACTTGAGCATTAGCTTCAGCAGTATTTGCAGCAGTTTCGTATGATGCTAGTTGTGCGTCAGTTGGTTGTGCAATATTCAAATTCCATTCTTTGATATACGCACCTTGACCATTACTGTCGTCTTGCAATCTAACATCTTTTAAAAAATCTACTTTTGCTACACCATTAGCGTTAGCATAAGCGATTATTTTGTTAGATAGTTGTGCCATTTTTTACTCCTATTGTTGTTGTTAAGTTGTTATTCTATAATTTTAAATCCATAAAATGAATTTCTTGCTCCAGATAATAATGAACCAGCAGATGAATTAGTAGTTGTTCCATAATGATAAATTTCTAAATAATCTCCAACTGCTAAATCAACTATAATTTGTTGACTTTTCATTATTGTTGGGGATGCACCACCAAAGTGAGGAAAATTTTCTAAACTGGAACCATTTTTATAAATCGCCGTATAATCCTCAGCAGTTAAACCACCTTTATTATTGTGTTTATTGAAACCTATAAAATACTTTCCAGCTTCTCCAGATGGAACTATAAATGTTGATGATGCAAAAGCATTGTTAGTATCTAAAACTTCTGTTTCATAAGTTATTTTTGTAAAAGCATTATTACTAGGAGATTGTGTTGCATTTTTTTGAGCAAAAAAGGCTGGTTTCATATTTCCACCAGCACCAGTAATTGTACCAGTAAATGCGTAGTCGTCTGCAAGGTTAAGACTTTCTGATTGTATTTTTGTGATTGCCATTATGTATCTCCTAATCTTATAAAACTAGCAAAAGTATTACTGGTTGTAGTGTGTCCATAAAGAGTTCCAGATTGACCTTCTATATAAATAATAAATCTAACTTTTCTTTGTGAAGTATCTGTCACATCAAACATTGCTTGTGTATTGTTTGTTATATATCTTACTCCAGTATTTGCATCACCAGGAGTATCTGCACTTGATAAATCAACATAGCTTGAATTATTAATAGTTCCTTGAATTTTTGTTTGAATAAATTGTGCAGAATCTGACCCACTTGCACCAAATCCATAAACATATGCTTGGTAATGTATTAAATAAAGTCCAGTAGAAGGAAATGTAAATATTCCAGAACTTTCTGTCATTCCTGTACCTATTTTATCAAAATAAAAATCATCTCTTTCCCAATTACCAGATATAACAGTTTGTGTACTAGCTGATATAGATTGAGAAGCATTTGTTCTAAAAAAATCTGCTTCTGTAATTCCACCTAAAGGTGGTATGCCAAAAGTATTATCACCTCTTAAAAAAGTTGTGCTGTCTTTTGTGCCAGTAGCAGATAGTTGAGATATACCTACAGAACCAGCAGGTGGATTAACTGTTTGCACAGCTTTACCTAAAAAGATTACATACATATCATCACTAGCAGAAGTAGCAGAAGTTAAAGTTAAACTTGTGCCACTAGCAGTATATGCAGTTGTAGGTTCTTGTCTTACAAAGTTAATGAATAATGCAATTTCGTTTTCGTTAGTTACAGGTTGACTAAGCACATATGAAGTAGTCGCACTTGTAGTGAAGTCTTGCTTAGCAAAACTTGTGTAACTTAATGCTGGTTGGTTACCAATAAAAGGCATTAATTCTCCTATGTACTAATTGCATCAACTGTAGAAACCCAAACATCTAATGAACTTGCAGTATCAGAAATTACTTTTAAAGCATCTCCTGATTGAACTACAAACTTAGCTCCACCATCTAATACTTGTAATGCAGAACCAGCAGGTATCGGTGCATCTTTGACTAGATAAATGTCGTTTGTTCCATCGTTGATATAAACTGAAGCAATTACACTAGATGCTGTAACATTCGCTACTGATATACCTACTACTGTATCATAACTGTCAGCAGTAAATAATGTAGCAGCAGATGTACCTACATCATTGCTTGTGTATCTTCTAAAGTTTTGTGCCATATGTTCTCCTTATTATAATGCGATTGCCATTGCAATAGCAAATCCTGCACTTGCTGCATCTATATTTGTTAATTGACTACCATCTACAGCAGGTAATCTTGCTGATCCGTCTAATTGTACTATATTGTTAGCTGAAGTTCCAACATTTAAAGTAGCAGCAGTTCCTAATCCTGTAATTTTAGAATTATCAATTGCATTAACAGCTAAGTTAATAGTTCCTGAAGAAGTGATTGGTGAACCTGTTACTGTAAATTCTGAAGCACCTGCGTCAGCTACTGCAACAGAAGTTACTGTTCCGCCTGAACTTGGAAATACTTGTGTGTACGATATAGCACTAGAACCTAGTGTTGCACTAGTATCAGTTGTACATAAATATAAATCATCAGCATTAGTAGATCCTTCTGATATT
>Ga0222713_10007409_pt1 | contig 10292 bp, 11 predicted proteins | sample C33_649DmetaG_FD_165061 | JGI IMG/M metagenome (GOLD analysis project Ga0222713, IMG submission 165061) | Estuarine water microbial communities from San Francisco Bay, California, United States - C33_649D | ecosystem: Environmental > Aquatic > Marine > Unclassified | place: USA: California... | reverse complement strand
CTTTAATTCCAGTTTAAAAACCTGGGGTTATCCACAGATCAAATAGTTAGGCAGGCTGCAGATAATCACCTGCCTAAATTGATACCAAATAGATATCAAACCTGCTTACAAATAGTAGGTATTTGAGTAATCTCTTGGCGTGGCCATTATCCAAATCCGCTCCCTGGCTAAATCTTTTGGCAATGTCCGGGCAGTTGATGGGGTTGATCTAGATATTCAAGCTGGTGAGTTTTTAACTCTGCTTGGCCCTTCCGGCTCTGGCAAAACAACTGTGCTTCGAATGATTGCTGGTTTTGAAACTCCAGATGCTGGAAGTATTTTGCTTAATGGCAAAGATATAACCAATCTGCCCGCCTATGAGCGGGATGTAAATACTGTTTTTCAAGATTATGCATTATTTCCACATATGGATGTGATCTCAAATATTGAGTATGGGCTTAAGGTAAAAGGTGTTGAAAAGAGTGAACGAAATAAAAAAGCTTTAGCAGCACTAGCGCAGGTTCAACTTGCCGGATATGAAAAGCGAAAACCAAGCCAATTATCAGGTGGTCAACGTCAACGGGTGGCGTTAGCCAGAGCATTAGTAAATAGACCTGCGGTCTTACTTTTAGATGAACCCCTTGGTGCACTTGATTTAAAACTACGCCAGCAGATGCAGATTGAGTTAAAACAATTACAACGCGAGGTTGGAATTACCTTTATCTTTGTTACCCATGATCAGGAGGAGGCGTTGACCATGAGTGATCGCATCGCTGTCTTTGATCGGGGCAGAATTCAACAAATTGACAAGCCCTCAGCAATTTATGAAAGGCCAAAAAATATCTTTGTTGCAGATTTTGTCGGGGTATCAAATTTAATTTCAGGTGATGCTGCCCAAACTCTCCTTGGCAAAGGTGGTAATTACACGGTGCGACCAGAGAAGATAACTCTGGGCGAAGCCCCTGGCAATGATCGAAAAGCAGATGGTGTCATAAAAGAGGTTGAGTACTTAGGCCCAGCCACTAGGTTTTTAGTGGAGTTAGATGCGGGGGTTAAGTTGGTTGCACTTTTGCAAAACACCGCTCAAAGCTCCGCCGATGTTGAGGCGCTTAGAAATACTAGAACCACTTTGAGTTGGCAGATTGCAAATGAGTATGAGGTGGCAGGGTAGATAGAGAATTCCCACTTTAAAAAGCGAGTGGGTTTAGCAGTGGTAACTCACTGCTGTTATTACACAAATTGTGTAATAAATGAAGGAGGAGCAGTGCGAAAAAACAAGAGGTTCTCTTTTGCAGTGTTACTTGCTGCTAGCACATTGATCCTCGCTGGATGCTCGAGCTCTAGCGATGATGCTTCAGGTGGTGCTTATGCTGGTCCAGTTAAGGACACACCTGGCACAATCAATGTACTGGCTTGGCCAGGTTATGCTGAAGATGGCACCACCGATCCAGCAGTGGATTGGGTAACCCCATTTGAAAAGGCAACAGGTTGTGAAGTAAATGTAAAGACCTACGGAACATCAGATGAAGCTGTTCAATTGATGCAAGCAGGTGGCTACGATGTTGTCTCCGCATCTGGAGATGCATCACTTCGTTTGATTTACGGTGGTGATTTGCAACCAGTAAATCTTGATCTAATTCCAAATTATGCAGATATCTTTGATAATTTGAAGGATCGCCCATGGAACACCGTTGATGGTAAGAATTACGGTGTGCCACATGGTCGCGGTGCAAATGTTCTGCAGTACACATTAGGCAAGGTCAAAGAGCCAAGCTCATGGTCAATTGTTTGGGAGCCAAACTCACCAGCAAAGGGCAAGATCACAGCTTATGACTCTGCAATTTATATTGCAGATGCTGCAGTTTATTTGATGTCAACCAAGCCAGAGCTTGGAATCAAAGATCCATATGCATTAGATCAGACTCAGTTTGATGCTGCAATGGCGCTTTTGAAACAACAAAAACCATTAATTGCTGAGTACTGGTCTGATTACACCAAATATATTGGTGCAGTTCAGAGCGGCTCAATCACCGCAGGAACCTCATGGCAGGTTATTGCCAATGTTCTAAATGGAACAAAGGCAACTGTCGGTGCAACTAAGCCAAAAGAGGGTGCAACCGGTTGGTCAGATACTTGGATGATCTCATCTAAGACTGAAGCGATTGATTGTGCTTACAAGTGGCTTAACCACATCATTACCCCAAGTGTAAATGCCCAAGCAGCTGAGTACTTTGGTGAAGCACCAGCAAACTCAAAGGCTTGCGCACTAACTGCTAATAAGGATCACTGCAAGCTCTACCATGCAGAGGAGACTGATTACTGGTCAGATGTTTACTACTGGAAGACCCCTACCGAGCAGTGCCTTGATGGTCGAACCGATGTCAAGTGCCTTCCTTATGCTGAGTGGGTCAAAGCTTGGTCTAGCTTTAGAAACTCATAAGTTAAGAAGCTAATTAAGCAAAAGGAGTAACAATGTTGTGGGCGCTTAAGTGATTAAGCGCCCACTTCACTAATAAAAATGAGTTCAGTTAAAGAGTTGCTAAATCGTAAGCCAACCCTGCGCGCTGCAAGCTTGCTCTCACTGCCGCTGCTCTGGCTTGGCGTAATTTATATTGGCTCACTCTTTGCCTTATTTATTACCTCAATCTGGAAGATTGATACCTTCACCAGCAAGATAATCAGAGAATTTACCTTAGAAAATTTTATAGATGTCTTTACCGACCGGGCATACTTTAATGTCACCATTAGAACATTATTTGTTGCAATCTGTGTAACGGTAATTTGTGCAGTAATTGCGATTCCAATGGCATTTTTTATTGCCCGCATTGCTAGAGAAAAATCTCGCCCAGTATTAATTGCTCTACTTATCACCCCACTTTGGGCCTCCTACTTAGTGAAGATTTATGCCTGGCGCACTATGTTTTATCCGGAGAGTGGATTTATTAATTGGTTGATCTCACCCCTTGGTGGCTCATCCCCTGGCTTTGGCATCTTTGCAGTAATTATTGGTCTGACATATTTGTGGCTGCCATACATGATCCTGCCAATCTATGCTGGGATGGAGAAGCTGCCATCTTCCTTACTAGATGCCTCAAGTGACTTAGGCGCTAAATCTGGCAGAACCTTTTTCTCAGTCATTTTGCCAATTACTTGGCCAGCAATTATCGCCGGCTCCATCTTTACCTTCTCCTTAAGTATGGGTGATTACATAACGGTACAAATTCTAGGTGGCACCTTCCAGATGCTAGGAAATGTGGTTTATCAAAACTTCTCACTAAATCTTCCCTTTGCTGCTGCGGTGGCGTTGATTCCAGTAATTATTATGATGATTTATCTAAGCAGTATTAGAAAAAGTGGAGCGTTGGATAATCTATGAAAATATCACGCTTAGCTCGCATGTTGCTTTGGAGTGTAATGGGATTTGGCTTTACATTTATTTATCTGCCACTTGTTTTAGTAGTCATCAACTCATTTAATAAAAACACCTCATTTGCCTGGCCACCTACTGGTTTTACAACAAGTTGGTGGGGAAAAGCTGCGGTTAATGAAGGGGTAAGGGATGCAATTACAAGATCTGCGGTGGTGGCATTATCTGCAACCTTTATTGCATTAATTCTTGGCTCACTTGCAGCTGCTGCTATTGCCAGATATAAGTTTTTTGGCCGGGAGGTGATCTCACTTCTTTTTGTGCTACCAATTGCACTTCCTGGCATTGTTACAGGTATTGCCTTAAACAATGTTTTCACAAACTTTTTAGGTCAATTAACAATTTTCACAATTATCGTAGGACATGCCACATTTTGTATTGTGGTGGTCTTTAATAATGTGGCAGCTCGCTATCGCAGATTAGGTGCAAGCTTGGAAGAGGCAAGTATGGATCTGGGTGCAAATAGATTTACTACCTACAGATTAATTACCTTTCCACTACTGCGAAGTGCCCTACTGGCAGGTGGACTATTAGCCTTTGCTCTCTCCTTTGATGAGATTATCGTTACTACCTTCACCGCTGGAGCAGGTCAAAACACATTACCAATCTGGATCTTTCAAAATCTATTTAGGCCAAACCAAGCACCAATTGTTAATGTGGTGGCAGCTGCTTTGATTCTGGTATCGATTGTGCCGATATATCTTTCTCAAAGATTAACTCAAGAAAAGGTGAGCTAAGGCAGTTAGCTTTTTATTCGCTCACCCTTTGGATCAAATAAAGGTTCTGCAGAAATAATCGCTAACTTTTTAATACCAAACATCTCAACCTCAACCTTTGTGCCAATTTCTGAATGTTCAATTGGCAGGTATGCATAAGCAATCGCTTTATTTAATGTGTAACCCTGGCCTGCTGATTTAACTCTACCAACTACTTTGTTGTTAACCAGGATTGGCTCATTACCCATTGCCACATCTTTAATATCATCAAAAATTAATGCAGTTAATTTTCTGCTTAAATTATTTTTAGCTTTATCTAAACCAGCCTTACCGATGAAATTATCCTTTTTGGTAGAGATTGCAAATCCAAGACCTGCCTCATATGGATTGGTCTCTGAGTTAATCTCACCGGCCCAAGCCCGGTAACCCTTCTCTAATCTAAGAGATTCAATTGCGCGATACCCACAAACTCTTAACCCATCCTCTTTGCCCGCTGCCAAGATTGCCAGCCAAACTGTGAGTGCATCTTTAGCTGGTATGTATAACTCCCAACCTAACTCACCAACATAGGTAATACGTGTTGCTCTAAGTTTTACACCTGCAATTGTGATCAGCTTTGAGTGCATAAAGCCAAATTGTGTGTTAGCTAGATCAGCTTCTGTGGTTTTTTGTAATATTTTTCTAGCATTTGGGCCCCATATACCAAAGCAAGCTAATTGCTTTGTAATATCTTCAATCTCAACCTGATCAAAGTTCTGCTCTCGCTTTTGCTTTTCCAGCCAGCCTTTATCGTGATTTAAAAAGGCGGTTCCGGTAATAATTAAAAACTCATTATCTGCAACCTGGGTTACGGTGTAATCAGATTCAATGCCACCTTTTTTATTTAATGCTTGGGTATAGGTTGTGCGATCAATACCTTTAACCACATTTGCAGCACAGACTAAGTTTAAAAACTCACCCGCCCGCACTCCCGACACCTTAATCTTGGCAAAACTTGATTCATCAAATAAACCAGCACTTTGCCTGGTCGCATTGTGTTCTGCTTCAACAGCCCGGTGCCAATGCTTGCCAACCCAACCATGAGGACGCTTACCATCATCTGGCTGTTTATCATTTGGATTTAGATAGTAATTAACTCTCTCCCATGCCGCCTTTTCGCCAAAGACAGCGCCATTTGCCTTATGCCAATCATAAATCGGAGATTTATTTTCATTCCGAGCACTTTGACGCTCTTCACCTGGATAGTGAAGATCGTAATACGCTTCATAATTTTCTTTGACTCGTTGTAATGTGAATTTTGGAGATCGATATGCATCTGCAAATCTTTTAATATCCATGTGCCATAAATCCATAGTTGGCTCACCCGCCACAATCCACTCAGCAACAACTTTGCCAATTCCGCCAGCTCCAGCAATTCCATGGGCGCAAAAGCCTGCCGCAACATAGAAACCACCAACCTGAGTCTCTCCTAAACAAAACTCATTATCTGGAGTGAAGCCCTCTGGTCCATTAATAAAATTCTTAACTCCAATCTCACCCATTTTCGGCACGCGCTTGGCAGCATTTATAGCAATCTCTTCAAACCTATCCCATTCATCAGGTAATAGCCGAGAGTTAAAATCTGCTGGAATTAAGTCGTAGGAGTCCTCACTTGCCGTAAATGGTTTGGAGTTTCTTTCATACCCACCCATCACCAAACCTTTAACCTCTTGTCTGAAGTAGATTAAATTATCTGGGTCTCTAAGTGACGGTAGAAATTTTGCATCATCTGGTAAAAAGTTTTCAGTAATTAAGTATTGATGACTCATTGGAACAATGGGAATACGAACATCGACCATTCTGCCAATTTCTGCGGCAAACATTCCGCCACAGTTGACCACAATTTCACACTCGATCTCACCTTTATCAGTTGTTACTGAGGTAACTTGATTGTTTTTCGTGTTAATTTTTAATACCCGAGTGTGGGTAAAAATCTTTACTCCACCCTTTCGAGCTCCTGCTGCCATAGCCTGTGTTAATTGGGATGGATCAACCTGGCCATCGGAGGCCATATAACAGCCACCAACTACCCCTTCAGTATCAACCAATGGAAAAAGCTCTTTAATTTGCGAAACTGATATCTCTTGCAGATCTAAACCAAATGTTTTTGCCCACCCAATTTGGCGCTTAATCTCCTCCATCCGTTCTTTACTTGAAGCAATTTTTATGGAACCACACTCCCGCCAGGAGGCTGGCGTTTCAGATTTTTCTAACTCTCGGTATAACTCAACTGAGTACATATTCATTTTAGTTAAGGTTGGATCTGCACGCAGTTGACCAACTAAGCCTGCTGAGTGGAAGGTTGAACCGCTAGTTAAATCTGCTCGGTCAAGCAAAATAACATCCTGCTCACCAAACTTAGCTAAATGATATGCAACTGAGGTGCCACCAACACCACCACCGATAACCACTATTTTTGCTCTAGCAGGTAACCCTTGTGTGGTCATAATCCAACTGTATCCTTATTCGGTGAGCAGTTCTAGTAATGGATTTAATGATCTTTTAAATCAAGTTCCACGGCTGCAGGTGCGAAACCAGGTTAGTGAATTATCTGGCGGATTAACTAATATAAATCTTAAAGTTCAAACACCATCAGGTGATTATGTTGCTCGAATCTCAAGTAATAAATCTGAACTGTTATCAATTGATCGAAAATCTGAGTATGAAAACTCCAAGATTGCAGCAGGAGTTGGCGTTGGCGCTCCAGTCTATGATTTTTTGCCGGAGTTTGGCTTATTAGTAATTGGATTTTTAGAGGGTAAAACCTTTGACAGTAGTGATGTTGCAAATAACCTCACCAGAATTGCCCAAAGTTGTCGTTTGCTGCATTCGGCAAAACCTTTTGTTAGAGATTTTGACATGTTTGTGATTCAACAAAATTATTTAAAGATCGTCACTGAATCAGGATTTAAATTGCCGAATAAGTATTTAGATTATGCAGAGCACATCAACAAAATGAAAAAAGCACTAGCGGTGCTTGATGAAGGAAAAGTGGCTTGTAATAACGACCTGCTGCCAGCAAATTTTATTGATGATGGTAAAAAAATATGGCTAATCGATTATGAGTACTCAGGAAATAATGATGCCTGCTTTGAGCTAGGGAATATTTGGAGCGAGGCAGATCTACCAAAAGAGGCACTTTATGATTTAGTCACCGCATATTATGGAAAAGCTCGTCCAGAAAAAGTTGCCAGAGCTTGGCTATTTGCGCTTTTGGCAAAGTATGGCTGGAGCCTTTGGGCCTCAATTCAAAACTCAATTTCTGAGATTGAGTTTGATTTCTGGCAATGGGGAATGCATAGATATGATTTTGCAGTTAGTGCTTTGAATTCAAAAGAGTTTGATTTGGCGTTAGATCAGGTAAGTATTAAATCCTAATTAAATCTACTTACTATTTCATTATGTAGAACGCCATTTGATGAGATCGCTCCAGGGCCATCAATTCCGGCAGCTCCAGCTAAATTTGAAAATTTACCGCCTGCCTCTTTAACTATGATCTCAAGTGCTGCCATATCCCAAAGTGCTAATTTTGGTTCAACGGTAAAATCCACAGCACCTTCGGCAACCAGCATGTGTGCCCAAAAATCACCAAAGCCACGACTTCGCCAAACCTCATTTATCAAAGAAATAAATCTTTCGTAGTTGCCTTCCCAATTATCTTTCTTAACTACCTCAGCAAACGCAAAGGAGGAATCAGATATTTTTTCAACCTTGCTAACTTGGATCTTACGAATTTTCTTCTCGCCTAATAGATACTCCTCAACATATGCGCCTTTGCCATAACTTGCATACCATCTCCTACCAATTGCTGGCGCATTGACAACTCCAGTTGTTACGATGCCATTAACTCTTATAGCAATTAGATTTGCCCAGATTGGCACACCACGAATGTAATTTTTGGTGCCATCAATGGGATCTAATATCCATTGACGATCATTTTGTGATTTCTTTTCGCCAAACTCTTCACCGATGACACCATCTTCTGGTGCTACCTCATCTAAATACTCTCTAATTTTTTCTTCCGCACTCTTATCAGCATCACTTACTGGGGTCAGATCAGGCTTTGTAATAATCTTCAAATCAATTGCACCAAATCTTGATAAAGAAATTGATTGGGCAATATCTGCTAATTTGTGGGCAATCTGCAAATCATCCATGTCATAAGTTTATCGCCTATACCTTAAGCAATCACACCTTAAGAATTGCTGCATTAGATGGAAATCACCCACTTTGAGTGCAATGGAGCCCAAATTCTCAAACTCAAGGTGTATATTTAATTAACAAAGGTTGCAAGTTATGCAACCTATTTATTGCTTTAACTTGGAGATAAAAATGAATGAGAAAGATTTAATCAAGCTTTGGTTGAGAATGCGTTCTCAAATTATCATGGCCCAAATTGCACCATCATTGGTATTAATTGGCATTTTTGTAACATCAGCATTTGGTAAGTTTGATACCGCATCTGATGCAAGTAAGTATCTAGCAATTGGTGTTGCAGCAGTCACTGGCATCTTGGCAATCATCTCCCAATACGCAGCGGTGCGTGAGGGTGAATCAGTAGTTGAAGATCTTGCAAAGATCTCTGGAAAGTCCGCCCTTGGCACAAAAATTAGCCAATCTCGTGGCCTACTTTCAATCTCAGCCTCAGCTATCACCGGCTTTGGAATTGCAATTTTTGCCTTGGTAGTCTGGGCAATTTTAGGCTAATAAGTATGGAGTTTGGAATTGTATTAATCGCTGCCTTTGCAGCATTTGTGCTCTTCTTTATCTTTAAATATGAATCAAATCGAAAGAAAAATCCACCTCGGTTAACTGGCCGAGGTGGAGATTTTGAAAGCTAACCCTTACTTTTTATTTCGAAGCGCTGATTTAGATAGGAAAAAGGCAAAGACTAACGCAACCACGATGCCAGCATTTAGCCCCATCTCATAGATCGCTCGATCAAAGGCCTCATCACTTTTACCAGACTCTAAGGTCAGGGATGCACCAACGGTGAGAATATGTCGAACCGCAGCAATCACACCAATAATTAAAAACTTATCTAATTGATAAACACCATCGGTAAAGCGTGAGATAACTGTTCGTAGTATTTCTAAGATAATTACAATAAATAAGATGTCATTAACACCTTGAATCATGCCATTTGGAAAGAAGGGTGCAGTTTCAAATAATCTTTTAATACTAAAGAAAAATGCACCTACACCAATACCAAGCAGTGCGATAGCTAGGACTGCGTGGAAGATATCCTCAATTAAATCAACATACTTAAGTGGCAGAACTGAGGTCTCAACCCCATTATCTGCTGGTTTTACCTCACTCTTACTCTTATTGCTTTTCATACCCCAACCCTATTCCCAGATGATCAATTGGGATAGATCATCTGGGAGATTTGGGGCGATTTAGAAAGATTAGATCTGGGTTTGATAGTAACTATCGCGGGAGATGAACTCACCTAGGGTGTTCATTCTGTTTTTTAACTTTGCAAACTCTTTATCAGCCTCTAATTTGTCAGAGATCTTGCCACTTGCCTCCCCTGAGGCAAAGACTTGATAACCAACTACACAACCAAAGTGGCGGCCAACAGAGCCGGTGTTAAACCAAACCTCCTCCACCCCAGCACCTAATACATAAGCTTTAAAATCCTTTGCAACTGATAGGTACTCATCTAGCTTTCCTGGTGCTGGTTTGAAAACACTTACCTCAACTACCTTTGCCATAACTATCTATCCTCCAAGAGTATTTAAAGCACCATGCTTTAAATTACTGCGTGTAAATAATAAAACAGAGCGATTAGATAAAACAGGGTTGGCAATTACTTTTCACCGCTGATGCGGTAAAGATCACTTGCACTTATGATCACCCCATGAGGATTGAGGTTGTTAGCGCCCATGCCGAAGGCGAGGTTGGGGATGTAATTATCGGCGGGGTTGATCAGATACCGGGAGACACAATCTGGGAGCAATCAAGATTTATTGCTAAAGATCAATCACTACGAAAATTTATTTTAAATGAACCACGTGGTGGAGTTTTTAGGCATGTAAACCTGCTAGTTAAACCAACAGATCCAAAGGCTGATGTGGCATTCATAATTATGGAGCCAGAGGACACTCCACCAATGTCTGGCTCAAACT
>Ga0222713_10007408_pt1 | contig 10293 bp, 15 predicted proteins | sample C33_649DmetaG_FD_165061 | JGI IMG/M metagenome (GOLD analysis project Ga0222713, IMG submission 165061) | Estuarine water microbial communities from San Francisco Bay, California, United States - C33_649D | ecosystem: Environmental > Aquatic > Marine > Unclassified | place: USA: California... | reverse complement strand
TAACTAAAGAATATTTAATTTTAGTATTCTTCATAGTTTTAATAGACATACAAAGGATACTAATAAAATGGCTAACACATACGCATTAAACTGGTTACCTAACGCTGGTAACTTCCAAGAATATCCATACGAAACTGAATGGCTAGAATGTGATTGGAAATATGTACACGATACAATTCACCTAGTTACAGCATTCTGGTATCCTTGGATAGATACGTCTTCATACAAATATAATATATAAATAATTATATCGTTCAACTCATTAGAGTCGGAAGTAGGCAATTGCCGAAGGAACGCACCTAACTTTTACTAGGAGGGTGTATGATAGACAGGTTCAGTCATTTACTTAATTCTTATACTAAAGAAGTAGATAAGTCCAAAAAGGACAAAGTATTATTTACTGCTAGAAAAGAAGTTGAGATAAATGGAAATGGTACGACTGGCTATGTAATTAAACACGGTCCCAACAAGGACAAAGTGTTACAGCACATATCAGTTAAATCTACAAATAATTGGTAATTGGTACAGGCGGGTGGAGTTGAACCACCAACTTCTATTCCACAAACAGATGTTTTACCGTTAAACTACACCTGCCTGCTAATGAAGATGAGTATAAAGTAAACCAGTGATGTTTACTAAAAGAAGTGTTGCGTTGGTAACTATTAATGACCACTCTTTCCACATAATAGAAACAGATAACCATACAAGACCGCCTAGTCCTAATAACAAAGGACCTTGAGGATAGAAACCTAAAGAGTTGACACCACTACCTATAATTAAGATAGCAGTTGCAATCCATTTTAAAATAGTATCTATTTTAAATGAAGTCAAAGACATAATTATTTCCGTCTAGTTTATATCCTTTAACTTTGACATTTGAATTGTCATAAAATTTAAAGAAACCTTTTAACGATTTTTTAGTATAGTTAAAATCAGTTTCATCTTTTAATTTACAAAATAAAGAACCTGTTTGACAATCGGCATTCTTAATGAAGCCAGTTGCGTTACAAAATATCTCTACTGCTTTTTTCCATTTATTATTTTTCATATATGTGTCTCCTATTTTAAGTACAATGGTCCAGTCCATTGAATTTGATAATCACCAGTTAATACATTTCCTCTTGGTGAGTTTAATGCGGGTTTAGCCCAACCAGCGGCTTTTAATATATCTCCCTTTTTAAATCTACCTTCGTCTTCTTTCATTACAAAACAAAACACACCATTTTCTTGTACGACTTTAATATATTTTTTACCTTCGGTAATTTTTGTATTTGAGTCCCACTTCTGTATTTGTTCTTGTGCATATGGTGATTGACTACCATCGCTTTTAACAGACCATTTAACATAATCTGCCTTAGCTACTTCCATCATATTTTTGATACCGTCTTTTAAATTATCTGCTGTTTTTGATACGTACATAATATAGTCCTCCAATTATTGTTTTGTGTTTTTCATATAATATTTGTAAGTTGATTCATATTTTTTACTATCAATGATGTTTTGTTTTTGTTGACATACTAAACACAACATCATACTGATTATACCAAATATCATACACAGTACACCTGTCTTTGTATAATCTAATTCAATATTACCAGCAGCAGAAACTAATAATATTAATCCTATCATAAAAAATACCATTGTTAATTTTTCATATATTTTTTTCATAGTGTTTTTTCCTCCTATTTACTTTTTTTATTAAAATCACTTATCAAAACTCTTTTAAGCGAGTTATCTTTTTGTAATACTAAAGCGTAGATGTTTGTATCTACATCATTTTTACTGTTTTTTTGTTTTATAGTGTTTTTCTTTTTCATATACGTATATAATATAGGGAATAAATACATTTGTCAATAGGTAAAACCAAAAAATATGCATAAAAAACCCTTAATTTTAGTGACTTTTTTAACATTTTTGTTCTTGTTTTGTTCTGGTTGTGTAAAAAACTTACAAAATTGTAAAATTTTACCTAAAATTGACATAGAATCAAACGGAAAAAGCGAATCAATTAACAAAAAAATGAATACAGAAGAAAAAATTGTTGATTTTGTAAAAAACGGAACACCAACAGCTACAGCGAGTTGTAATTTTTAAGATAAATATAGAAAAAAAGGATAAGAAAATGATTTATTGCCAAAATTGCGGTCACAAATGCCACTGTAAAGGGTATTGTTTACAAGATTATGGTGAAAAGGAAGAAACTTTGTGTTGTACATACTGTCGACACGAAGAAAAAGAAGAAAAAACTGAAATAAATGAAGATTTATTTAATGGAGCATAGATAAAATGAGTAAAATGAGAAAATTTTTGTTTTGGAATGAAAAAGGTGATGAAAAAGAAGTCGAAAAGTTAAGTTTAAAGACAGCAGTAAAGGCTATTCAAGCAGATTTTAAGGATAAATTCATTTCTGTTGAATACATTAGTAAAAAAGGTAAAGAAATAATTGAAACTATCAAATTACCTTGGGGAAGAAAGAAGAAATTAGGTAAGTAATGGCAAGAAAATCAAGCACAGGCATAAGTTTACATATTCAAGGTGTAAAAAAGAAAACAACTATCGGAAATAACGCTGTTAGAATAAGTTATTCAACAATGAACAAAGATAAAAGACGAAGTTTTAAATTAAACCGAGGACAAGGAAGATAAATGCCAGCAATCTGTCGAGAAGGTGATAGTTTAAGTACAGGTCACATATGTGCCACAACAACTACTTTAGATACACCAGGACAATCGACAGTAAGAGCAAACGGTATATTGATAGCGAGGGTAGGTGATCCAACAGTATCTCACGCTGCGCCACCTAACCCTCCCTGTCCACCACACGTAAGATATGTTAACGCTGGATCTTCAACTGTAAGGGTTGCTGGGGCGTTTGTAGCAAGAATTGGTGATAGTACAGATAGTGGCGCAATGACTAGTGGTTCTTCAAATATCTTTGTTGGATAGTGTATAAATATTACTACTATGCCAAGTTACAGTACAGAGTTTACATCTAATAATAGTAAGAGATCAACTAGACTCTATAAAGATTTAGATTTAGATTTTGGTAGAAATGCTGTGACCAATGATGTTAATAAATTAACAGACGTAGAGGCAGTAAAAAGAAGTGTTAGAAATTTAATACAAACTAATCACTTCGAAAGACCATTTCACCCTGAGATAGGTGGTAATGTTAGAGCACTTTTATTTGAACCTGTTACACCTTTAACTGCTCTAAACTTACAAAGAAAGATTGAAGAAGTTTTAAATAATTTTGAACCAAGAATTAAGTTAGTTCAAATTTTAGCTAATCCTGATATTGATAGAAACAGGTATCAAGTTCAAATTAGCTTTTATGTTATTGGTATATCGTTACCTGTAACAGTAGAAACATTTTTAGAAAGATTAAGATAAAATGGCAAGTAATAAATTAGAAGTATCAGAATTAGATTTTGATAATATAAAAAGTAATCTAAAAACATTTTTACAAAATCAAACACAATTCCAAGATTATGATTTTGAAGGTTCTGGTTTTGCTGTTCTATTAGATTTACTTGCATACAATACACACTACTTAGGTTTCAATGCTAATATGTTAGCAAATGAAATGTACTTAGATAGTGCTGACATAAGAAAAAATATTGTGTCATTAGCAAAGATGTTAGGTTATACTCCAACATCAGCAAAAGCACCTACAGCATCAATTGATATTTTAGTAAACAATGGTACGGGTACTTCCATTACAATGTCAAAAGGAACTGTGTTCACAACTTCGGTTGATGGAACATCTTATCAATTTGTAACAAATGCTGCTCATACTATTACACCAAGTTCAGGTGTATATCGTTTTTCAAATATTTCTATTTACGAAGGTACTTTAGTTACATTTAAATATACAGTAGATAGTTCTGATCCAGATCAAAGATTTATTATACCAAGTATAAATGCTGACACATCTACTTTAAAAGTTACAGTACAAAATTCAGCTGTAGATACAACAGCATCAACATATACTTTAGCAACAGGTATTACTGAATTAGGTACTACATCAAAAGTTTATTTTTTACAAGAAGGTGAAGATGGTAAATTTGAAATTTATTTTGGTGATGGAACAATTGGTCAATCATTATCTGATGGTAACATAGTAATTTTAGAATATATTGTTACTAACAAAACAGAAGCCAATGGTGCATCTACATTTACTCTTTCAGGTAACATAGATGGATTTACAAATGTTACTCTTACAACTAAATCAAATGCTCAAGGTGGCGCAGAGGCTCAATCAAAAGAGTCAATAAGATATAACGCACCATTACAATATGCAGCACAAGATAGAGCTGTTACTACTTCTGATTATGAAACAAAAGTGTTAGAATTATATCCTAATGCTCAATCAGTTTCAGCGTGGGGTGGAGAAGATGACGAAACACCTGTTTACGGTGTAGTTAAGATTGCGATTAAAGCAGCATCAGGTTCTACTTTAACAGACGCAACTAAAACATCTATTGTAACTCAATTAAAAAAATATAACGTTGCTTCAGTAAGACCTGAGATTGTTGATCCTGAAACTACAAGCATTATTTTAACTTCAAATGTAAAATATGATGAGAAGGCAACAACAAAAAGTGCTGATACTTTAAAATCAGATGTAATTACAAGTTTAAATTCTTACAACACAAACACACTTCAAAAATTTGATAGTATGTTTAGATATTCTAAAGTTGTAGAATTAATAGATGATACAGATACTTCAATTTTATCTAACATCACTACATTAAGAATTAGAAAAACATTTACACCAACTTTAGCATCTTCTACAAGATATGACATTTATTTTAGAAACGCAATATACAATCCACACGTTGGACATAAAACAAATGTAGGTGGCGTTTTAACTTCTTCTGGTTTTAAAGTTACTGGTGATACAACAAATGTTTATTACTTAGATGATGATGGTTCAGGTAATGTAAGAAGATATTATCTTGTATCTGGCGTAAGAACATATGTAAATAATACTCAAGGAACAATAAGTTATACAACAGGACAAATTACTATTAACTCTTTAAATATTTCTTCAATAGAAAATATAAGAGGTAGTTCATCAACAGTTATTGAATTAACTGTACAACCAAATTCAAATGATATAGTTCCTGTAAGAGATCAGATACTTTCAATTGATACAGCTAATTCTTCAATCACAGTTGAAGCTGATACTTTTGTAGGTGGTTCTGCTGATGCAGGAGTTGGTTACACTACCACATCAAGCTACGGGACTTAATTAAATGGCTAAGTTCTACGACAAAATATCAAACCTGATAAATCAACAGGCGCCAGAGTTCGTATTAGAACAACACCCAAAATTTTTAGAGTTCATCAAAACGTACTATACGTTTATGGAGTCTGCGGAGTTAGTTGTTACTTCTATTCAAACGACTGATGGTATTCAATTAGAAACAGAAACTGCTCAAACAAACTCTTTATTATTAGATGCATCTCGTTTAGGTTCAGAAAGAACCCAAGTTGATACGGGTGATAAAATATTATTAGAAAGTTCAACATATGGCAAATTTACAAATGGTGAAATAATTACTGGCCAAACATCAAACGCAACTGCAACAGTAGTTGGTGAAGATTTGGATAATGGTCATTTGTTTATTTCATCACAAGATAAGTTTATTATAGGTGAAACAGTATTAGGTGCTTCTTCTAACGCAAGTGCTACAATTAATAATTACAAACCAAATCCTGTAACAAATATACAAGAGTTATTAAATTTTAGAGACCCTGACAAAGCGATTTCAAACTTCTTAACTAAATTTAGAAATGAGTTTTTAAATACTTTACCTGAAACTTTAAGTAGTGGTATTGATAAAAGAAAATTAATTAAAAACATTAAATCTTTATATAGATCAAAAGGTACAAGTAAAGGACACGAAGTATTTTTTAAATTACTTTTTGGATTAGAAAGTGAAACTATCTTTCCAAGAGAAAACTTATTAAGAGCATCTGATGGTAATTGGGACACTCAAAAAATTTTAAGAGCTATTGCGACAACAGGCGATACTGCAGATTTAATTGGTCGTACAATTACAGGTGAAACTTCTAAAGCAACTGCGATTGTAGAAAACGTATTTAAATTTCAAATTGGTGCTAATGAAGTTACAGAATTTATTTTAAATGGAGAAACAATATCAGGTACTTTTCAAACAAGTGAAACAATACAAGGAACACAAACAGATGATGATGATATTTTCATCAAAGCAACTATTACAGGTATTCCTTCAACAACAACTGTAAGTAATGATGGAACACTTTACAATGAGGGTGATACAATTAGTATTACTGGTGGTGGTCAAGGTTCAATTATACAAGTTGATGCTGTAGGTCGTGGTGGTATTACGGAGTTTGTAATTGACAATAGTGGTTCAGGTTATTCTATTGGTGATGACATAATTTTTACAAATACAGGAACTGGTGGTGGTTCTGCTTCAGCAAAAGTTTCAATTGTTAATGGAGGATTTACACAGGAAGAATCAACATCTATTGTGGACGATCATATTGTTTTAGAAGATGAAACAGTAAGAGGTGATGTATATACTGGAAATAAACTTGTACAAGAAAGTGGAACAGGTTCAGGTGATATTACAGATATAAGAATTATCAATAATGGTTCTAATTATCTTTCACTTCCTACAGTATCAGTATCAACAGATAGTGGAGGTTCAGGAGCAAGTGTTCACGCTTATGGTAATCAAATTGGAAGAGTTCTTAGTTTAAAAATTGTTGAGTCAGGAGCAGAGTATCAACAATCTCCTTCTCCTCCAACATTAGCATTACCAAGTTATGCAATAATAAAAAATATATCAGGTTCTTTTTTAGCTGGAGAAACTATTACAGGTTTAGATGTATCATCATCAGTTGTAACAGCAACAGTAGTTTCTTATAATGCTGCTACAAACGTTTTAAAAGTTTCTGGTCCAACAGGTCAATTCGCTGAAGAAACAACTATTACATCAGATGGTGGTGCTGTAGCAACAATAGCAAAAAATGACTTAGCGACAGCAACAGTTACAATAGGAGCAACCGCTGATACTGATGGTGCGTTTATTAACCAAGATGGTTGGGTATCAGAAACAACAATGAGAATACAAGATAGTTTATACTATCAGGACTTTTCATATGTTATCAAAGTAGGTCGTACAATTAATGACTGGAGAGATAGCTTTAAAAAGACTGTTCACTCTGCAGGTTTTTACTTTACAGGTCAAGTTAACTTACAAACCCAAGTCAATGTACAATTACAAAATATAACAGGATTAAACTCATCTATAGGTTATCAAGGACCTGCGTTAATTCTTAATACTTTATTCTCTACTATATTTGGTAGAAGATTAGGAACGGAGGACGATGGTACTACATTAAACGTTTCTCCTCAAGTAGGTTTAGACCCATTATTTGATACAAGTACAACAGACTTCTTCTCACCAAATACTAGAGATATAACTTTAGTTAGAAAATTAACAATAGCTTTCCCTAGTATAGCTAAGATTACTATTCGAGGTGATGAGTACAAATACGGTTACGCTTATTGTGGACCACGTATGAAAACATTGAATATCTATCAAAACCCTTTTGGAACCGACAATATGTTTAGTCCAAATCACCCTAATGTACAATCAGGTACCGTAGGAAATGACTCCACTGTAGCTTCATATATACAAGGTATGCAACTATTAAATTGGGCAGATCATAGAATTATAGGAACAAATAGTACCATTAACGGAACGAGTGTTCAAATACAAGATTATAACAATAACAATTTAAAAACTTATTTAACTTATCCAACCGAAATTAGTATAAGTTATTAAAAAGATGTATAAATATAATTAAATAAGAGGAAAATATGCCAGCGATTATAACAAACAAATTTAGAATCCATAACGCAGAACAATTTGTGGAATCTTTCACTGAGGCTTCACCAAATGTCTATTACTTAGGTATTGGTAGACCACAGGCGTTCGGCACCTTAACAAGAGGTGACAGTCGAACAGAGAACCAAGGTTCTGACACATCACCATTAACACCAGTTGATTCAATACAAGATGAATTTTCATACTTTGATGACTTTCTTGCTGCGAAGAAAGTAACGTCTTCAGATATATCTTACGTTATACCAAGAAGAAATTGGACAACAGGTACAGTCTATGATTATTATAGACACGATTACGGAAATAGAATTACAGGTACAACAACAACTCAAACAGCAAATAGTGGAGCATCTACAATATGGGATGCAACATTTTACGTTGTATCAAGTACATATAATGTTTACAAATGCTTAGATAACAATTCTAACGCAGCTTCAACAGTTGAACCAACTGGAACATCTACATCTATCTTAACAACAGGAGATGGATATAAATGGAAATATATGTACACATTATCTGCGTCTCAACAAACAAATTTTTTATCAACAGACTTTATGGCAGTTGCAACAAACTCTACAGTAAGTTCAGCAGCTGTTGATGGAGCAATTAATATTGTAAAAATTAAAACTGCAGGTACAGGTGGTACTGATGGTACTCACACTGGTATTACAATTAGAGGTGACGGATCAAGCGGAACAGTTTCTGTGACAGTATCCTCAGGTGCAGTTACAGCAGTAACAGTTACAAATGCTGGTACAGGTTATACCTTTGGTTACATTAGAGTTGCCGATATTATAACAGCAGGTGCTACAGGATTATCTGGTACAGAATTAGATTGTATCATTGAACCAAAAGGTGGACACGGATATAATGCAATTAAAGAATTAGGTGGTTACTATGTTATGATGAATACAAACTTTGAAGCAAGTGAAGCATCAAACTCTGGTGACTTTACTACAGCAAATGATTTTAGACGTGTTGCATTAGTAAGAGACCCTAATTCAGGTGGATCTGCTGCTAGCGTTACGACACTTAGAGGAACAAAAGCAGTATTAGTTACTTCACCATCTGGTACATTTACAGCAGATGAAGAAATCAATCAAGCAACAACTGGAGCAGTTGGAAAAGTTGTAGAGTGGGATAGTTCAAATAACATTCTATACTACATTCAAACAAAATTCAATGATGCTGGTGTTGATAGCAATGGTAACTTAACAGCGTTTTCAGGAACAAATACTATTACTGGACAATCGTCAGGTGCAACTGCAACTCCATCTAGCTCAACTACCACAGTAGATAATATTTCATTTACTTCTGGTTACAACGCAGGCGAAATTGATGCAGACACAGGTGATGTAATTTATGTTGAAAATAGATCACCAATAACAAGAGCATCAGATCAAACTGAAAACGTTAAATTAATTATTGAATTTTAGAGGGAAATAAATGCCAAGTCCAACAGACTTTAACCTCTCGCCTTATTATGATGACTTTACGGAAAGTAAGAAGTTTCATAGAATACTTTTTAGACCGTCATTTGCAGTTCAAGCGAGAGAATTAACACAAGCACAAACAATTCTACAAAACCAAATTGAAAGAGTTGGCGATCACCTATTCAAACAAGGTGCGATGGTTATTCCTGGTCAAGTTTCTATTGACACAAATTACACAGCAGTAAAATTAACAAGTTTAGGAAGTGGTAATACATTATCACAATTTACAAACGGTACAATATTAACAGGTGGTACTTCAGGTATTACAGCTGAAATTATAAACACAGTTGCAACCGATGGTACTGATCCTGATACAATTTATGTTAAATATAATAAAACAGGTACAAATAATACATCTTTAGTTTTTACTGATGGCGAAACTATCACAGGTACAAATAGTGATAGTGTTGCATTATCAGCAACTGTTGATACAACTGCTACAGGATCTGCCGCTGGTGTTCAATCAGGTGTTTATTATATAAATGGTTTTTTTGTACAAGTAGATACTACAACTTTAATTTTAGACAAATATACAAATACACCAACGTATAGAATAGGTTTTACAGTTACAGAATCTTTTGTAACTCCAAATGATGATTCAAGTTTAAACGATAACGCAGCGGGTTCATCAAATGTAAATGCACCTGGCGCTCATAGATTTAAAATTGTATTATCTTTAGCTAAAAAAACTTTAGCATCTACAGAAGATGAAAATTTTTACGAAATTGCCAGAGTAGAAAATGGTGATATAAAATCTATTGTAAGAAGTACAGAATATGCTGTATTAGAAGATACACTTGCTCGTAGAACATTTGACGAATCAGGAGATTATGTTTTATCTAATCCTGACTTTGATGTAAGAGAACATTTAATATCAGGAAACAATAGAGGTAT
>Ga0222713_10007406_pt1 | contig 10295 bp, 6 predicted proteins | sample C33_649DmetaG_FD_165061 | JGI IMG/M metagenome (GOLD analysis project Ga0222713, IMG submission 165061) | Estuarine water microbial communities from San Francisco Bay, California, United States - C33_649D | ecosystem: Environmental > Aquatic > Marine > Unclassified | place: USA: California... | reverse complement strand
CGCGCGACGTCCACGAGCGATCGTTCGCTCGCCTCCGTCGCTCGAGACGCCGAACGCGCGATCGCGCGGGCGAAGCGATTGATCGAGAAACGACAGAGCATGCGCGCCGGGATCGCGCGCGCGCGCGCGGGGGCGGATGACGCGCAGGCGCGCGCGCTGACGCGCGACGTCGAACGCGTCGACGAGTCGATCGATCGCGCGATCGCTCGCGTGGAGGCTCTGCGCGAGATGGCGAAGGCGTTGGAGCGCGCGCACGCGGGATGACGGGAGAGGACAGAGGGAGAAGAGATGGAGACGAGACGCGCGAGACGAGACGAGACGAGACGAGACGAGGCGCGAACGGAATCGAAGTGAGGAAGACGAGAAGGGAGTAGTGTAGATGTTATATAGAGAGAGAGGTAGAGGGCGAGAATGTGACGGGTGAATGGGCGAACGCGCGAACGGGGAAGGCGTGAAAAAGGTGAAAGGGGAGTCACGCGTCGGCGGACGCGCGCGAATTCGGCTCGGACGCGTTCCGCCTGGACTTCGTTTTGACCACGACGAAGGACGCCACGGCGATTCCAACGAACGCGACGAAGACTTTCATTATCATGGGCGTACGTTGACGATGCGACGTCGCCTCGTCGTCGTCACTGGCGTCGTCGTCGTCGCGGTCGTCGTCGTCGTCGCTCGAATCTCGCGCCATCGATAGATACGCGCTCTGAAACGTCCCATCCTGAGTGACGTTCGTCATCACCGACGCCTCCGCGCTCGCAAAACCCATTTCCTCGTCATCATCATCGCTCGAGGCGAACGTGAACTCCCTTTCGCCCAAATCGCCGTTCGCTTCGACGCGTCCGCGCGTCGGAGGCGACGTCGGCGTCGCCCCGCCCGCGTCTCTACCCCCGCCTTCCCCGCCTCTGATCGGGCTGTACCCCAATCCCTCCAACGCGTCTCCACCTTCTTCGCCTTCCTCTACGCATTCGCTTTCGCCTATCTCCTTCGCGCGGTCGCTGACATCGAACGCCTCACCATCGTCCTCGCTCGCGCTCGCGCTCGCGTCCTCGAACAACCTCCTCGCGATCGTCATCGTTCGCTCGCGCCCTACGCCGCCGTCCTCTGTCGCTCGCTCGCGCGCGATCGCTCGCTCGCTCGCTCGCTCAAAACAAACACACTCGTTTCTTTTCTTTCAAGTTCGCCCGTCGTTCTGCGCGCACGACGTCACGCACTGTCGCTCGCGTTCTGAGCTCAGAACGTCGAGCTCAGAATTTCCGAGCTCAGAACGAGCTCAGAATTTGCTCCGAACGGGCGTCACACTTTCTCTCTTCCCTCGCGCGAGCGACGGGACGACGTCGACGTCGTAAAACAAAAGTGACGAGCGATGCGATGTCGGGCGACGACGAACGACATCGAAAGCGCGCGCGCGCGCGAGGGATGTACGTTGAAATCATCAAACGCGGCGCGTCGCTCTCGCGCGCGCGCCTGGACGTCGACGCGCGAGGCCGCGCGCGCACGCGCGTCACGTTCGGTCGCGCGGAGACGAACGATATCGCGCTCGACCACGCGTCGTGTTCGCGCGAACACGCGTGCGTGCGGTTTAACGAGCAGGGCGACGACGCGGTGGTCGTTGATTTGAACAGCGCGCACGGGACGTTCGTGAACGGCGCGCGAGTGGCGAGCGGGACGTTCGTTTCGATACGCGATGGCGATCACATCTCGTTCGGGGAGTCGTCGAGGACGTACGTCGTGATGGAATGCGAGGACGCGAATGAAGTGGAGGTGGATGATGAAAAGATGAGCGAGGAGGAAGTGAGAGCGTTGAACGCGCTGGAACGAGCGGCGGAGGCGGAGGTGGCGAGCGAGCTCGAGGCGTTGAAGGCGGAACGCGCGAGGAATAATGAACGGAATGCGCGGAATGCGGCGTCGTGGGGGATGGATGATGCGGATGATGCGATCGCTGAGAGACAACGCGCGGTGGAGGAGGTTGATTGGCGCTCGCGCGAAGGCGCGTTGAGCGACAAGCAAGAAAAGCAACGCGAGAACATTCGACGCAAAGAGGAAAAGGTGGGCAACATGCGGCAAGAGATGGATCGCATCCGCGCGAAGGAGGCGACGCAAGAGGGCGGGTTAACCGCGGGTCAAGCCACGCGGCTCACCGCGGTGGCGAGCGCGATTGAGGCGTTAGAGGAAGAAATCGAGGACATGGATGAAACGCTCAACGAATCGTTGCGCGTGAGCTTGGGGATAGGCACCGTAGTTTCCAAACGACGTCGACGTCACGGTTCTGACGGTGACGATAGCAGCGGCGGTGAAGGTGAAGACGACTTTTTCGACCGTTCAGGGGCGACCGCGCAGAGAAAGCTCAAGAAGGAGATGCGCAAGTCGCAAAATGCCAAGACCGGAGCATCGGCTGCGAAGACGTTTGAAACGGCGACGACGCTTTGGGACAAACGGATCGCGCTCGATAAGTCCATTGCAGATATAGAAGAGTTGATTTCCATCACCGAAGCCGCCGCGCAAGCCGAGCGCGCGCGGATGATGGGAGTCTCAGCGGATGGTGACGCCTTGGACGCATACATGGATGAAATCGGCGCCAGCAGATTCACCTCGAAAGTGGACAAACTGCGCATCACGCTCAGCGAAAAGGTTTCTGAGCTCGAACGCGTTTCGCGTTTATTAAAGCTTGCTGATCCCACAGAGGAGTTTAAACCTGGCTCGGCGAAAGGAGACGCGTTGCGCAGACGAGCCGAGGAGGAACGCGTTAAGGCGGATGAGGACGCCAGGCGCCGCACGGACGAGCTCCAAGCGATGCGAGCGAACGAACTCGAAACACGTCGAAAGCGCGCGGAAGAGGCCAAGCGTCAAGAGGAGTGGGAGCGCCAGGGGAATGTACAAGAAAAACGCAAATTTACTGGTGGCGCCGAACCGCAACCGTCCCGCGTCGAAAAGCCGAAAGCCGTCGAAGCGGATGAAGGCCCCGTCGTCGTGCAAGACGTCGACGAACACAGGCGCGGAGATATTGAGATTCCGTTTAAACCTCAGCCAGAGCGCGTTCGCACGTCGCCGCCTCGCGCGTCACCGCCTCGCGCTCTAAATGCAGAGGACGATGACGACGGCTTCCTGTTGCCGCACCAGCTTGCGGCGCGCGGCGGCGGCTTAGAAATTCGCAAACGTCCACCCATGGCTGCGCCGCCGCCGCGACTCGCGCGAAAAGCCCCTCCGGCGATGTCCGATATGAGCGAATCAAGTGTGTTGAGCGATATCCAGCGTCTCATCGACGCCTCAGCCGGCGCTGGGCGCGACATCGACGACGACGTCGACAACGAAACCGCCGGTGCCCGAACGATGTGGGTCCCACCACCCGAACAAACAGGCGACGGTAAATCATCGCTCAACGCCAAGTTAGGATACTAGTCCGTTACCGTCATCCGCGAGGCCGCGGCTCGCGGCCATGTCGCTCGCTGCCGAGTCGTCGCTCAATATATTCAACTCTCGCGCGCGCCTTGAAGCGCGTGAACAAACATCAAACGTAGACTAGCCATACTTTTAGTACCAACATTCCTCGATGCGCGTGGACGTTGCGCGCGGACATCGCGTTCGTCGCGCGTCGAGCGCGAGAAATTCAAAAACGCACCGTCAACCGCCTCATTCCTTGCCTCTCCACGCTCACCATGCATGCCTCGCGCGCGACTTCTCGAGCGCAAACCATCGACGTCGAAGATCTCGCGCGCGAGCTCGAAGAGTACCGCTCCGTGATCGATTCATGGGTGGATGAAAACATCCAACGCGCTCGAGCGCTGCGCGACCGCCACGCTCGCGCGCTCGCCAAGCTCGAGCGCGAGTACGACTCTCTGTGCGCTCGCGAGCGCGAGCTCAGCGCTAAGGCGCACGAGAACCAAATGCAGTGCGAACGCGCGGAGGTGGACGCCGAACGCGCGAGAGAGGCGACGGAGATGGCCAAGGCGCTCGCCGAAGGGTTGCCCGAGCAGCTCGCGGCGCTGCGCGCGAAGACGGAGAGCGATAGGAGGAACGTGCGAGCGATGCGCGATGCGCAGAGCGCGTCGAGCGCGAACGCGAAGTTAGAAGCGCTGAAACACGCGAGCGAGACGTACGGGGCGAGATTAGGGCTGAGATTCGCGTACGGGGAGGAGGAAAAGCTCGCGTTGAAGTTCAAATACATCGACGAGCGAGCGCCGGACAGGGAATTCACATTCGGAGTGCGACTCGATGGATCGACGTACGAAGTCGTGGAATGCGAGCCCGAGGTGGATGAGATATACACCCTCGTCAGGGAGTGTAACCGCACGAATGATTTTGGGAAATTCGTGAGGGACGCCAGGCGAGCGTTCGTCGCGCACTGCGCGGCCCAGCGTCGCGCCAGGCGCTGACGGCGAGTCATTCATCGAGCCCGAGCGCGCGCGCGGGTCGTACGTAGGCATAGCACACACCGCGGTCGATGGTCGTCGTCGAAGCGGGTTTAGGAGGCGATCGATGTTACTTGACAGTCGCGGCGTCTCGAGTCGACTCGAGGTAGCGGCGGTTACTTTATTTCGCGACGCGACATGTCGCGCGTCACCGACTTTCACGTCGCGCGAGCATCTCAGCGCGCCAAGTTCTCAGCGAAATCAGCGCCGCGTGCTTCGGCGATCGCGCGCGGCGTCGATGCCCGTCGCGTCGCTGGCGTGTCTGCCATTCTCGCGCTCGACGCTCGCGCGCTCGCCCAGCTCGCGACGACCATCGACGGGCGCGTCGTTTTGGAAGACATGGCCCTCGACGCGCTCGCTCGAAACGTTCGTGAGTTTGCCGATGCGCTCCCGGAGCGGTGTCAGCCGTGGGTGTTCGATATGTGCGTAGAGACGCCGGGATTGCTCCACCGCGCGCGCGCGGGACCCAAAGCGGACGTCGCTCGCGTGCGGGACGCGCTCGGCGGCGATGACGCGTTGGAGCGCCTGTGCTGCGATTGCCCGGCGGCGTTCGCTCATTTATTCCAAGCCCTGAGCGAAGGCTCCGACGTGGAGCACTGCGCGCGCGCGCTGAGGGAGTGGGCCAGAGGCGAGGCGACGTGGCACCGGGTCTTCGCGGCGCGAGCGGCGAGCGAGTGGTCTTACGTCCGGACCCTGCAGCTTCGAGAGAGAACGTCGACGGCGAACGCGCGCGGGGTGGTATACAGGAATGTGAAAACCGGGGAAGCGATTGGGTTTCGAGGACGGTTCGTGGGTTGAGAGTACTCGTGAGACATTCAAAACGATGGTTACTTCGCAACAACTATTTTCCTAGAAAACGTCAACACCGTACGTGCGCACTGTGCACGTTTACGTTGAGCAGCAAAAACTCGAACCCTAAGGAAGGAGGTTAGCACGAAATGCCGCGAAGAGACGTGGACATTTCCGCAGCCAAATCAAATTTGAAGCCGCCGAGACCGTATCCACCGCCGTTTACGTCAGCGGCGGCGGGCATGCCATTTCTTTGAGCCCACTTCTCCGATCCATTAATGGACATGGAATCGGACGTGAGAACATCAGCCGTTCTAGGATGGTAGACGTACCCCGCGTCGATGACGCGCGCATCCACGCCCTTATTCGCGTTGAGCGAGATCTCGACGCGAACCATTTTAAAGAAGACGTCTTCGATGACGATTACCATCCACTGCTTCTTCGTCTTCGTCGGGCCGCTGTAATCGGAAACCTTCGCCGGATCAACAGGGAAAGCTTTACCAAACATGCAGTTTGAGAAGGCGATGGAGCCTCCGCAGAGAACGCCGTTCTTTAAGATGACTCGGCGGACATCCATATCTTCGCCCCACTGTCCCGGTGCGAGAATTTGCTGGTTACTGGTGAATAAGAACGCGCCATCGTATACGTTATTGTAAGGCGTCGGCGGAGCGTCGCCGAGCGAAAGTTTATTGAACTCCAATCGCTGGATGTTAAGTCCAGACTGCGCGGTGCCCTTGTCCCAAAACTTTCGTACGTCGTAACGGGCGACGTTGCAGTAACCCATCTTACACCCATCTCTGTTGCTTGGCGGAGTGGACCAATGATCATAAGCATACCCGTCGGTGGTAGAAAATCTGTAGAAACGGGCGCCAGTGACGAAAGCCTTACCGGTCTGGCTCACCGAGTTCACGACAACTTTGACTTGCACCATCTTGACAAACTCGCGACTGTAATCGCCCGTGGCGACAATCCACAACTGTTCAGTCGGGGAACCGTCATTGTAGCGGAAAGTTTCTGCGCGTCCAGACGGGTTAATGACGCTCACATCACCGTACATCAGCGCCGACGCGAAGTTTACGAGACGCGCGTCGTCCACGTGTCCCAAATCGACCCCCGTAGCTTCCGTGGTGCCGACGACGCCAGTAAACGGTTGACGGCAATACGCCGAATCGCGCAAGCCGCTTGGGCACTCTTTATCGCAACTGCCGATCACGTACGAAACCTCATACGGGTTCGTTTCATGCGTCAGGACGCGATTGTAGTAATCACCGTACATCTGCACGCACTCCGCCTCGGCGAGCGGGGACGTCGGGGACGCCAAGGTTCCGATTTCTTTCCAGTACTCTCCCTTCATGTTCTCCAATTGCACCCCCCACTCCCAATCGACTTGATTCGTCGTCACCTTATACCCATACACCCCATCCGCGAGCTCGGCGCGTTCCATCGCGATGCCGTTATTTTCATTGAAGAAATCGTCGCTCCCAAAGTTATGCTTCACGATGCTCGCCGCCTTCAACGGACTGAACCAAAAGTTTCCTCCCGCGCGCTTCACCGCATCGGGCTTGCACTGGGTGTAAATCTTAAACGTCGTCGCTCGCTTCACCCCCGCGAGTTCCCCAGCCTCGGGTTGGCGCGGCAGGAGCTTACCGTTCACCCCGGCCCACGCGCCGAACCGCGCCATGGTGTTGCGCCCGCTCGCCGTCGACGCGACGCCGACGCCGACGAGCGCGACGCCGCCGAGCGCGTACGCGACGCGCACGACTTTTGAGTGCGCGTTCGAGCGCGTTTTTTCGCCGCGAAGCGCGGTGGTTTCGTCCGCGGACGCCATGGTGAGGCGTGAAGTGCGTCTTCGAGGCGCGCCCTGAGGGTGTTAGGTAGCCGCGCACGAACGAGTTGGATCTCGAGTGTTTTTTTTTTATTTTGAACATTTGGTCAACCAAATGTTCAAGTCAGAAATTTGGTCAAATCTGGTTGAGATGGAAAAGGAGACTACGCGTCGACGCGGTTGAAAACGACGACGGATTCCACGTGCGCGGTGTGCGGGAACATGTCCACCGGTTGGCAGGAGACGAGGGCGTATCGAGCGTCGCTCGAGTTCTGCGTCGGCGCGGTGAGAAGGAGCGCATCTCGCGCCTGCGTCGCGGGATTGCACGAGACGTACACGATTCTCTTAGCGCCGATGGCGCGGATGATGGCGATGAGAGACTCGGACATGCCGAATCGCGCCGGGTCGACGACGACGATTTCCGGCATCGGCAACTCCGCGCCGGTTTTGGGATTCGTCAGTAAACCTCTGGCGCCGAGCTTCGGGTTCAAATTCGCGAGGTCGACGCGATAGAACTTGGCATTTTTAATGCCATTGAGCTCGGCGTTGCGCTTGGCGTTGCGAACGGCTTCGGGGACGACTTCCCAGCCCATGACGAGTTTCGCTTGCGAGGCGACGCTCAGACCCATGGTGCCGACGCCGCAGAACAAATCCAAAACCACCTCGGTCTTGTTCCCACTGAATCCGCACGCGTCACGCATGATCTGCACCAGTTTTGTGGCCTGCGCGGTGTTTGTTTGGAAAAACGACGCCGAAGACAGCTCGAACTGCAAGCCGTCGACGACGTCGATGAGTTTGTTTTCACCGTACATGGCCTGGACCACTGTCTCGGGCGCGCCGCCGCTCGATTTCGCCTTGATCCCGCGCCCGCCCTTCACAAAATTCGACGAGCGATTCTTCCCTGGTCTTAGTTCGGGCACAGCAGGTACGGACGTGTGCACGACGCTCACCACGTTCGGCGTCTCTGAGATGTCTCGCAATAAATCAGCGAGCGGCCCGATGAGGAGCTCGTCGCCGCTCGCCGTCGTCGCTACGTCGACCATCACCGATGTCTTCCCGCTCCCATCTCGCCCACTGCGTATGGTCACGCTCCTCAGTGTTCCTTTCCCCGTGGTGCGATCGAACGCGCGCAAACTCCCTCTCGAACGCTTCAACGCCTCTCTCGTCGTCGCCAACACCGCGTCCGCCTCTCGCGTTTGCAACAAGCACCCGCTCGTTAACTCCACGACGTCGTCATTCGACCCGCGCGGGCGTAATCCAACGATAACTCTCGACGTCGACGCGCTCTCACGCGCTGTGCCGAACGCAAACTCCATCTTATTCCTATATCTCTCCGTCGACGCGCTTTTTTCGCACCGCCCGACGAGCGTTTCGCCGTCGCTCGCTCGCGCTATTCGCTCCATGACATCCACCACTGCGTCGCGCTTATACCTCACCTGGGCGTCGTACTGTACGTGTTGCCACGAACATCCCCCGCATTCGTCGTAGTGCGCGCACGGGGCGTCCACGCCGTCGCTCGACCGCGACACCGTTCGCGTCTTCGCGCCGTCGCACGCGTTCGCCTTCACTTTCGTCACTCGCGCGTCCACGACCTCCCCGGGCGTGGCGCCGAGGCACAGCATCACCATCCCGCTCGGCGTGCGAACGATGCCTTCGCCGGACGTGGTCAAAGCGTCGCACGCGGCGCGGATGACGTCACCGACGGATGGACGCGCGCGGCTCGCGCTCGCGGCGGCGGCGCGAACGGCGTCGGCGTCGGCGTCCTCCGACGCGACCGCGCGCGCGAACGTGCGATTTGATCGACGCCAAGGGTTGAGGCATCGCGAGTGGTTTGTGCGTAAAAATTCGTGCGCTGGGGCGGTGGCGATGCGCGCGATGCGCGACATCATCGACGGACAGGGCGACGAGTGAGGCTTGGACGAGAGAAAGCGTCGGTCGTCGACCGTCGGCGGGACGACGCGTCGAGGAAACATTTTGAGAGAGGCGGATTCGAGCGCGAGAAAACGCGCGGGATGATGATGTGTGAAGCGAAGGTTAGCTAGAATATCGCGCTCGTTTACGATCGCACTCGTCTAGAATCCAGGGAGGACGTCGCCGAATGCCGGGGCGAGGAATTTGGCGACGGCTGCGACGTCGACGGGGAGGCTCATCAATGGCGCGAGCGGGCCGCGGATTTCCGCCGCGCTCTTCCACGCACCGCGCCAAGGACCACCACCGATTTCAAGGCACGCGGTTTCGCTGCGCGCGGCGTCGATGATGGTCTCGACGCGCGCGCCGGCCGAGTCGAGCCGCCACAGGGAAATTTCGACGTCACCGGTGAAGGTTTCGCGACATAAGGGCGCCATGCCGCCGTCCGAACTGTCGGTGGGCGCACGAACGACCGTGGAGTCATCTTCGTCCGAGCACCATCCCTCGACGGAGACTTCGTAGCGATCGCTCACGGCGGAGATGCTCCATTTACCCCACTCGACGTCCCATCGCACTGCGCTCGCTTCAATTGCGGATTCCGCGCCGTAGCTTTTCGGCGGCTCGGGCGCGCCCTGGCGCGCGGGAACAAATTGAAAAAATCGATCGCCAAAATGCACGCCGACCGCGCCGACGTCTTCTCGCAGGTTCGGTACTATGACGACTCCTCGATTCCCCCCGGTCGCCGTGACGCTTAAATCGGGAAAGTCGGGAAACGAATTACACTGCACCCACCACCATTTCAACGGGAACCCCGCGCCGCCCCAATTTTTCTCGCTGTACGCTGGACAATCACTAAACTCCACCCGTTCGCCGTCGGTTTCGATCCATCCCGTCGCTAAACCGTGCGCCATCGTCACCTGCCAATGCGGCTCGAACACTGGCAGCGCCGTCAACCAACCGGCGGGCGATACCATCTTCGCTCCTCGTCCTCCTCCCCATCCGCGCACCGGGGTCACCGTGATATCCCACCGCACGTCGCGAGCGGCTCGTCCTCGTCCCCACGGACCGTCCTCGAGCTCGCCCACGCTCGTGAGCCAGCCGGCGTGTCGCGAGCCTTCGTTCGCGACGCTAAAATACTCTCCGTTCGCGCACGTCAACGATAATTCCAGCGCATGCGCCGCCGCCTCGAACGCGTCGGCGTCGGGCGTGGTCTTGTACAGATACTTCCCATTTGGGGTGCAGATTTGTGCCCCCGCACTTCGTCGTTTCGACGCTTGAATGTCGGGGTCGTACACGTGGTAGATGAGACACGCGCTGCTTCGCGACCTCGGCAGCGTGATGCGAAAGTACCAGCCCTCGAAGAACGCTCG
>Ga0222713_10007401_pt1 | contig 10297 bp, 5 predicted proteins | sample C33_649DmetaG_FD_165061 | JGI IMG/M metagenome (GOLD analysis project Ga0222713, IMG submission 165061) | Estuarine water microbial communities from San Francisco Bay, California, United States - C33_649D | ecosystem: Environmental > Aquatic > Marine > Unclassified | place: USA: California... | reverse complement strand
TATGATTACCCAATTCCATACACAGGATTAACAACACCATATCCTTCACCTGGTAGTATTGATTGGACAGTTATAAATCCTCAACCACAAACAAAAACATTTGCTGAGTTTGCACAATCATTCTATCACAACATGATTAATGTTAGAAATAGATGGTTCACTAATGACGGTAAATCTTCAGGATACCCAACACTTCAATTAGTCTATTGGAATTATTTACAATCATTAGAATTGGCGGGTGTTGATACATCAAAATATACCTACCAAAAAATGATTGACTATTCAATCGGTATAGGTAGTTATTGGACAAAATTGGTTGAACAAGTAATTCCTTCATCAACAATTTGGAATGGTGGTGTTAAATATGAAAACTCAGCCTTCCACAGACAAAAATATGTTTATAGAAAACAAAGAGGTTGTCAGTTCATTGCGGTACCATGTGTACCTTGTACTGCAAACGGTGTTCTATTTGCTTACGATTGTATTGATGAAACAATATCAGGAGCAACAATTCCTTGGAGTGGAACAAGCTCAACAATTGACTCTTTCTCAGATGCGTTATACACAGCGTTAAATGGTGTTGTAGCAACACAAGGATATCAATTACAAAACTGTGACCTCAATTCAATAACCTCAGTTTGGTATATTGATTTAAGATTAGATGATACAATATTAGTACAACAACCATTCTTCACAGGATATGGTATAACAGGAGTTCCAACCGAACAACAATGGATTGATGGATTGGATACTTACTTATCAACTATTTACCAATATGGATTAAACTATAATGTTAATTCAGAAAGAATTATAATATCAAACTCAGGTTGTATGCAATTATTTAAAGACAAAACACTCGCCCTTAATGTTGGGATAAACGCAACTATTTCTTGTGGATAATGGCAAATTTTCAGTATGAGTTTTCGGTAACAGGTGATTGTACTAGCAATGGTAGTGGAGCTATTAATATATCTCTTTCGGGAGGTGTTGAACCATATACAATTGATTGGGTCAGCCCAAATATTGGAACAGGTAGTACTAAGACAGGGTTAGACGCTGGTGTTTATATTGTAAGAGCTAACGATGCTTTGGGCGATGTTAATAATGAATTTTACATCAACATTATAGTATCAAGCGGTGGTTGTTTAAGTGTAAGTTCAGTTAGTGCAACTACTTGTGGAGAAAATAATGGGGTTGTTACTATTAGTGGTGCGTCAACCGCATACCCAATTACTGTTAATATTTATTCGGGGACAACGTTAATCCAATCGGCAATTACCACAACAGGTGATGTTTCCTTTATAAATTTAGCACCTGGCGTTTATAGAACATATTATGAAGATTATGGTGGTTGTTCAGGATATTCAGAATCTGTAATTGTAAATTCATCAACTCCTGTTGATTATGGATTTTTTATTGTAAATGATACAAATTGTTTTGGAGCGACAGGTAAATTACAAATTACTGGATTAACGGGTTCAGTACCATTTACATATCTTTGGAGTAATGGCTCAACAGGAACAACAATAACAGGATTGACAGCATCAACTTATAGTGTTACAGTAACTGACTCTGTGGGGTGTAGTGTTACCAAGGCGGTTGAAGTTGTTAAAGCAGACCCATTACAAATGGTGTCGTTCCAAACAGTTAGTCCAAGTTGTTTTGCCGCTGATGGTTCCGTTAATTTAATTATTACAGGTGGAACTGGTCCATATTTTTATTCGGGTAGTAATGGAACAACTTTAATTAGTTATGCGACCAATCTAACATTTACTGGGTTTACGCCAGGAACAGCAATTTTTACTGTTACCGACTCAACATTGTGTTCGGTAGTTGGTAGTACATATTTACAAGCCGATGCAGGATTTTCAGTATTATCTATTGGAACACAAAATTCAACATGTTCTGCAAGTGGTGGAACAATTAGTATTAATGTTGTTGGTAATGGACCGTTTACATATACATTAGTTAAGCCTGATTCAAGTACTGAATCATTTACAACAACATCAATTTCTCAAAATTATAATGATTTAGATTCGGGTGATTATACAATAATCATTACTAACACTAATGGTTGTGTATTCACACAAGAGGTCACATTATATACTACAGACAAATTTAGTTTAACAACAATACTTTCAGGTACAACATGTGGACAAAATAATGGTTCATGTCAATTACAAGTTGGTACAGGATATACAGGTGTGTTGGATATGATTTTAACTAAAAATAATGTACCAGTAATTCAATATATTGATGTGTCACAATCAGCGGTTACATTTAATGGATTATCTTCAGGTAGTTATACATTACAAGTAAGAGACGCTGACAACTGTTCGGTATACCAATCATTTTCAATTAGTGTGTCCAATTCATTAGACTTTGGAATGAGTAGTACTAGTTGTGGTGATACCAATTCAGGTGGAACAATTAATGTCAGTATATTTTCAGGTACACCACCGTTTACATATCAGTGGTCAGACAACGTCCCAATAACAGAATCAGGTCCAAGTATTTCAAATTTAACTGGCGGAACATATAGTTTAACTGTTTTAGATTCAAGTAACTGTATTTTAACAAGAAATGTTATCGTTCCTTGTACACCATTTATTAATGACTACCAAGTTATACCAATTATTAGTAGTGGATTTACAACCACAGTTAATAACAAAAGAGATTTTGAAACAATGGTTAATGAAGGGTTTTATGATTTGACTACGGGAAATACAAATTGTGTTTTAGTTTCAGCGGTATATGCTGCAACAATTGAAATTAGTGGTAACACATATGAACAAATTTTTTATACAGGAACAACATTAACAGATGTACCAACAGAATCTGAGTGGGTAGACGCCTTGGAAGGTATATTATCAGGAATTACGGGTGTTTTAAGTTATACCGTTAATCCATCAACAAATACTGTTGAAGTAAAATCATTTTGTGACGGAAACGAAGACACATTAAGTGATTCTGAATTTATCATGGGGTTGAAAATTCAATATAATATTATTTGTGAATCGTAATGGCAGCAAGATTAACCATACAATCAATAACAGGAACGTCACCGTATGATTTTTACGTTTGTGACATATATGAAAATAATTGTTCTTTATTAGGGTCGGTATCAACTGATTCACCTGACCCAATTTTTATATTACCGAGTTTATTTAATTTAGCACCACAAATCATGATTAAGATGATTGATGCTAATAATTGTGAGATTAAAAAAATATTAACATGTGACTTAACTTGTAGTTTCCAAGTCATAATTAATACTGCTGAGTGCACATTTTGTGTTGTTGTTGAACCTGATTTAACGTGTGGGTTTGCGCCATACATTGAAACAATTTAAAAAAATAAATTGTTCAACAATATTAAACTGATTTTAATTGTATTTATGTATTAACATAGATAATAATTATGCCATCTTTAGATACTGTATCCATTTATATTGTAAATAACGCACCAGGTTGTTCAGACCTAACAGTTGAATCACAAGTAAGTTTTTCATCATGTGCCCAAACATATATAGTAAGAATTTCTAATCAATCTAATGCGGTAGGACCATTCAGTATTTACTCAGGTTCAACATCAGGAACACCTATAGTATCAGGGGTTACAAGAGTTAATATGGTTGCAGGTCAAAGTATTCTATTATACAATGAAGACCAAACAGGATGTGAAACACCAACACCAACACCAACACCAACTGTTACACCAACACCAAGTATTACACCTACTACGACACCAGCAGTCGCTCCAACAAGTACGCCTACACCAACGCCAAGTATTACACCAACTAGTACAATTACTCCGACTATCACGCCAACTAACACGGTAACACCAACACCAAGTATTACACCTACCAATACGGTTACTCCGACTAACACTGTTACACCTACCAATACGGTTACTCCGACTAACACTGTTACACCAAGTATTACACCTACCAATACGGTTACTCCGACTAACACAGTAACTCCTACCAATACGGTTACTCCGACTAACACAATAACCCCAAGTATTACACCAACTAATACTGTAACACCAACAAATACTGTAACACCAACAAACACAGTAACTCCAAGTATTACTCCTACTAACACACCTACTAATACAGTAACTCCAAGTATTACGCCAAGTATTACGCCAAGTATTACACCGAGTATTACACCAACTAATACACCAACTAATACGGTAACACCAAGTATTACCCCAAGTATTACTCCAACCAATACTCAAACACCAACTGAAACTCCAACCAATACGCCAACTAACACTCAAACACCAACTAACACTCAAACACCGACTAACACTCAAACACCAACCAATACCGTAACACCAACTAATACGCCAACAACTACCGTAACACCAACAGTAACACCAAGTAACGTTGCTTATTACGCTTACATATTACCTGAACCAAGTGATGCTAGTTCAGCCGCAAATATTGGTCAATATATGACTGACCAAAATACAAACGCATTTTACGGATATTGGAATAGTGGTGGACCACCAGCTCAAAATGGATTCTATTCTTCTGATTTGGATAAATATATTCACTTCTCAGGATGGACAACACCCGTTGATGAGTTCATAACACCTGTTACTAATTTTGCGGGTCAAATTAGACAGGCATCAGGTGCTGGTGTGGATTCGTATGGATGCGCACAACAACAGTACACATTTAATAGTGTTCCAATTACTACTTCACAAATTGACCCAACAGTACCGTATTTTTATTCAATATGGATTCCATTAAATGGTGTTGGAGGTTCATTAACTAATATGACATTAGATATTGGATATGGTGCTGCTTGCTCAACTACAGTTTCTGGTGGTGGTACAACACCTGACGCAACCCTTGCGGGTATTGACGTTACGGTAACATCAGGAGCGGCAATTCCTGCCGGTACATATAGGGTTCTTTGGGCAGGTTTGTCGTTACAACAACCAACTACGCCACCATCAACATCAACATTATGGATTAAAGGTAAACTAAAAACTTAAAAAATGGCATTCCCGTATAAAAACCCTATAAGTTCGCAACAATTATCAAATGTTGACAGTGTTACAAGAGCCGTAACTTTTGGTTCTAATTTTTCGGTATTACAAACAGGTGGATATATGGAAGTATATTCATTATCTGATTTAAATTGGTCAACATATGGAATAGCTTCAGGTGCGGTTAATAATTCAGGAAATACCATACCAATTACATTTACAAAAGGTACAGGAAGTGCTTTTTCTAGAGATATTTTAACACTTAACTCTGACAATATTTCTTCGGGTAGAAGAAGGTTAGGTATGTTAGTGTATGTTTATGAAAACAATACAACATATCAATATATTATTCCAAATTATGATACTTTATGGAATAATATTACAGGATTAACAGGTAACTCAGGAATAACTCCAACAGATTACACAACTACCGTTAATGACCGCTCACAAGCAGGTAAAGATTTTATTAATTCATGGACTGGTTCAACAATTGAAGGTGTTAGTGGTGTAACTAGAGATAATGCTCGTTGGAGAATTTTTTATGGTACCGACGTTCAAATCACAGGTGGAACATATAACTCAGGAACAACAACATTAGATTTATACAACTCAACAGGTGGAACAATATCAATCACAGGATTTACATCAGGTGGTGGAGGTGGAACCACAGTTACAGGTGGAACTTTTGACCACAATACAGGTATATTAACAATTAATAGCAGTGACGCATCTTCTGTTAACATTTCAGGATTTACGGATGTTTATACCACAGGTGGAACCTTAAGCGGCGCAACACTTGTATTATACGATTCAACGGGTGGAACTGTTAATATTTCAGGATTTACAATTTTAGACCATATTAGTTATGGTGAAGCCTCAAATTTAGATACGGGATTAAGAGTTATTGATACCGAACCTACGAGTGGGGTTACAGGTATTTTTTATAATTACATTTTAACAAACTGTGACAATTACAGGGCAGGAACATTTACAATTATAACAGATAGAACAAATGTTGATTGGACGGAAGTATGTACCTTAGATTTAGGCTATACTGATGATGTTATATTAAGCGCAGATATTAATTCAGGTTTAATTAGATTTTTGGGAACATTCCCAAGCAATGATTGGCAGTTGAATTATGTTAAGAATACAATTGGTTCAACTTGTGTTAATCCAGCACCATCGGCAACACCAACGAATACACCAACACCAACGAATACACCAACACCAAGTACTAGTTCAATAATTCCATCTGCAACACCAACAAGTACGATTACACCAACGGTCACACCAACCAATACCCCAACAAGCACGGTTACACCAACCAATACGGAAACTCCGACAAATACGCCAACACCAACGGTTACACCAACCAATACGGTAACACCAACGGAAACTCCTACAAATACTCCAACACCAACAATAACTCCTACCAATACGGTAACACCTAGTGTGACACCATATTTGTATGGTTGTGAGTATCAGTTTAATTATACTGGTTCAGGATTTACAGCACCTCCATCATACACTGTTAGTTGGTTAGATTATTATGGTAACCCACAATCACAAACATTTACGGCTGACAATCAAGTAGTTGGAACATTCTGTGCACAATGTGGTTCATACAATGATGGTGGAAATGTTGATATTGATGCTAATTTAATTGGTGCATGTGGTTCATTACCGACACCAACACCTACCACAACTACAACACCAACTAATACACCAACTCCAACGGAGACACCTACCAATACGCCAACCGTAACACCTACTAATACACCAACGGAAACTCCTACCAATACACCAACTCCAACAGGAACGTCTATTGCTGAGACTCCTACCAATACACCAACTAATACGGAAACACCAACTAATACTCCCACACCAACTCCGACATCAAGTCCTGTGGTAGGTGATGTGGTTAATATGACCTTATTAGAAGTGGGTGGTGATGTTGTATTATCAGGTGCGGGAACTATGAATTTAACTTCATTAGGTTCTACATCACCATTCTTTAGAGATTCAAGTATTGCTCCATCAGTTTCTCAATTTGGGTGTGGACTTGCAGGTCCTGGCCCATTTAATTGTGTAATTTTCACAGGTGGAACAATTACCTCACCATCTAATTTTGGTACAAGTGGTCAAACAATTGGTGATTCAGGTACAGGAGATTTCTTCGGTATAGGATTCGGTAATTCAAGTAACCGATTATTTGTCCCATCAGGATATACATCAGATTCATTCATTAGTGGAACAACAACATTCAATTCAACAACATTAGCAACCATAGGAGCAACACCAGGAACATATACTTGGAGTTGGGGAGCAGGTGCAACTGCAAGTTCAATAATCTTACAAGTTGGACCTTAAATAAAAATTTAGAATATATTTATAAAACAAAATAACTGATGGCTCACGAATTTAAAGTTAAAAATGGTCTTATTGTAGATGGAAAATTCTACCTAAAAAGTGGTGATACAAATAACACTTTAGGTCAGGTATTAGTATACAATAGTGGGACAACTGAAGTAAGTTTCAGAGATGTTGAGTCTATACAAGGAACAACAATCACAGGAGGAACTTATTACTCAGGTTCAAGTACTTTAGATTTATACGATTCAACAGGTGGGACCATTTCAATTACAGGAATTACTTCAGGAGGTGGTTCAGGAACAAGTGGTTCATCGGGAACTAGTGGAACGGACGGAACATCAGGAACTTCAGGTACGGACGGCACATCAGGTTCATCAGGAACTAGCGGAACAGATGGTACATCAGGTTCTTCAGGAACTAGCGGAACAGACGGTTCTTCAGGTTCATCAGGAACTAGTGGTATTAGTGGTATTGATGGTTCATCAGGAACTAGCGGAACAGATGGTACATCGGGTTCATCAGGAACTTCAGGAACAGATGGTACTTCAGGCTCAAGTGGAACTTCAGGAACAGATGGTACTTCAGGTTCAAGTGGGACTTCAGGAACCGATGGTACATCGGGTTCATCAGGAACTAGCGGAATAGATGGTACATCGGGTTCATCAGGAACTTCAGGTACGGACGGCACATCAGGTTCATCAGGAACTAGCGGAACAGATGGAACATCAGGTTCATCAGGAACTTCAGGTACGGACGGTACATCGGGTTCATCAGGAACTAGCGGAACAGATGGAACATCAGGTTCATCAGGAACTTCAGGTACGGACGGAACATCAGGTTCAAGCGGAACTAGCGGATTAGGATTTAATTTTATTGGTGGATGGAATAATACTACACCTTATGGAATTAATGATGTAGTTTATTATAGTGGTAGTTCATATATTGCAACTGTTACAATACCAATTGGTGACCCGGCACCTGATGTTAACAATGATTGGTCATTAATTGCGTTAGGTGGAATTGGTACATCTGGAACAGATGGCACTTCAGGTTCAAGTGGAACTAGCGGAACAGACGGTACATCGGGCTCAAGTGGAACTAGCGGAACAGATGGTACATCGGGTTCATCAGGAACTTCAGGTACGGACGGTACTTCAGGTTCAAGCGGAACTAGTGGAACAGATGGTACATCAGGTTCTTCAGGAACATCAGGTTCATCAGGAACTTCAGGTACGGACGGAACTTCAGGCTCAAGTGGAACTAGCGGAACAGATGGAACATCAGGTTCATCAGGAACTTCAGGTACGGACGGAACTTCGGGTTCATCAGGAACTAGCGGAACAGATGGAACATCAGGTTCAAGCGGAACTAGCGGAACAGATGGCACATCGGGTTCATCAGGAACTTCAGGAACAGATGGCACATCGGGTTCTTCAGGTACCTCAGGTTCAAGCGGAACTAGCGGAACTAGCGGAACAGATGGCACATCGGGTTCTTCAGGTTCAAGCGGAACTAGCGGAACAGATGGTACATCGGGTTCTTCAGGTACCTCAGGTACTTCAGGTACCTCAGGTTCAAGCGGAACTAGCGGAACAGATGGTACATCGGGTTCTTCAGGTTCAAGCGGAACTAGCGGAACAGATGGTACATCGGGTTCTTCAGGTACCTCAGGTTCAAGCGGAACTAGCGGAACTAGCGGAACTAGCGGAACAGATGGCACATCGGGTTCTTCAGGTACCTCAGGTTCAAGCGGAACTAGCGGAACAGATGGTACATCGGGTTCTTCAGGTACCTCAGGTTCAAGCGGAACTAGCGGAACAGATGGCACATCGGGTTCAAGTGGAACTAGTGGCATAAGCGGTGTTGACGGTTCAAGTGGAACATCGGGTTCTTCAGGTACCTCAGGTTCAAGCGGAACTAGCGGAACAGATGGTACATCGGGTTCTTCAGGAACATCAGGTTCAAGTGGTTCAAGCGGAACTAGCGGTTCTTCAGGAACATCAGGTTCTTCGGGTTCTTCAGGAACATCAGGTTCTTCAGGAACATCAGGTTCTTCAGGAACATCAGGTTCAAGTGGTTCAAGTGGAACTAGTGGTTCTTCAGGTTCAAGTGGTTCGAGCGGAACTTCAGGTTCTTCAGGAACTAGCGGTTCTTCAGGAACATCAGGTTCAAGTGGTTCGAGCGGAACTTCAGGTTCAAGTGGTTCGTCAGGAACATCAGGTTCAAGCGGTTCAAGTGGAACTTCAGGTTCTTCAGGAACATCAGGTTCTTCGGGTTCATCAGGAACATCAGGTTCTTCAGGAACATCAGGTTCTTCAGGAACATCAGGTTCAAGCGGAACTTCAGGTTCAAGTGGTTCATCAGGAACTAGCGGTTCATCAGGTTCAAGCGGAACTTCAGGTTCATCAGGAACTAGCGGTTCATCAGGTTCAAGCGGAACTTCAGGTTCAAGCGGTTCAAGTGGAACTTCAGGTTCTTCAGGAACATCAGGTTCAAGCGGTTCAAGTGGAACTTCAGGTTCAGACGGTTCTTCAGGAACATCAGGTTCAAGCGGTTCATCAGGTTCAAGTGGAACAAGTGGTTCTTCAGGAACTAGTGGAAGTTCAGGTTCAGACGGTTCTTCAGGAACATCAGGTTCAAGTGGTTCTTCAGGAACATCAGGTTCAAGCGGTTCATCAGGAACTAGTGGAAGTTCAGGTTCAGACGGTTCTTCAGGAACATCAGGTTCAAGCGGTTCATCAGGAACTAGTGGAAGTTCAGGTTCAGACGGTTCTTCAGGAACATCAGGTTCAAGTGGTTCTTCAGGAACTAGTGGAAGTTCAGGTTCAGACGGTTCTTCAGGAACATCAGGTTCAAGTGGTTCTTCAGGAACATCAGGTTCAAGCGGTTCATCAGGAACTAGTGGAAGTTCAGGTTC
>Ga0222713_10007399_pt1 | contig 10298 bp, 10 predicted proteins | sample C33_649DmetaG_FD_165061 | JGI IMG/M metagenome (GOLD analysis project Ga0222713, IMG submission 165061) | Estuarine water microbial communities from San Francisco Bay, California, United States - C33_649D | ecosystem: Environmental > Aquatic > Marine > Unclassified | place: USA: California... | reverse complement strand
ATCCAATAATTCTAACTTTACATCTTGCTCCCCAAGTTCCTTCAACAGATATTTCAGATTTTTCCGCCCAAACAGATGTATGTGCTACTTGACCAATCCACCAAGTAAAACCATCTTTTCCAATATAATTAGATTTTAAAAGTGCCTCTTCAATCATTTTTATTTAAAATATATTATTAGATCCATATAGACCATAACTATCACGAATTAATCTTAAACTAGTAATCATTTGTCCTCCTTCAAAATGATGTCTTAATCCTTTAATTAAATAATTTCCACTTTGTTCGTCGTCATTTTCTTTATTATCTGTGCTATCTATTCTTGGTAACATTACATTAATAATAGTTCCAATTTTCAAAGAAACATTACAAGGTACAACCATATTTAGTGCTTGTGTAAACAAAATATTATATCTTGAATATGACTTAGCCATATCAGCACCACTTCTTAATTTATTAGAAATTGAACCATTACTATTTAATGCACCTCGATCTGAAACACGAACCATAATGCGGCTAATACTATCACCAAATTCATCAGAAACTGCAATATTATTATTTCCTAATTTATTTCCAATTTCATCCTTTAGTACATATTTGTATATATCCAAACTGTTTGAATATAAGTCATAAAAATAACTTTTGTTTGCATACATACCAACTCGTAATGCTTTCATCAAATCTTGATTTTTTTCAAATCCATAATTTAAGATTTTAAATTCGTTTGCTTGAGTATTATTTTCTATAACTTGTGTATAAGTATAAGTTATTATTTTTTCTTTATCTGCACTTTGATTTTGTATTTGAGTATTTGAAACTAAACTATCAATACTTCTATAATTAAATCCATCTTTGTTTTCATAAAATAAAAATCCAGCAGTTCCCTTTGCATCTGCATATTCTCCTTCACCAGATGTTCCACCTCCACCTGATGTTGTAGGTACGGATTTTGGTCCCAACCAAGTTAAAATGTGAAATGGTTTTTTGTTATTTGAAATAAAAGAATAACTATTTGATGTTACTTCTATATTTTTATTATCAAATTTTTTTGTATTTAAAACATTTTTTAGTATATCTTTTACGTGTATATCAATTGTTGCATCATTATATTTTTTTTCGCATCTTGATGTTTCATTTGAAAGTGCTTCAAGTGAAACCATATGTAAAGTGAAAGTTTCATTTTGTGTTTGTGCGTCTAAACCAGTTACTTTAGTTACATATAATGCATTATCGCCATCTAATAAAAATTCCCCAAATGCAGTATCGACACTAATTGCAACCTTTTCACCACCACGGATTGGAAGAATATTAAACAACGAAGAAGAATTTGCTATTTGTGCGATTGCGGTTATACAAGGAGATAACAAATCTTCAAAATAATCAAAAAACAATAGTGAGTTAGTTATATCAACTTTATTTTTACCATCTAATGATTGTATACCAAAATAATTTGGTCTAAATGCGCCGACTGCGATAGACATTATGATCCAGAAAGAGTAGTAAGTAATAATGTTTTGACTAAACTATTTACCACCTGACCTTCACTTGGTCCAGGAAGAATTACAGTTCCGCCCCCTCCGCCACCACCAACAGGAATATATACTGGTTTTTGTTGTTGCCCGCCTCCACCACCTTGACCCCCTCCCATCAGTATAGGCATTACAGTTACACTTGATTGTTGTTGATTGTATATTGGATAAGTTTGTACTTGAGGTACTGATGGAGCAGCAGCAGGAACAACCTGTGCTTGTGGTGCTGTTTTTTGTTGTTTTATATATTTTTGATAATCATTATACATTTTTTCAACTACCATTTTTTTATCACCCTGAATATTATCAATCCCTTCTTTGTATTTTTCTGGACTTTTTACCATTTCTTGTATTTTGGTGTCTTTATAAAGTTCCGATGGTTGAAGTTCTGATTTAATTCCTGTAATTTGTTTTTGTTCTGCAAAAAATTGTTGTCCTGTTTTTGGTTTTTGTTGATAATCAGTAGAAACTTCCCCTAGTTTTTTATCTACATCTGTTTTTGTTTTTTTCTCTTGACTTTTCTTTACTTTAACTTGTCCTCCAAATCTAAAATAACTATCAGCAACTCCACGACCATCTACTGCTTTTGTTCCTGGTCCTTTTGGCCTATATTCAAAGTGAACGTGTGGTCCTGTAGAACGTCCTGTTTTTCCCTGATTTCCAATGACTGTTCCTGCTTCTATTCTCTGTCCTTTTACTACATTTACTTTACTCAAATGACCGTAAAAAGTTTCTGCTCCATTATCGTGTTTAACGGCAACCCAATTTCCATACCCACTTTCATAACCAGTATCAATAATTCCTGGTTGTATGACTGATACAGGAGCAGATGCAGATGGACTTGCAAAATCTACTCCATTATGCTGTCTTCCCCGACGCCAACCATAACCTGAGGTAAAATTTGATGATGGTTTATCCCCACCTTCCGCAGAATATGTTTCTTCTGCTTCGGTTTGTTGTTGGTCTTTCTGTTGCACATCGTAAGAAGTATCAACAGAATCAGATACATCTTCCATTGGTTGATTTCCACTCTGTTCTACCGTTCCAAACAATCCCAGTGCAACACCTTGTTCAAATTTACTTACAGCAGAACTAAATTTACTTACAATATCACCAAAATTACCACTATTAGCTGCTGCTCCTTTTTGTTTTGCTTCTTGTTTTTTTAGTCTTTCGTCTAATTTTTTCTTTATAGAACTTCCGCCTTCATATACTCTATCAGCAGCATAACCACCTAAAAATCCACCAGCCATACTTCCAAGTACAAATCCAACTCCAGGTATTGGAATAAGTGTCTGACCTATTACACCACCAAGTAAACTTCCAGCAAGAGAACCGCCAGCACCTGCTGCTGCTTTTCCTACACTTTCCCCTTCTTGCAATCCAGTCGCAAAATCAAGTCCAGCGAATAAAGCATTTACAACTCCTACTGCTCTTATTCCACCAAGTTTTAATTTTGAACCTCTCACTACTGGTTTTGGTACTTTTATTTTTTTTGGTAATCTTCCTGGTTTTCCTGTTTTTCCTTTTGATGGAAACATATTTCCCAAGAAACCAGCAACATCAAGTGCTCCACTTGCAAGTGATCTTAATAATCCACCAGGTGCTCCAAATGATGATGCAATATTTAAATTTGCAAGTTCTTTTATTTTTTTCTTTTCTGGAAGTTTAAGTTTTTCAAGTTCGACAGTTTTGAATTGCAAAAATTGATTAAACTGGACTAATTCTTTTTGTACCTTAGGTAAAGTTTTTGTTCCTTTTGCAAAAAGAACAATATTATTAGAAGCAGAAACAAGTGGCGAAGAAAGTAATTTAGCCATTATCCGTCCACAATATTATAAACCATTCTTGAATAAAGAACTAAAAAATTATCAGTATTTGTAGCAGACAGAAATGGAACACTAGGACCAGATTGTGGTGTTGGAGATGGAGCAGAAATACCCCCACCGCCTGGTGATTGTTGTGCCTGTTGCTCACCACCACCACTCATATCAATAGGAAGATAGTTCACTTGAGGTTTTTGTTGTGCTGGTTGAGAGACAGTTGATACTCTTTGTGCTACTTGTGCTTGTGCTGATGGTGCTGCTTGTGCTGGTGGTGCTGATGATGCCTGTACTGCTGGTTGTGCTACGAATCCTTCCTTTTTAATTTTTTCTAGATTTTTTTGATACACCTGAAGTGTAGATCCAGCTGTATTTTTTGATTGACCATGAAATTGAGTAAAACTCGCCCATTCTTGACCAAGAAGATCAATATCTTTTTTACTTAAAGGTTTTGTTGGGTCAATCCCTCTTCCTCTTGCAAGTGTAAGAATTATTTCATTTTGAACTTCTGGACTAAATTTTTGATCTCTATTGAATTTTCTAGAGTCAAGTAATCCTTTGAGTGTATCTGGCATTAGTTGTGGAGCACCGGTTGCACTAGAATTATATTTGTCCTTTGCATAAGGAATAACTCCACCACCCAATCTATTAGGAATACGATCACTACCTCCCAATTTTGATGCATCATACACTTCCCCCAATGTCATTTCAGTCAATTTTGGAACTTTTTTCCCTCCGTATACAGTAGTGTAATCAGCTCCCTCTTGTTGCATTACAGTTTGCACTAATGCCATTTCTTCTGCTGTTTTTGTTCCACCAGGAGAAGCTTGGATATTACTATCAGGAGCACCAGGAGCACCACCAGGAGTTGCCTTTGGTTTTTCTATATTTCCAGCACTTCCGCCACCACCCCCAGAAGACCCAGACGTTTTCTTACCAGAACTACCTTTAACTAAACTATCAATTGCTTTTGAAAATCTATCAATAACAGCAGTCAACCCATCAAGTAAATTTCCAGGTATTTCTGGAGCAGGACTTCCAGATTGAACTGCATCACTTCCCGAAAGAGCATTTGTTGCAGCAGCACCAACAGCACCCAATCCAAGAGCACCAGCGCCAAGAGCAAGCATTTTGCCTCCTCTCATTCTTCTGTTAAGTCCTCTTGGCGCTGTTTTTTTCAATCCACCACCAGGAACATCAACATCAAGATTGATGCCCCCGCCACCAGATGGACTTGCTTTTGGAAGATTTGATAATTGTTTTACAATTTTAATAATTACTTGACGAATAAGTTTTGCAACTTCAAAACTGTCGGTAAATGATTTTTGAAGTGCTTTTAAATTATCTCTTAAACCTTCTACAAATTTTCTTTTTCCAAAAAATTGAATAAATCCTATTACATCTCTATAAAGACCTAAAATCTTTTGAAGTATGCCTGTTGGTTTTGCTTCATCTACTTTTTTAATTCGGTCTTGATAATCTTTTGAAAAATTACCAATAGATTTACTAATAACATTTGTAACTGAATTATTAATTGTTTGTGCTTGATTATTAAAATTACTAACTACTCCAGTAGATATTGACTTTACAATACTACTAACGTCTACTGGTGATGGTTGAACTCCTGCTCTTTGAAAATTAACAATCTTATTTGCTGCTGATCCAAGTACACCTGCACCTACAGAAGAACCACCAGAAATAAAATTCTGCGCTCTTAAAAGATTAGGCTTCTTTTTTCCTGTAATAACTTCGGGATTAATAACAGAACTAAGAGCCATTTGATTGTTGTTGTTTGAGATTTTCTTCTTCTATATGTTGTTGCAATAATGTAACATAAATGTCTCTCTCCCAAGGAATTAGATTTTCTATTTCCGTCAAAGAATATTTATGATACTGCATCAAAGCAAAGTTAAGCCTAAAATATGACTCCAATTCCATATGAGCCATAATCAGCCGAAAAAACTGGTTAATCCCTCCAACGTAACTTCGCTTTCTACTTTTGTATTTGGATTAGTTACTTTGATAGTATGTGCAAGTTTCGGCATTGTTTCAAAGAATGTTTCAATTTCTTTGAATTGCTGTGCCGTTAAAGTTTCAATCCAATCCTTTAATTCTTTTGCTGTGCAATCTGCTGCTGCCCAACTATCTTCTTGCGAAAACACTACATCAATACAAGATGAAATAATATCAAAAGATTTATCAATATTTGAAATTGTTTTTTCTTCACTAAAATCAAAGTTAGACTTAATAAATTGTTCTAATGAAGGATATTTCATTCTTAAAGTCAATTTATCATCAAGACGAATATCGGTTGTGTGATTTTCATTTCTTTGAACTTGTATTTCATCAATATAAATTTTTACAGGAACTTCGGTTACTCCATCATCACTACAAGTAATAATCAAATCAACACTTTCTCCAACAGATTTACCACGAATATTCAAGAAAATATATTCAATATCAAAAGTAGGTAGTTCTTCTATTTTAATTGATCTAGTTAAAATACAATCCTTTAATACTTGCTTAATTGCATTTGTAATCTGTTTTGTATCTTGACTTTCAAGTGCTAAAAGTAATATTTTTTCTTCTTTTACGAGAAATGGACGATATTTAACTGATTTTCCTGTTGATGGTAAAATCAATTCATATTGTGGTGTTGAAATCTTAGGCAGGGTCATTTTATATATCTTCAGTAATGTTATTTATTATTTCCTAGAACCATTATTTTTTTCAATTAGGTATCTTGCATAACTAAAAGAAACTGTCGTTTTTGTAATCGTACTTCCTTCATAAGATAATGGAAGTGCTGTAATATTTGTAGGAAATGAGTCGATCATTCTATAAGTTATTGTGGGTTGTGTAATTGTTGGACCACCTGGTTCATTTGGATTTTCCAAAAAGTCCCTTTCAAATTTAGTTACAGAAATAATTCTTTTATAAGTATCTGGATATTTAAATCTAAAAAAATCTTGACTATCTTTTGCATTTCCTTGTCCGGTTGCATCTGCAGAAACAATACCAGATGAATTATAAATTGGATTAATATAATTCATCCATTCTTCAAATAAACGAATTATTTTATAATCATAATCAACATAAAAAGTCATCGTAAAATCTGGATATATTCTTCTTGTTGGAAATCTTTCTATAATTCCTTGACGGCTTCCACTTTCTTCAGCCATATCAAATGTTGCACCAGGAAGTGCAGTTTCGCTACAAAAAAAATCAAATGTATTTGCGGTTCTTACATCATTAGTTAATCCACAAGTCGATAACCAACCCATCAAATCCCTATCATAATTAGTAAGATGAAGAGATACTTTAAATTGACTTGTAACTGAAAGTTTTCCAAATATATCCCTTGCACCTGGAAGTGACCCATCCGGTGATGGGGTAGTCATTCTAATGTATAATGGACCTATATCTGGTTTTCCTTTTTTTGGAGCAGTAGCCATCTAAATATGTTGATGGAATTGTTATATTATATGTATGTCTGCAAATAAAAATTACAAACAGGAGTGAATGGAAATTTAATGTGGGCAGCAATAATGTCTGGGGAGATAATATTGCATAAGACCCACATTATAAATAGTAGTACCCCAGACATCAAAAAATGAACTACCTAAAAGTTTATTGTAATCTTATTAGGAAAGCAGAGAACAGAATTGTTCCCGAAGGTTATACTGAAAAGCACCACATATTTCCCAAAAGCATTTATGGAAATAATAATAAAGTTGTAGTGCTTACTGCAAGAGAACATTTTATTTCACATATATTATTAGCAAAAATTTGTATTAAAAGATATGGGTTGTATCATAAAAATACCCAAAAAATGTTATATGCTATAATTAGTATGAAAGGCAAGAGTAGTAGATATTATAATTCGTACTTGTATGAAACTGCTAAAATAAAAAGAAATGAAAGTATAAAAGGACAAAATCATCCAAATTATGGAAAACCCAGATCACAAGAAGTTAAAGATAAAATAAGTTTAAAGAATAAAGGAAAACTTGCTTCCGATCCCAAAGGTGATAGATTTAAAGAATATAGAGAATTATATGGAAATTTTTGGACTGGAAAAAAACATACCGAAGAATACAAAAAATTAAAATCCATAGATAGATTAAATTATTATCAAACGAAAGAAGGGGAAAAACAAAGAGAGCAAATATCACAAACTTTAAAACAAAAAGGCATAAAACCTCCAGATCACGTAATGGGACTATCAAAAGGAACTAAATGGTGGAATAATGGAACAACCAATAAAAGATCTATTGAAAGTCCCGGAGAAGATTTTGTACCTGGGAGAATAAAGGGAGAGTGGAAATGGAGTAAAAATAAATGAAAAATTACAAACAAGGAAAATTTAAACCGAAAAATCCACAAAAATATGAGGGAAATCCAACAGAAATATACTTTCGTTCTAGTTATGAACTCAAAATGTTTCATTATTGTGATTTGACTGAAAATATAATTTCATATCAAAGTGAAGAATTTTGGGTTCCTTATGTATCACCAGTAGACAAAAAAGTACATAGATATTTTCCAGATATGAAACTGAAATATAAAGATAAAGACGGAAATATAAGAATAGTAGTTGTAGAAATTAAACCAGCTAAAGATTTAAAAGAACCACCCACAAATCCACCAAACCGAACAAAATCTTGGGCATATGCAGTTAAAACTTGGGTAGTAAATCAAGCAAAATGGGAAGCTTGTCGTGAATATTGTAAAGATAGAAACTGGGAATTTCGTATTTTTACCGAACGTGATTTGGGCATTCAAATATGATTGCCGATAAAATACTTAAAGAAGCAGGTAAAAAATTTCGTTCTGCATCTTGGTATACGAATGCCTTGATGAATGAACTATCAAATCAAGAAAAAGATATAAATCAAATTGATACTGATTTTATTATTCCTGGTGATTTGGTGTTTTTTATGTATTCTGCAAAATATCCACAAAAATATCTATTCTGGGATAGACAACCATTAACTTATATTATAAATGTAAATCCAAGACAAGGATTATTTTTTGGTTCCAATCTTCATTATCTAAATCCACAATATCGTGGAGGTGTTGCTGCTTCATACATAAATAAAGCAGGAAACGTGAATGCACCAAGAAAAACATTACATAATTATCTTTTTTCTGGTGTGAGTAGTAATTTTTTCAAGGTCCCTGAAAGTGAGTGGAGAGAAGTATCTTTACTTCCAACCGAAAGATTTGTTGATAAAAGAGGACAACCAGTATTCAAATCCAGAGTTTGGGATTATCCAGATAACCAATCGGCACCATAAATGGCTGAAAAAGCAGTAAGTAATGACTTTCACCCAATACCACAAACTCCACTTTCGGATAAAAAAGTACAGCTTACTTATGACCCAACTAATGGAAATACAAAGCTTTATGAGATAGTTACTGTTGGTGGCGTCCAAACAGGAAAAACCGAGATTTATACAAATGGAGTATGGAGTATTACTGGAATTGGTGTAATATCAGACTCAAAACAAAGAATAACAGTACACGATAAAGTAATTAATTCAATTACAAATGCAAAAAATATAAGTGGAACTGGTATTCTTCCTGGGTTTATAGTAAATAAAACAGGTTCACAAGATACTGGGATAGGAGGAGTAATATCACCAACTGCACCAAGTACACTTCAACAAATTGGTAATATTGGAAAAGCTATTACAGATATTGTTACGGACCCAATCGGTGCATTAACACCCTTTGATGTTTCTGGAACTGCTTTCAATGATGTAAATGAAAAAAGATTATTTGGTAATCCAAAACTTCTCATATATCCAATTGATATGATTGCATCACAACAAGATAGGTTAGAAATTTCACAATTTAGATATAAACCAACAGGAGCAGAAAGTATATTTAATAACCCAGCAAAAGTAATTCAAGAAAATATACAAAGAAATAGTGCATTGTCTGATTTTATTGGGATGAGCGTTTTACCAATTCCAAATGGCGTGTCTGATGGTAATAATGTTTCTTGGGGAGCAGACCAAATGAATTCATTAACCGCAGGTGCAACTGGATTAGCATTATCAAAGATGGGTACTTATGCAGGTACTGGTCTTCTTGCTGGTCTTGGTGGTCTCATATCTGCAGCAACATCAAAAGGCCAAAGTCCACTTGGTCCTTTAAATGCAGCTAAAGGAGGAATGGCTGCAAATTTATATCTAGACGTATTGAGTGCAGCAGCAGATAGTGCTGCTGCAAAAGGTACAGCAGCATCTGCCATTGCTTCACAAGTTCTTAAAATGGCGCAATTTGAAGTATCACCAGAAAGTATTTTAGCAAGAGGTTTTGGTATTATACCAAACTCAAACTTGGAACTTTTATTTAATAGTCCAGAACTTCGTCAATTTTCATTTTCTTATCGTATGAGCCCAAGAAGTAAAGAAGAAGCAAGAAATGTAAAAAGAATTATTCGTTTTTTCAAGCAAGGTATGGCTCCAAGAAAACAAACCGGTCAAGCAGGTCAAGCATCATTTTTTCTTGGAACACCAAATGTATTTAAACTTAGATACAAAACAGGAAAAGATAAACCCATTTCAGGATTAAATAAATTTAAAGTTTGTGCCTTGACTGGATTTTCTGTAAATTATGCACCAGAAGGAAATTGGGCTGCTTATGATGAAGGACAACCAGTCACTTTAACTATGGCGATGCAATTTTCAGAACTTGAACCAATTTATAATACTGACTATAAAACAGATATATTCAGCACAAGAACTAGTGATTTGGATTCAGTACAAGACGACGATGTAGGTTATTAAAAATGGGATACTTCAAAGAATTACCAAATTTACAATATCTTTCTCGTTTGACGAATTCAAATTCAAATGAGAATTATATTACTGTTAAAAATATTTTCAAAAGAGCAGCAATTAGAAGTGATATCATAAATGTTATTACTGCTTTTG
>Ga0222713_10007394_pt1 | contig 10301 bp, 7 predicted proteins | sample C33_649DmetaG_FD_165061 | JGI IMG/M metagenome (GOLD analysis project Ga0222713, IMG submission 165061) | Estuarine water microbial communities from San Francisco Bay, California, United States - C33_649D | ecosystem: Environmental > Aquatic > Marine > Unclassified | place: USA: California... | reverse complement strand
CGAGAACTATATTAGGAAAGGCCGGGATCAAGGAAAAAGGTATCTACTTATTAGAAAGAAGGTCACTAATGAAGAACGGAAAAAGTTAAAAGAACTACCCATTTTTAAATATGGCCGACTCAAAGGTGGACTCATCGATACTGACGAAAAGATCGAAAGAAAAAGACCTCACAATGAGTTGATGCGAAGAACCCTTGGGTATTACCGAGAGGAGAATGGAGATACATTGAAAGTCGGGATAGAAGGGGCATTTAACGAATATCTTTCTGGAGAACCAGGTGAAGAGGTCGAGCAAAGAATCTCGACCGGTTGGAAAAAGACAGGACAGATAGTGAAAGAAGCTGTTGAAGGAGCTGATGTGGTGACTTCAATTGACAAGGATATTCAGGAGGTGGCAGACGCCGAATTAAAAAGACAGCTTGAAAGTCAAGGAGCGAAGAACGGTTGTGTAATCGTAATGGATGTAAAAACAGGTTTTGTTAAAGCGATTTCAAATCTTACAAAAGGGTCTGACGGTAATTACTACGAATTGTACAATCACGCAATTGGAACAAAGGAAGTTCCTGGATCAACCTTTAAACTAGCCTCGTTGATGGCGGCTTTAGAGGATGGCAGAATTAAAATAACAGATACAGTGAATGCTATTGGGACATATAAATTTCGGGGTGGAACGATGCATGATGCACTTGAATGGGGATATGGCAGGATCACTATAAAACGAGCATTTGAAAAATCGTCAAATGTGATCGCCAAAGTGATTTATGATGCTTATCGAAATGATCCCCAGGCATATATCGATAGGTTAGTCTCTTTTGGTTTAGATCAGAAATTAGGCATTGATCTTGAAGGTGAGGCAGATCCGGTATTGTATCGACCTGGTACCCCGAATTGGTCCAAGATCTCCTTGCCATGGATGTCTGTTGGATATGAATTTCAGCAGACTCCTTTACAGACACTTGCATTCTACAACGCTGTTGCTAACAATGGAACCCTTGTTAAGCCACAATTTGTTCAAGAAATCAGACGCAGTGGACAGACGATCAAAACCTTCGCACCTATTGTACTGAAGGACAATATTTGTTCTGACAATACCCTCACTATTCTTAAATCCTGTCTTGAAGGAGTTATGAAAGATGGTGGTACTGGTTCTAAATTGACTTCTGCTCAATTTAAGATAGCTGGTAAAACTGGCACAGCTCGAATTTTGAACGAGGATCAAAAGTACGGTCAAAAAGGAGAATGGAAATATCAAGCTTCTTTCGTCGGATACTTCCCAGCTGAAGACCCGATCTACTCATGTATCGTGGTTGTTGCAGCTCCAAGTAAGGATATTTATGGAGCTACGGTATCAGGAACTGTGTTCACGGCAATTGCCAATAAGGTGTTTGCCACTACCCTGAAATATCACAAGGCTGTTAACGAAGGGAAAAGGAAGAAGGAGAATGTTCCTTCAGTATTTGTTGGAAATAGTTATGATCTTACCAAAGCTCTCGGTAGACTTCGAATTCCTTATGCTATTGCTGAGGAAGGAGAGTGGTTGTATGCGGAAAGAAAGAAACATGGAATAGTATTTAAAAAGCGAAATCCGGTTAAGGAAATTGTTCCAAATCTAACTGGAATGAGTGCAAAGGATGCTGTATTCCTGATTGAATCTATGGGAATGAGTGCCTATGTAATCGGTTATGGAAAAGTTACCAAACAATCTATTCCTCCGGGAGCATCACTTTTTAAAGGAGGGATAATCGAATTGACATTAGAATGAAAAAACTGAGCGACATATTATATGGTGTGAAGATCATCTCCGTTGACGGTGCGACCGACATCGGTGTTCAGGAAATTTGTTTTGATTCACGAAAAACGAAAGAAGGCTCAGTTTTCCTTGCAATCAGAGGTTCTGTTTCTGACGGACATAATTATATTAACTCCGTTATTGAAAGTGGTTGTAAAATCATTGTTGCTGAAGAGAAGGTCGATATACCTGATGAGGTAACACTAGTCGTTACGGACGATTCTCAGAGAGCCTTGGCGCTAATGGCGAACAATTTTTACGATGAACCATCGTCGAAATTAAAGCTGATCGGTGTAACTGGAACAAACGGTAAAACGACAACCACTACCTTGCTCTTTAATCTATTTACCAAGTTGGGATATCATTGCGGATTACTTTCAACCGTTGTGAATAGAATTGGTTCAGAGGTAATCCCATCTACACATACAACCCCTGATCCGATTCAGTTGAATGCTTTATTGGCTGATATGGTTAGCTCTGGATGTTCTCATGTCTTTATGGAAGTAAGCTCACATGCAGTGCATCAAAAAAGGATTGATGGATTGAACTTCGCCGGTGGGGTATTCACAAACATTACACACGATCATCTTGATTACCATAAAACATTTGCCGAGTATATCAGAGTGAAGAAGAGCTTCTTCGACCATCTTTCTAAGGGAGCTTTTGCTCTGGTGAATGTGGATGATAAGAATGGGGAAGTGATGCTACAAAACACAAAAGCTTCAAAGTATTCTTTTGCATTAAAGACCGGGGCAGATTACAAAGGGAAGGTAATTGAAAATCAGTTTTCGGGTCTTGTACTAAATATCAATGGGATTGAGGTGTGGACGAAGTTGATTGGTGATTTTAATGCCTATAACCTTTTGGCAGTATATGGAGTCAGCCAGCTCTTGGGAGAGAATTCTACGGAAGTACTAACTGCACTTAGTATACTGGAGTCGGTTGATGGAAGATTCCAATATATCCAGAGTCCTATTGGAATCACTGCCATCATAGACTATGCTCACACTCCGGATGCCCTTGAAAATGTGCTAAAAACGATTGCAAACATCCGGAGTAAGAACGAGACCGTATTTACAGTTGTCGGATGTGGTGGAGATCGAGATAAAGCGAAAAGACCTCAAATGGCAAATATTGCATGTCGGATGAGTGATCGGGTGATCCTGACCTCTGATAATCCGAGATCTGAAGAGCCGCAAACGATCATTGACGAAATGATGGAAGGTGTTGGTGGTGAATATTTCAAAAAGACGATTTCTATTCTTGACAGGGCTCAGGCAATTAAGACAGCAGTATCAATGGCTGAAAAGGGAGATATCATTCTGATTGCTGGGAAAGGTCATGAAAAATATCAGGAGATCAAAGGTGTCAGACATGACTTCGACGATATGAAGATAACCAAGGAAATGTTTATGAAACTGGAGAAATAATGTTGTATTACCTATTTAACTACCTCGATTCTTTTGAATTCCCTGGAGCGGGAGTATTTAATTATATCTCGTTCAGGGCGGGAATGGCATTGATCACTTCACTGATTGTTTCAATTGTTTTCGGGAAGCGAATCATCAACCTGCTTCGCAAACAACAGATTGGTGAAACAGTGCGAGACCTTGGTCTTGCTGGTCAAATGGAGAAGAGTGGAACACCAACGATGGGAGGGATTATTATTTTGAGTTCCATCTTGATCCCAACCCTCCTATTCGCAAAACTGCATAACATTTATGTGATCACAATGATACTTGCCACTGTTTGGCTGGGCATCATCGGTTTCTTGGATGATTATATCAAAGTATTTAAAAAGAACAAAGAAGGACTCGCAGGAAAATCTAAAGTTGTTGGACAGGTCGGAGTTGGATTGATCGTAGGATGTATTCTTTATTTCTCGAACGATGTGACTGTTCACAAAAGAGTCGATGCGGATTATAAACTAAAGGCCGATGAAACATTCGTTACTCATCAGCACGTTCAGGATGAAGAAGATACGCATAAGTGGATCCAGACGGATGACATGACAACGACGATTCCATTCATCAAAGGAAACGAATTCAACTACAACTGGTTGATTGGCGACTCTAACAAATCATATGGATGGTTATTGTTTATTCCGATTGTGATCTTCATTGTGATTGCAGTGTCAAACGGAGCTAATATGACAGATGGACTTGATGGCCTTGCCACTGGTACTTCGGCTATCATTGGACTTGCCCTTGCTGTTTTAGCTTATGTAAGTTCGCACGCAAAATTCGCGGATTACCTCAATGTGATGTATATCCCTCACGCTGAAGAGCTCGTGATCTTTATTGCTGCCTTCGTCGGTGCTTGCATTGGTTTCTTGTGGTACAACTCCTTTCCTGCACAGGTATTTATGGGAGATACGGGAAGTCTTGCTTTAGGAGGAATTATCGCTGTATTCGCAATATCCATCCGAAAAGAATTATTGATCCCTGTATTGTGTGGCGTGTTCCTCATCGAAAATCTTTCGGTCATCATGCAGGTAGGATATTTCAAATTCACCAAGCGAAAATTCGGCGAAGGCAGGCGTATCTTCTTGATGGCCCCATTACATCACCATTTTCAGAAAAAAGGATTGCATGAAGCGAAGATCGTTTCACGTTTCTGGATCGTAGGGATTCTTTTGGCTGTAGTGACCATCGTAACATTGAAGTTGAGATAAAATTGGAAGGAAAGGGTAAACATATTGTCATCCTGGGCGCTGGAGAATCTGGCGTTGGCGCTGCTATTCTCGCACTCGAGAAAGGGTGGAATGTGTTTGTCTCAGATAAAGGAAAAGTGAAGCCATCTTTTGCGAAAGAATTGAATGAGCTGAAGGTTGATTGGGAGGAAGGTTCTCATGACGAAGAAAGAATCTTATCTGCAGACCTGGTGATCAAATCTCCTGGAATTCCTGAGACAGCACCTTTGATCAAATCGATCAGACAAATAGGGATCAAAGTGATCTCCGAGATCGAATTCGCAGGGTATTACACGAAAGCGAAGACCATTGGTATTACAGGAAGTAACGGAAAAACAACAACAACAATGTTGACTCATCATATTCTGAAAAAGGCAGGGTTTGATGTTGGTTTGGCAGGTAATGTAGGTCAGAGCTTTGCTAAACAAGTGGCAGAAGGTGATCACGAATATTATGTGTTGGAGCTTAGCTCATTCCAACTCGATGATATGTTTGATTTCAGAGCAGACATCGCAATTCTGACCAATATAACACCTGACCATCTGGATCGCTATGAATACAAGATGGAAAACTATGTGAATTCCAAGTTCAGGATCCTTCAGAATCAAACAGCTGAAGACTGGTTCATTTACAACTTCGATGATCCGATCATCAGAGAAGAATTAACAAAGAGAACTATTCCCGCTCGACAGGCACCTTTTTCTTTAAAGGAAAAGATCGACAAAGGGGGATACGCAGACAAGCAACAAATAACAATAAACATAAACGAACAACTAACTATGTCAATTCATGATCTGGCTTTAAAGGGTAAGCACAATACCCAGAATTCCCTTGCTTCGGGAATAGCGTCAAGAATTCTGGACATCCGCAAAGAAGTAGTGCGCGAGAGTCTGGAAGATTTTGTAAATGTTGAACATCGCCTCGAATTCGTCGCAAAAGTTCACGGGATTGAATTTATCAATGATTCTAAAGCGACCAATGTCAATTCGACTTGGTTTGCTCTTGAAAGCATGGATAAACCAACCGTATGGATTGTTGGTGGAGTGGATAAAGGGAATGATTATTCAGACCTGATGGACCTCGTAAAAGAAAAGGTGAAAGCGATCATCTGCCTTGGGGTAGACAATCAAAAGTTGATCGAAACATTTGGTGGTGCCGTGGAAACTATTCTGGAGGCAAAATCTGCTAATGAAGCAGTTGCTTATGGATACAGACTTGCCAAAAAGGATGAAACAGTTTTGCTTTCTCCTGCATGCGCAAGTTTCGATCTTTTCGAAAATTACGAAGATAGAGGTAACCAGTTTAAGTCCGCAGTAAGATCTCTTTAAGTAGATGATGGAAAAGAAACTGACGTCGCAGCAACAATTGTTGCTTGCCCGACAGGAAGCGCTGCGTGCTGAAAAAGAGAATTCGCTGCGAGCATTGGGCAAAATGTGGGGAATGGATGTCTTCACATGGATCGATCCCTATCCTGGGTCGATCTCAAGTACCATCCATGCCTTTCCTTTCCCTGTGATTTGGTTGGGAAGAAAAGAGGATGTTTTGTCAACTTTTATTGAGGACGAAAGCATTCTTGATCAGATCTCGGCCATCGTGTTGTATGATTCGCATGCCTTCACTATTCAGGATCAATGGTTAGACAGGATCGAAAATGTAGTGGGGACAGAAACCATTCAAGATGGAATTGAAATGATCAAATCGTTCAAGGCGCCTCAGACCATATTGCTTTTCTCAACTTCTGGAGAAGGAAAAACGGATTTCAGATCTGATTTTGAAACATACGTCAAGATGACTCAAGGACAATGAAAGAATACTTGAAATATTTAAAAGGGGATGGGGTAATCTGGATCATCACATTGTTGATGCTTGCCTTTTCACTGGTGAGTGTTTATAGTTTTGTGCCTATCCTGGTGAAGATAGAAGGGGGTACGCCTTTTAAGTATTTATTCAAGCATTTCATCTATGTGCTTATAGGGTTGGGCATCATGTATTGGATCCACAAAAAAGATTCAAAGTATGTCGCTCAGCTTTCTAAATTTGGATTTTATCTTGCCGTTGCACTCCTCATCTTTACATTTTTCTTTGGAACTCGCGTTAATGATGCGGGACGCTGGGTTCGTATTCCTTTCATCGGACTAACCTTTCAGTCTTCCGATTTCGCCAAACTTGCACTTATCGTTTATGTTTCACGCACGTTGGTAAAAAAGCGGGAAGTACTGGACAAATGGAAAGAAGGATACTGGCCAGTCATAGCACCGATTCTTCTGATCTGTGGTTTGATCGTTAAGGATAATTTCTCAACAGCAGCAATCTTGTTTGCAATATCCATGACCGTTCTTTTCATCGGTAGAGTTCCATTTATGAAATTGTTTCTGACTGTCGGAGGAGGGGTCGCTGCCTTGGCAATGATCATTATGATCCACCTGTCTATACCATCACTTAATCTACTACCTCGATATGAAACCTGGGAGAACAGGATCATGAATCGAATGGAGAATGACGACGATGTACTGACAAATGCTCAGTCCCTGAATGCGGAACTTGCGATTCATCATGGATCATGGATCGGACAGGGAGTTGGAGACGGGAAATTAAAGGAATATCTTCCTGAAGCATATGCAGATTTTTATTATGCCAGTTTTGTTGAAGAATTCGGACTGTTTTCAGCGGTGATCTTAATGTTCCTGTACCTCATATTATTATTCAGGATCATTCGAATTGGCCTCAAATCTGATCGCCTGTTCGAGACGTACACATGTATTGGCATTGGCATCTTATTGTTGTCACAGGCATCCGTAAATATGTTGGTTTGTACGGGTATCTTCCCGGTAACCGGACAAAACATGCCGCTACTCGCAATGGGAGGATCCGCCTTGATCATGACCTGTGTGTCAATTGGAATCGTACAGAGTATCGCCTACCGTCAGATCAAGGAGAAAGAAGAAAATGAAGAATCAACCAACGAATTTGCAGTTTCATGAAAATAAGTAGAGTGATCATTTCAGGTGGCGGTACCGGTGGACACATTTTTCCGGCAGTTGCAATTGCAGATGAAATAAAAAGAAGGAACCCAAATTCTGACATTTTGTTCGTGGGGGCAAAGGGTAAAATGGAAATGGAAAAGGTGCCTGCGGCGGGTTATCGGATTGAAGGACTTACAATTGCAGGTTTTCAGAGAAAACTAACCTTATCCAATTTCCTGCTTCCATTTAAAATTGTGGCGAGCATGTTGGCGGCAAGAAAAATTGTAAAGAGATTCAAACCTCAGGTGGTTGTAGGTTTTGGGGGGTATGCAAGTGGACCTACACTTAAGGCTGCAACTTTGTTAAAAGTTCCATCTTTGATCCATGAAGGGAATTCATTTCCGGGAAAGACGAATAAATTACTTGCTAAAAATGTAAGATCGATCTGCGTTGCATATGATGGTCTTGATAAATATTTCCCGAAAGAAAAGATCGTTTTAACAGGTAATCCGGTTCGGAAAGAAATGGTTTCGATCGAAGGAAAACGAATGGAGGCATTTGAATTCTATGGGTTTGATCCTACAAAACCAACAGTATTGATCATTGGTGGGAGCCTTGGAGCGCGAACATTGAATGAGTCGGTCGTAGATAACTACGATAAACTTGTGTCCTCAGGTGTTCAGGTGCTGTGGCAATGCGGAAAACTGTATAAAACGGCTCTTGACGAACATTTTAAAGGTAAAGAAGCAGATAACATCAAGAGGGTAATGTTTATTGAACGAATGGATCTGGCATATGCGATGGCCGATGTGATCATTTCGAGGGCAGGAGCCATTTCTATTTCGGAATTATGTCTGATCGGAAAACCAACCATACTGGTTCCTTCTCCAAATGTGGCCGAAGATCATCAGACAAAAAATGCGATGGCATTGGTCAATAAAGATGCAGCGCTGATTGTGAAAGATGTGGATGCGAAAGCGACTTTAATGGACACGGCGTTAACATTGATCAAAGATGATAGTCGATGTAAAAAAATGTCGGACGAAATACTGAAGTTGGGTAAATCCAATGCGACGATCGAGATCGTTGATGAATTAGAAAAGATGATTGGATAGTGGATTCGAAAAAGCTGGACATATCGCTTGATCAGTTTGACAAGGCCTACTTCATCGGTATTGGAGGGATAGGAATGTCCGCTTTGGCGAGATATTTTCATCATCTTGGATGGAAAGTGGCTGGATATGATAAAACGCCTTCTGATTTGACCCATGAATTGGAAGTAGAAGGAATTCGGGTTCATTATGATGACATGGGTCCATCGGTAGTTGCGCAATTTCAGGAGATAAGTTCAACTCTTGTTGTTTACACACCTGCGATCCCGAAAAATCATGGAGAATTGCTTCATTTTCAACACATCAACGCACAACTTTACAAGAGAAGTGAAGTCTTAGGTTTGATCACAAGAAGCAGTAAAGCAATAGGAGTTGCAGGAACACATGGTAAGACTACTACCAGTTCGATGCTTGCCCATGTACTTGCATCTTCAAGCGTAAAGTGCAATGCTTTTCTTGGAGGGATCGCTTCTAATTTCAATTCCAATCTGGTGTTGGATCAAAGTTCTGAGATCACTGTAATTGAAGCGGATGAATTTGATCGTTCCTTTCTTCGCTTACGCCCTTTTGCCACTATAATTACCTCAACAGATCCTGATCACCTTGATATCTATGGTGATGCGTCATATTTTAGAGAAGGATTTCAGCTGTACGCAGATCTGGTTGACCCGGAGGGCATAACTGTTCTGCAAAGTAAGCTGGATTTGTCGACCAGAGGTTGCCAAAAGCGATATGGCGTTGAGGATCATAGTTCAGATCTTTCGGCAAATAGATTGCGCTACGAAAATGGACATTTCCTATTTGACGTTTCAATAGGTAATGAAACATGGAAGGATGTTGAATTGGGAATCCCTGGAATTCATAATACCGAGAATGCCCTGGCAGTTATTGCCATGAGTCATTTCCTTGGAGCAACGGAAGAAGAGATCCGTCATGGACTAAAAACATTCAAAGGGGTAAAGAGAAGATTCGAGTACAAGGTTCGAAAGGATGAGCTGGTTTATATAGATGATTATGCTCATCATCCAACGGAGCTAAAGGCATTGATTGATAGTGTAAAAATGCTTTACCCGAACAAACAGATCACAGGTGTTTTTCAACCTCATTTATTCTCAAGGACAAGAGATTTCTTTGATGGTTTTGTGCAAGAGCTTTCTCGTCTGGATGAGACCATACTAATGCCGATTTATCCGGCTCGTGAAGAGCCTATCTCTGGGATTACTAGTGATGCCTTGCTCGAAAAGATCAATTCAGATAATAAAAAGATATTGGATCCTCAGGAGGTGATCGATTATCTGGGCAATCGTAAAGAAGGGATCATTCTCACTATTGGAGCGGGAGACATAGATCGAATTGTTGAACCATTAACGAAGCGACTGTTATGAAGAAGTGGATCAAAATAGGCGCTTGGATCCTTTTTAGTGTAGGGGTTGTAGTGGTGCTTTTCCTGGCGAATCAGGAACAAGGAAATAAAGTACTTGAAAAACCGGAAATATTGATCCATGTAGATGGTGAAAATGCATTTCTCACGGAGGATGAGCTTTTTTCGCGCCTCAAGTTCAAGGGGTTTATCAAAGAAGGACAAAAACATGACAAGCTGGATGTTGCTGCCATCGAGTCCTATATCCGAAAGATGTCTGAGGTGAGAGATGTAAGGGTGTTTTCGGGTATCGGAGATTCATGGACGATTGATATAAATGTGCGAAAACCGATCGCCAGGATTTTTAACAAATTTGGTGAAAGTT